>PVBE010047114.1_pt1 | contig 15042 bp, 13 predicted proteins | sample 1631181 | NCBI WGS metagenome assembly PVBE01 (sample SAMN08397723, study PRJNA350692) | Marine metagenome, whole genome shotgun sequencing project. | isolation source: water | place: Pacific Ocean | collected 2012-04 | reverse complement strand
TTGGAGATGTTCTAGTGATTGAATCAGATCATCGCTCGGGCCATCACTGGAATCGGGATCGAACACGATTCGGATGGTTGAGCCATCGGTCAGGAGTTCATCAAGCTCGTGTATGAGAATCGGCGCCCACCGATGCCATCCGATCACCAGATAGTGCTCGGAACGTTCGGCGTGCTCGGGCGGTGAGGCAATGACGCGGCCATCGAATGACAGCGGCGCGGGAAGGGCCTCAGAGATGTCGGCATCATCGGCGGCGACGACGATGAGCCGGTCGCCTTCAACGAGTCGGCGGTCGATGGGTGGATTCAGAATCGGGGCCCCGTTTCCATTGACAGCGATGCCGATGGCCGTGGCTCGAGGGAGGCACATGGCCGCATCGCCATAGGTCCGCCCGACCAACGCGTCATCACTATGGAAATACAGTTCACAGCCCTCAAACGAAAGGAGTTCGTCGTACACCAGGCTCAGCCCAGGTTGCCGCGCAGCCTGCAAGAGCACGCGGGTGACGAGCTCGGAAGGCTCGACTACCCGTACATCGCCCACCCGCGAGACAGCCAACGCATTCTCGTGGTCTTGCACCTCGGCAATAATCGGGCAGCCATGGCCAGCTTTTTCGGATGATCGCTGCAGTGCCAGAGTGCGTTTCAGAACGAGCGAGTCGCCGTCACTGCCTTCGCCGGCAAAGAGGATGGCACTTCGGGCGAATTCGGGTCGCATCATGGCGAGATCTGCGAGATCGCAGGGGTCGCCTCGGCGGCAGATGATCTCGGTCGGGCCGAGATTGTCGACGTGGTCGGCGAGGTACTCCTCCATCTCAACCTTGTCGCGATCAGCCAGCACGGCGACGACCGCTCTGCGGCAACTCTCGTTGGCAATCGCGAGTTCCCGCACCGCGGCGGCGATCTTGCTTGACCAGCCGAGAATGATGGTGTGGTTGTGCTCAAGTACTTTCGAGCGCCCGCGGCGGAGATCGTCGAGTTTGCCTTCGATGCCTGCAGTAAGGACACCGATGATGGTGCTGACGATGAGGACGCCGAGGATCGCAACGCCGAGCATGACGAGCCGGTAGGCCCAACCAGGATCGTCAACGGCACCAGGATCGAGCGCCATGTTGAGGCTGGCCCAGAAGGCATCGAAGTAGCTCAGCGTGTCGCCATCGGTGGGACGAATACCGATCGCCAGCAGAACTGCGGCAAGGGCCACCGTGCCAGCCGAGATCGCGGCGAGCCAGAGCATGAGCTTGCCCGTGCCGCCGGACATTGTGCGGTCGAATCGATACTGCCATTGGGTGCGAAAGCTGGGTTTAGATGATTGATTGGGCATATCTCATCCTAGATACGTCTCTATGCGGAAACCGCGGCGGTGTAGGGCAGAGCCTACTTGGGAGCCCGTCTCTCTATAAACGCATCTGCTTTGCTGAAAGGAGCTTATGGACTAGGCGGTGTCGTAAAATGCCTAGCCCGCCGAGCGATCAATTACCCGTCGGGTCGGGGCCGCTGGGTTGAGGCCTCAATGACGCACGCTCCGGGCTCGAACGTGATGCGCCGCACTCGGACCTGCCGCTTGTCTACCAAGGGCAAGACGGCGTCAATTCGCTCACCTCGCAGGAGTTCGGCGAGGAAGGTGAGGTCCTCAGCCTGATTGATGGCTTCCTCCAGCGAGGAGCGGATCCAGTCCATGGGTAGTGGCAACGGCAACCGGCCAACGCGGAGCGTGGGCGAGGAAAGGGCGAGTTGATTGCCGACAATATTGGGAAGCACCCGCAGCCGGCCGATGCGATCACCCAAGTCGGCGCTGGCAATGGCGACTTCAATCCCGGAAGGAGTCATGCGAATCTGCGGTGGGCTGAGTTCGGCGGGCCACTCGACGCCCTGCCCAGAGAGCCACTGCGGTAGGCGCGAGGCGAGCCAGGCATTGACGGCATCCTCCGGAATCCGAAGCCGCCACGGCTCCTGCGGCGGCCGGATCTTCTGCAACTCTTCAGCGAGACGGTACTCAGCAGTTTCGCCGAGTTGTAGGGCCGCCTTGTCGTTGGGGTCCAAGGGCTGATACCACCCGGGCGTTAGCCCGGCGAGCCACCAGGCCACCGCCGCCAAGAGGAGTGTGGCCAGAGCGGCGCCGAGAAGGGCATTCATCAGCGTTCGCCGCGCCGTCGATCGAGATGTCTCCAGAGATGGCATCGCCGGAGATAGTACGATCCCGGCATGGGTGATCCGAAAACGACCAGGCAGGACGATGTGATTGAGGCCGAGGAGGCCATCCTTGAAGGGGTCGTGAGTTCGCCCGATGTCGAGTCGATGGATCACGGCGGCCAACTCGAGTCGTACGAGGAGTCGAGCGGCTATCCGGAGGACCCCGCCGACATCGATCGTCCGGCACCCCCAGAGGAATCGCTCAGCCCCGCGATCGTGACGTGCGTCGACTATGGCCCCGACGGCATCCAGCAAACCAACATCACCGACGTTCGCGCGTTCTTCGCCAACACGCGTCCACCATTCGGCGTCGTCCGGTGGATCAATGTGGTGGGGGACCCACCGACGTTTCTGCTCGAAGTCATTGCGGAGCGGTATCACTTGCATCCGCTCGCGCTTGAAGACCTCATTCAGATTCCGCAGCGACCGAAGGTGGATGAGTACGCAGAGTTCTCGGAGCATCCGTATCTGTTCGTGACCAGCCGCGCGGTGGATGAGGAAGACGGGCATCTGCGAAGCCAGCAAGTGAGCATGTTTGTAGGCCAACATCAGGTGATTTCATTCCACCAATACGACCCCGATCTGTGGCAGTCCATCTTGACGCGGCTCGAAGATGCAGGAAGTCGTTTGCGGCAGAGCGGTCCGGACTTTCTGTTCTACTGCCTGCTTGACCGAATCGTAGACGTCGTGTTTCCACCGCTTCAGGACATTGGCGAGCAACTCGACACGCTCGATCGACAAATCACCAGCGACAACGACGAAGAGGCTGCCGACGAAGTGCACGAAATCAAACGCGCGCTGCTTGTCATGCGGCGAGAGTTATGGCCGATGCGGGAACTGCTCGGCACGTTGTGTACCAGTAAGTGGCCGATGATCTCCGGAGAAACTCGCACGTACCTCCGCGACGTACACGATCACAGCCGCTATCTCGCTGACACGGTAGACATCTACCGCGAGGCAACCAGTGGCATGCTCGCTGTGTACCAGCAGGAATTGAACCAGAAGATGAACGATGTGATGAAGGTGCTGACCATCATTGCGACGATCTTCATCCCGCTCTCATTCCTCACGGGGCTGTTCGGTATGAACTTCAACGACTCACTCCCCGGACAGCAGAGTCCGAACGCATTCTTGTGGTTCATTCTGGCTTGTGGTGCCGTCGTTGCTGTCATGCTCGGCGTGTTTCGCTGGCGGAAGTGGTTGTAGCGGACCCATGGTTTGGTGGCGTGAGTCAGAATCCGACGCTGAACTGGCGAGGTCTTGCATCGAGCGGGCAGTTACGCAGTAGACCACTGCAAGCGATGGCCGCGCGCACTGCGGCTTCGGATACCGAACCACGCCAACCTGATGGGCTTGGTACTTGGATGGATGTCCACAGCGCAGGTGCGCAGCGGAGCGATCCCAAAGCGGGCGACCCGAACGACTGGCCCTATGGCCACGGGCCTCAGGGCGATGAGATACGGATCTACAATCTGGTCCGCGCTGTTTGAAGCACCACGACTCCGTGCCTCGGCGACTTTGATGGCAGCGGCGGTGTTGAAACCAGCGACATCCTCGCCATGATCGCGGCGTGGGGCGACTGCTAGCCGACCTGCCGGGTGATCTACGGTGCTATCTGGCAACGACGTACGTGGGGCATCGCTACCCAGGTGGTGGTGTGGCAAGCAGGTACATCACCCATCGGGCTTGAGGCTTCTGATGTAGGCGTCGAGTTTGGGCTCGCGACCGAGGTAGTCGCGCAGCATGTCGCTAGCGTCGGCGGAGCCGCCTCGTGAGAGTACTTTCTCGCGGTACCAGGCGCCTGCCTCGGGGTTGAGCATGCCTAGTTCCTTGAAGCGTTCGGCCATGTCTTCCGCGAAGACCTTGGACCAGAGGTAGCCGTAGTAGCCACCCTGGTAGCCGGTCAAGTGTCCAAAGCCCGCCTGAAACCATGTGTTCGGTACGGCCTCGAACATTGTGCACTGTTCCACCATGTCAAGACCGACTTGTGTGGTATCGACGTCGCCGTCCGGGCTTGTGTGATAGGCCTGATCGATCGATCCGAGCCAGACCTGTCCTTGATCGAGCATGCCTTTGCACAGCGACTTCGCCGCGATCATTCGCTCGAGCAGATCGGTCGGCAACGGTTCACCCGTTTCGTAGTGCCCACTCATGAGTGGCAGCGTTTCCGGGCTCCATACCCATGACTCCAGCATCTGGCTTGGAGCTTCAACGAAGTCACGCTCTACGCTCGTGCCGGCAAATCGTGTTGTGTCGGTCTCTGTGAGCAATGTGTGCAGGCAGTGGCCGAATTCATGGAAGAATGTTTCGGCCTGATCGTGAGTCAGGAGGCTCGGACGATCTTTGGTCGGCTTTGGGAAGTTGCATACAAGCGCGGCAACAGGCCTTTGCACGGAACCATCGGGCCACACCTTCCGGGGGACGATGCCCCACTGCGCCGCATGACCATACTTGCCTTCTCGCGGATACATGTCCATGGTGAACTCGCCGAGCACCTCTCCGGTATTGCGATCGACGACTTCAAAGTACTCCACGTCCTCGTGCCACAGAGGCGCGTCGGCGGGTGCATCGATCGGCCTGTAGTCGATGCCGTAGAGATTCTGGGTAATCTCGAAGATGCCGTCGCGAACGGTGGCGAAAGGGAAGTACTCCTTGACGACATTCGAGTCGACGTCATAGTCCCGTTCGCGAACCCGTTCCATCCAATAGCCGAAGTCCCATGGTCTGAGTTTGGCCCCGGGGTCTCCCGTTGCTTCGCGCTTTGCAGCGGTGAGCATCGCAAAATCCTCTTTGGCCTTCTCGGCGAGAAGCGGCCGCAGTTTCGCGTAGAACCGCTCGACCTCATCGGCGTTCTTCGACATGCGGATTTCGTTCTCGAAGTCACTCGCGTGATCGAACCCGAGAATCTCCGCCTGCTTCGACCGAAGACTCAGAATCTTTTCCAGCACTTCGACATTGGCTTTGGCCCGACGTCTTCGGGAAAGCCACATCTTCTGCCGCGTCTCTTCATTGGGCGAATGATTGAGAATCGGAAGCGATGTCGGATAGTCCATGCCGAGCGCGTACATGTTGCCTGCGTGTGTGAGTCCGGCGATGTAGTCATCCGGCATGCCTTGAAGTTCCTCTTCGGCCAGGAACAATGTCGTTGCATCGTCAAGAATGTTCTGGTCGAACGCGATGGTCAACTCATTGAGTTCTTTCTCAACGTCAGTGAGTTCGGCTCGCGCACTGGGCGAGAGCTCCATCCCGGCGCGGCGGTAGTCACGGAGGAGAAACCTCAGAAGCCGAGCATCTTCCCCGTCTAACTTCGGGTTCGTATCCGCAAAGGACTGGATCGATTGGTAGAGCGACTCGTTCTTTCCAAGGTCGATGTACCAGTTCGTCCATCTTTCTTCGCATGCACGGGCGGCATCACGCATCGCAGCGTCCGGGTGGACGTATCCCATGAACGCGAGCAGATTGCCGTCGCGGTCAAAGTGCGCGTTGATGGCATCCATCGCGTCAATGGTGTTGTCATAGGTTCGCTCGCCCTTCGGGACTGCAATGATGGCGGCGACACGCTCATCTGCCTCGGCCATGGCCGCGTCAAACCTTGCGGTGATTGCTTCCGGAGTCTGTGGCACCGCCGGCATAACCGAAGCGATGGTGGGAGTGCCGAGTCCGAGCAGGGTTGCAAACAGTAATCGAGGCATTTTGTTGGGCTCCTGAATCGTTTGTGGGGCGTCAGGATAGGGCGTCAACGGCGTGGTGGTTATTCGCTGTGTATGAGCAGTGGGATGTGCTGCCGTCGCCGGGCGAGGGAGAGGAGACACTATGTCTAACTTGAAATGCGGGGGGGTCGATTCCGCAGGGCTCTTTGGCACGACCGTGTTCTCTCTGTCGGAGATCGAACCTCCCGACGGCCTTCCCTAATTGGGTCACTACCGGGTACCTGGGAGATTCATACGACGCCATCATTACGTCAGGAATCTCCGAGACCACAGCCCCTGCCCCGGCAGATCTGGGCGTCTTGGGACTCGGGCTACTCCGCGGCCGGCGTTGCCGACGCTGAGGTGGCCGAGGTCGCGTTTCCGACGTAATCGACGTCCACGATCAATGTGCTCCCCGCAGGAAGTTCACCCATGGGGTTGAACCCCGCGCCGAGATCCGGCGGGACGATCAGTTTACGACTGCTGCCAGGAGCCATTCCCGTGAGGCCCTCTGCGAGCGCAGGCATCAGCGAGTCATTGATGGTGACCGTGACAGTGGCGGTTGTGCGCCACGGGGTTCCGTCGGTCAACCATCCGGCGCACCGAATGGTTGCGGTGTCACCGGCGGCAAGTGGTGTTCCGGACCCGGTTGCAGTGTCATACCACCGAAGCCCCGAAGAGGACCCGTTCTTTGCAGCGTCACCGATAGACGCGCCCGGCAGTGGGTTAGGCATGGCCGGCTCAATGCCAAATGACACCAGTTCGATATCCATGACCAAGTCCTGGGGGTTCGCGCCGCCAAGCGGCCAGTGATCTCGATCAGCCGCGCTGATCCACACTTTGCGAGTCTCACCGATCTTCATGTCGCTCACCGCGGTTGACCAACCGGAAAATGCGGCATCGTCACCAGTCGGCAGCGTAAGTTCGTCCGGTCCATCGGGTCCACCGAAGTACTGGGTTCCGTTCATTGACCACCCGTTGACTCGCATCGTCGCCGTGGTCGGCTCAACCGGCAGCATCTCGCCAGTGCTGGGCGTGACAGTCCAAGCAAGAATGTCTTTGCCGAGTTCGGTTCCGTCTCCAGTGACCGGCGCGCCAGGGAGCCCTGCAGGATCAACTGCAGGCTTGGCTGGTGGCGGCGGCACCTTGGCCGTTTTGGTGGCAGTGGGCTTTGAAGCCTCTTGTGAAGTGCCGTCACATGCGATCAGGCTTGCGGTGGCGATGAGGCTGACGGTGATCGTTCGGGGCATGTTGATCATGGCGAGGTTGGGCTCCAAGTTGCGGGACAGAGCGAGGGTATCGGCTTCCTGTCTGGGCCGCACCAGCGGTGTTCAGACTGTGGACATCCTCGGTACAGATCGTTTGGAAGATCCCATGCAAACCGTATATGTGGGAGGCATGACGGGGTCGATTCGCAAAGTGATTCGGCGGTGATGTCTGCGGGGTAGGCAGGGTGTGCCGCAACCCAATGAAACAGGCGAGCCCACGTCGCGGACTCGCCTGTCATTGATTTGAAGAATAGGGAGATCAGTTGGCAGCTTCGGCAGCCATCTTCTCGGCCTTTTTCTTGGCGTCGTCGAGGTTGCCGACGTACATAAAGGCACTCTCCGGCAGATCGTCACCTTCGCCGGCGACCAGTCGCTCGAATGAATCGATGGTCTCTTCGAGCGGCGTCGTGATTCCGGGGAAGCCGGTGAACTGCTCGGCCACGTAGCACGGCTGGCTGAGGAACCGCTCCATGCGGCGAGCACGCGACACGGCGAGTTTGTCCTCTTCGGCCAGTTCGTCCACGCCAAGGATGGCGATGATGTCCTGGAGATCCTTGTATCGCTGCAGGATCTGCTGCGCTTCGCGGGCGACGCGGTAGTGGCGGTCGCCGACGATCTGCGGATCGAGAATTCGTGATGACGAGTTCAGTGGGTCGACCGCGGGGTAAATTCCCTTCTCGGCGATGCCACGCTCCAACACGACGAATGCGTCGAGATGGGTGAATGCCGTCGCCGGGGCAGGATCGGTCAAGTCATCAGCAGGCACATAAATGGCCTGCACTGAGGTGATCGCGCCGCGGGATGTCGAGGTAATCCGTTCCTGCAACTCGCCCATCTCGGTCGAGAGCGTCGGCTGATAGCCCACGGCCGAGGGCATCCGGCCCAGAAGCGCGGACACTTCCGAACCAGCCTGCGTGAAGCGGAAGATGTTGTCGACGAAGATCAACGTTTCCTTGCCGGAGTTGTCGCGGAAGTCTTCGGCCATGGCGAGTCCGGAAAGCGCGACGCGAAGACGCGCACCTGGAGGCTCGTTCATCTGACCGAACACCATCGCCACTTTGTCGATGACGTGCGAGGTGTTTCCATCGGCGTCGGTGTATTCAGCTTCCTGCATTTCTCGCCAGAGGTCGTTGCCCTCACGCGTCCGCTCGCCAACACCACAGAACACGCTGTAGCCACCGAAGCCACGGGCGACACGGGCGATCATTTCCTGAATGATGACGGTCTTGCCGACACCAGCACCACCGAAGAGACCGATCTTGCCACCACGGACAAACGGGCAAAGAAGGTCGATGACCTTGATGCCTGTTTCGAGGATCTCGGTCTTTGGGTTGAGTTGATCAAGCGCTGGCGGCGGCTGGTGAATCGGACGCGAGCGATCGCAGTCGACATCACCACGCTCGTCGATTGGCTCACCGAGCAGATTGAAGACGCGGCCGAGCACGCCCTCGCCAACCGGGACGGAAAGCGGGGCACCGGTGTCAGTGCAAGGGTGTCCGCGGCGGAGGCCGTCGGTGCTTCCCAGCGCGACGCAGCGGACTTGTCCGCCGCCAAGGTGCTTGCTCACCTCGCCGTAGAGTGTCAGGGCCTTGCCATCGACCTCCAACTCGCTCGTGACCGCGTTGTAGATGTCTGGAAGTGCGTCCTCTGGGAACTGCACATCGAAGGTTGAGCCGATGACTTGGATGACGGTGCCGGTACTGGCCATGTCTTGTCCTGCCGTGGTAGGGGATTCAAAGGGGGAATACACACGATCGAGCCGAGCAGGATAGTGGTTTCACGCTGGTCTTGCCACCACTGGGAGCGGTTGGTGGGTACCATTCGTCCCCTTAGGACATGCACTTCAATCTCATCGACAATGTGTTGGAACTCGGCGATGATCACATCGTCGCTCGGAAGCAGGTCAGCAGTGCCGAGGAGTACCTCGCAGACCACTTTCCAGACTTCCCCATTCTCCCCGGCGTCATGATGTTGGAGACGATGGTGCAGGCTGCTCGCCACTTGCTTGGGGCAACCCGGAAGGGGGCCTGGGTTGCCGGCGAGGTTCGGGCCGTCAAATACGGTGCGATGGTGCGACCAGGACAGTCGCTTCGGGTGGAAGTGTCGATTTCCGATCCGAACGAGGCGGGCATTATCTCCTGCCGCGGAACGGGAACTATTGAGGGTGACCCCGGCGATGGGGCCACCGCGATCTCAGGCAGGTTTACTATGCGTCCGCCGAAGAATCTCACGGCGGCGGCCGCCCAGATGCAGGAGTCGGTGACGACATGCTCATGACCAAGGACGACATCTTTGGAAAGGTCGGCGAGGTCCTCGAAGAGGCCCTGGGCTGCGACGATGACGAAATTACGCCCGAAGCCAGTTTGACCGCCGATCTCGGAGCCGAGTCGATCGACTTTCTCGACATCGTGTTCAGGCTGGAGAAGACCTTCGGGACTGCGGAGAAGCCCTTCAAGATTGATCAGGGCGAACTCTTTCCCGAGAACTTCATGGACAACGCCGACTGGGTTCAGGACGCCAAGTTCACCGACGCAGGGATGGCCATGCTCGAAGAGCGAATGCCACACGTCGACTTTGCTGCCTTTGACGCAAGCCGTGAGGTTGTCAAGGTCGGCGATCTCATCACAGTGCAGTCGCTTGTCGAGTTTGTATCTCGGAAATTGGAGGGTGCGGGCTGAGGCTCGCATGCTGACTGATGCGGTGGATGTGGATTGACCGAATCATCGAGCACGATCCTGGCAAGCGGCTTGTGGCGATCAAGAACACAAGCCTCGCCGAGGATCACCTGCACGACCATCTGCCCGCGACTGCGGACAAACCGGCGATGCCGCTCATGCCCGCCTCGCTCATCGTGGAAGGAATGGCGCAGACCGCAGGCATCATGGTCGGCGCGGTCAACAACTTCCGTGAGAAAGTGATTCTCGCCAAGATCTCCAAGGCGGAGTTTGCTGCCGACATCCTTCCAGGGATGACGCTTCGATACACCGCCACGATGGATCGCATAGACGAGGCTGGAGCGGTGACTTGTGGCATTGTGGAAGCGAGAACGAACGATCCAGGGCTAGGGGGAGATGTCTGGCAATCGATTGGTCGCATCAACCTGATGTTCAGTCACATTGATCAGAACATGGCCGGTCTGGAGTTTCCCGAAGAGAACTTTGTCTTCGGCGAGAACTTCAAGGCTGTCTGGGGGGCATCCGGGCTGGTGTGCTGAAGCGCGGCGTGCGACTTGCAACTAGTTGCTCTTGGTGCGACTCATTCCACCCGCGATGCCACCGGCGACGCCGCCGCCGACCGCTCCGCCGATAACGCCGGCGTAAGAGTCAGCCCCCAGCATTTGCAGAGTGAGAACGGCGAGGACTGCTGCAACAACAGCACCGACGATAGCAAACAGAAGCGGCTTCATGGCTTGTTCCTTATTTTTGTTCTGCGAGGTCCGATTGTCGCTTGGCAATCTAGCCGCCTACTGGCAATCGTGCGTGGAGGTGATATCGAGGTGCAGGATTGCTGCGATGCCACTGGCTGTGATAGCGGCCCCCGCGGCCGATAGGAGAATCTGCCGAATCGTTGTTGCCATGCCCGCCCTACTGATTCGCTTGGTCGAGGTGGTGCAGTACCGCCGCCGGCACGATGTTGGCGAGTTTCTGGATGTCTCCACCCAGTTCCACGATCTGCCTGATGAGGCTCGATGATGTGAAACCGTACCGCTCGTCCGTAATGACGAACACACTTTCGATATCAGCGACCTGACGGTTGGCAATCGCGAGTTGGCACTCGCTGGCGAGATCGGTGACGTTGCGAATACCTCGAAGGAGCGCCGCAGCACCGATTGACCGGGCAAAATCGACCGTGAGACCGTCATAGGTCTGCACTTCGACCGGAGCCCCAGACGGGGATGCGTCGAGCATGTCACCAACAACTTGCTGCATGAGTGCGAGCCGGTCATCCGGCGAGAGCATGTGCTGCTTCTCGGGGTTCTCGCCGATCCCCACCACGATCCGATCGAAGAGGCGGCGAGCCCGGCTGATGACGTCGAGATGCCCCAGCGTTGGTGGGTCAAATGATCCCGCATACAGGGCGATGTGCTCGGCCATGTCCGGGATTGTACGGGCTTTGGCCGAGATTTCGCCCCAAGTGCAGATACAGGCCCCCCAGACTGAACGCGACAACTGGAAACTTCTCTCATTCCACGGGTTGCATGATCCAGATGTCTGAAAGAATCGGAATGTAACTAGGTCGAGGCCGTGACTTGGCATAGGTGCGAACTCGGCGACTCCCCGGGCGAGTCTGCGAAAGCAGGCTTCCCCCGATTTCTTCTCTCCTCTCCTCTCCTTGCGCTGGGGATATCCCCCGGAGCACACGCAGGCGACCACGCCGTCGCCTGCGTTTCGTTTTAGCTCAGCAGACCGACCGCATCGGCACTCGCCACGACCCCCGAATGCAGAGATGGCTCCGGCGCCAATCCACAACAACTGCATTGCCTAGGACGATGTGATGTATGGAGATAGGGTGACCGGCGGTCGGTGCTATGTGTTCAGCAGGAGGTTGTCTCGGCCCGGAATAATGATGTCGGCGATCTCGATAGCCTCGCGGAATGACTCCTGCGACTTCTCGCGATCCCAACAGGTCGGCAAGATTTTTGCATCGGATAAATGTTCCTGCGTTGCAACGGCGTCGCCGGTGATCAGAACCGTGTGCCTTGGCTGGGCGAGCAGGAGGCCGCAGGTGCCGGGCGTGACGCCAGAGAGTGGAAAGATGTCGACGCCCGATGCGATGGTGTCTTCGGCTGGAAGGACTCGGTCGAGAATCGACAGGCGGTCTTGCAATGGTCTGACGCCTCCGTCCTCGGGGTTCTCCTCTGCGAACTGCAATGCTTCGCGGAGTGCGGCCTGAGCCGCGGCGATTTCCATATTGAAGGCGAGCCAGGTTGCCGTGGGAAAGGCAGCAATGCCGCGCATGGTGTCGTCGGTGAAACTCGTCAGGAATACATGCGTGACCTCTGCCGGCTTGATCGGGGCTCGCTCTGCCAACTTTGCCGAGACGATCTGTGGCGGCAGGCCTGGATCTACGATGAGGTTGATGGCATCCCCTTGAACCAGCGTGGTTGTGGCGTGGCCGGTTCGAACGGGCGTACTCTCGTTCCAGAGCGGGTGGGCTGGCAGGGCTCCGATGGAAATGACGCGGGCGGTTGGAATCATGGGCGGAACGGTACTGCACCAGCATGGGGACAGGGCGAATGGCGGCGGTATGCTTTCTGGATGAAGAGAAAACTTCTTGCGGCATGTGTCCTTGGTTCGCTGGGCCTTGCTGCCCCTGCGCAGCGTTCAGAGCCGCTGCCTTGGTTTTTGAAGCTCGGCGAGACCTCTATGCAGTTACGAGCTCGGGTGCCTGTGTCTCAGCAGGTTGTACTCGTTCCGGATCTGGCCACGCTCATCGATGAGGTTGGCAAATGGACTCCCGAGGCCCACTGGCCCGTGCTCTTCGATGATGCCTTCTTTGCGCCCATGTTTATCAGGCGATTTGCTCCCAAAGTCATCTTCCGGAGGAGTTCCGTTGGACCGCCTCCTTCGGATTCGGCCGCGATCGCGGCGGCAATCACATCTGCCGCGTCCAAGGCATGGGGCGGCGCAGCACAATCACCTCGCGAAGCGGCAACCGCCGCCGGTTTGCCGGCTCCGGCGGGTCTGGTGATTTCCGACCCGGCGGATCCTGCGGTTTCTGCCGCACTCCTGCTCGCAGCTGGCCGCGGCCAAGACATTGCATGGATCTCCGGGAACTTCGGGAAGCCCGACGGTGTGTTGGGGCAGTCGGATACAGCGTCGTTGGTTCAGCACATTCAAGATGCTGCGGTGGCCACGGGGCTGTCGTGGGATCAACTTGGAGACGAGATAGACACGCTCAGTGTGTGCCGAACGATGTCGGCAAGGGCCAAGACGGCCGCCCCAGTTGCGATGTCCGCGAAGGCTGGAGAGCCGATGGCGATGACGGACATCATTGGCCGTACTTCCGAGGGCAGGCGGTGGGCGGTTGCCGGATGGATATTTGGAGATACGGCCAGAGCAGCTTGGATGGCGAATTGCAGCCTGTTTCTGCCTCGTGTGAATGCGTGGCTCTGCGGCACATATCCCGCTCAGCTACCGTGGTTGAACTGGAGCGTTGCTCCGGCGGCGAGTGCGTTGGAGCAAGAGACATACAAGGTCACGCTGCTCGAACACGAAACACTTCCAGCACTTCGGGCCGATTCCATGCGTGGGGTGCAGGCGGATTTGGCGGTGATGACAAGCAAGGGCAACGCTGACTTCTTCAGAATGGCCGATGATCAGGATGCGGATCCTGGCGGCGTGCCGATCCTTGATTCGCCTGCGGCCCTGTACATGATTCACAGTTGGTCGCTTCGGTCTCCAGAATCGCTCGAGTCAGTGGGGGGCCGCTGGCTCTCGCGTGGCGTCTATGCATACGTTGGTTCGTCTGCTGAACCGCAATTGCAGGCATTTGTGCCGCCGTCGCTCTTGGTGAAGCGGATTGCTGGTGGCGTCCCACTATTGGTTGCGTCGCGGTGGTGGCCTGCGACGGACAATCCGATGTCGCGGATCTGGCGCATCAACACGCTCGGCGATCCACTCATGATTGCACCCCATCCAAAGGGATCGCTGCGTCGTATGGTGACGCCAGTTGATGCGCCGCAGCGGAGTGGAGTGGTCGATATCCAAACAGAGGCTGTGACGTCGATGCGGGAGGCCGAGAAAGCTCCGAGCGATACGGCATTCGGGCAGGCGATTTCAGCTGTCGTACTTCTTGGGAAGGATGAGATAGCGGGCAAGCTCTGGGAGGCTGCCGCAGCGAAGCAGGTCAATGGACCCCAGTCAGCCCGCGCTGTGTTTGGCTCTTTGTTCAGACTGGGCGAGCATGTCATGCTTCTTGAAGCGTGGCAGAAACTCGAAGGTCCAAGTGCGATCGAGGGGGACATGCTGTGGGCTTCGCTTGGGCCGCTGCTCGGCGACGGGACATCCGAGGCAGCACTGGCGGCGCTCTCAGAGGCAATTTCGCCTGGAGCAGTCGTCCAGCGAATACTCCGCATTGCACCTGAGATGGGTCGTAGGTACGGCGGAGGAGCCGAGCGGGCGATGCTTGACCGCGGTATTGCGATGGCGACGACATCAAGGCAACGGCAGGTACTCACAAGGGCCCTGAAGAAGCTCACCAACTGATCAGCGGGTCAATGCGAGATGCGTGCCCGACTCGTTGGGCATGATGGTCCATGCAACGGCTGGATGCTGAATTCGAGCGCGGCGAGCTGCGATCGTTGGTGGGATGGCGGCACCGTGATTTTCCAACATTTGACGCCCTAAGGCATCGCCCACAGCCAGCGAAACTGGATTCGACGGACCGATGGGGCGTGTATTTACGGCATCCTGGTCGGTGGGAGGCACCACGTTGTGTGCTGGAATGAGGCTGAGTCCTAGAATAAGGGCGTATGCAGAGCTGAGGATCATGTTTGAATCTCCAAGTGGCCCCGGTGAATCCGGGTCCCGCTTTGTTGTCGATCCAAGGGCCGCAGTGAATCAGTCAAGGTCATGGAAACCTGCCAAATCGGTACTTATCAGGCTGCGTGACCTCCCCCCTTCGGTTGACGCGAGCGAACCACCCTGCGATCCTGCCGCCCTACCGTGCGGCAAGGGCGGTGGGCTCCCAATACGCCGCACCAAAGCGTGGACAGGAATCTGACCCATGGGGCTGAACAGGATGTTTTCGGGGCGACTGGTGTGGCAGGACCTGTTGGCCATACTGATGGTGTGCGGGCTGTGTGTTCATGCTGCAGCAGCCACCAGCGACAATTCATATCTGATTGATCATTTTGAAGTCGCCTGCCGCTCGGTGAGTAGGGATCTTCCG
>PVBE010608025.1_pt1 | contig 15045 bp, 11 predicted proteins | sample 1631181 | NCBI WGS metagenome assembly PVBE01 (sample SAMN08397723, study PRJNA350692) | Marine metagenome, whole genome shotgun sequencing project. | isolation source: water | place: Pacific Ocean | collected 2012-04 | reverse complement strand
TTAAAATTCTCCTCTGCTTTTTTATACTCACCCTCCTCCTTAAGAACCTCAGCATATAAAAAATATACTTCTGGATGGTCCAAATGGTACTTGAGCATTATAGCATTGTTATAAAAAGTTTCTGCTTGTTTTGGATCAACTAAATATCGATGACATTCAGCCATTTGAAAATAAATCCTTGCTTTTTCTGCTGGTTTTTTTTCTTTAACTACAGCTTTTTTATACAACTCAATAGCTGAATAATAAGACTCATTTAAAAATGCGTTATCTGCTTCTTTTGTGAAATTCTTTTGAGCAGACACTGATATATTCAGTAAAAACATTACTGATAAGCATAATATTAATTTTGTTTGATACAGTCTAATCATCTTCAATAATTCAGATAAATAATAAAAAGGACACTTGCGAAAATAATCAAATATTTTTATCTGAAAAACTCAAAACGGAATTCATGTTGAAAAATTGCAGTTTTAAACTGCAATTAATTGCATTTACAGAAGTTTTATTCAACCATAATTACAATATTTATAATTAAATTTTAACCTGAAACCTACTAGGTTCTCAAAAATTTTATTTGCTTTTCTCTTTATATTTCAAATCAAATGGAAATATAAAATATTTGTCGCTTTATATTTTTTTTTGCAATTACAATGCCAAAAACATTAACACTTGAAATAGTATTATAAGAAATAAAAGTGTAAAAAGGATTAAACTTTTGCTGACTTAACAGTCTTAATTATTCTAGCAGCTATTTTATAAGGATCTCCATTTGATGCAGGTCTTCTATCTTCAAGCCAGCCTTTCCATCCATTTTCAACTGTTATAATAGGTATTCTAATAGAGGCGCCTCTATCAGAAACACCATAACTAAATTCATTAATAGAAGCAGTTTCATGTAATCCCGTTAATCGTTGATCATTATATTGACCATAAACAGAAATATGATCTTTTACAACTGGCTCAAATGCTTGACAAACTTTCTCATATACATCTTTTGACCCACAGGTTCTTAGTAATGTATTTGAAAAATTAGCATGCATACCTGAACCATTCCAATCACCTTTTATTGGCTTAGGATGGTACTCAATATAAAACCCAAAATCTTCAGTTAGTCTATCTAATAAATAACGTGCAACCCAGATCTCATCCCCTGCTTTTTTTGCCCCTTTGGCAAAAAGCTGAAACTCCCACTGACCACTAGCAACCTCTTGATTAATACCTTCAAAATTAATTCCCGCTTCTATACATAAATCAGCATGCTCTTCAACAAAGTCTCTTCCATGTGTATTTCTTCCACCTACAGAACAATAATATAAACCTTGAGGTCCTGGATATCCACCAACAGGAAACCCTAAAGGAAGTTGAGTTTCTCTATCCATTATAAAGTACTCTTGTTCAAAACCAAACCAGAAATCATTATCATCATCATCTATAGTAGCACGAGCATTGGATGCATGAGGAGTGCCATCTGGATTCATAACTTCAGTCATAACAAGAAATCCAGCACTTCTAGCTGGATCGTTAAAAATAGCTACTGGCTTTAACAAACAATCTGATGAATTACCTTTAGCTTGTCTTGTTGAGCTTCCATCAAATGACCATACTGGAACATCCTCCAGTTTTCCGCTAAAATCATCTATTACCTTAGTTTTGCTTCTCATGTTTTGAGTAGGATAATACCCATCAAGCCATATGTATTCCAATTTAGATTTCCCCATTTTTATTATTTTGAGTATAGGTTATAATAAATGCAAAAATAATTTTTTAAAAAAAATAAATGAAACCAAGAGCAATTTCTTTTTATCAAACATTAGATTTTATTAACATTTAAATAAAACCCATGACAGTTTAATGGTTTAAAACAAGGGTTATGTAAACAACATAAAAAGAAAGCAATAAAAACCCCTTAACCCTACCAATTCTTGAACTGAAAAACACAACAGGAAATATCAATAAAGAAACCCCTAACAGCCAATAAATATCAAATGCCATGATCTTAGGCGCTATAGAAATAGGTTTAACCATTCCTGTAATTCCAATAACTGCCATTAAATTAAAGATATTAGAACCTATTAAATTTCCTAGAGAAATTCCAGATTCTTTTCTATAAGCAGCAACAATGGAAGCTGTTAATTCTGGTGCAGAAGTACCTAAAGCAACTACTGTCACTCCAATAACAGCCTCGGACATACCCATCTTATAAGCAATAGAAACTGCTCCCTCCACTAACAATTCCGCACCAAAATATAAACCTAAAGCACCCAAGGTCATATAAATTATTATAAGCAACGGATTACTATTTGATTCCTTTTTTAAATCGCATTCTAAATTATCAGAAAGCGTATTTTTAGAAGTTTTAATTAAAAAATAAATAAAAACAATTAATGCTGAAAATAGTGCAATTCCTTCCCAATTCTCAATCCATCCATTAATTGAAAATAAATAAAAAATAATTGTAGCAAGCATCATTACACTCCAATTGATCATAATCTTTGATCGCTCAATTATCATTGGAATAAATAAAACAGTAATACCAAGCACTAATGCTAAATTTGCAATATTAGACCCTATAACATTACCAACTGCTATATCGGGGTTCCCATCGGTAGCTGCTTTAATACTAACTAATAATTCAGGTGCTGAAGTTCCAAATGAAACAATAGTTAAGCCTATCACCATTGGTGGTATCCTGAATTTATTTGCAGTTAAAACTGCACCTTTTACAATAAATTCACCACCAAATAATAAAATAACAAGACCAGATATTAATTCAAATAAATCCATTTATTCTTCAATATCTTTATTCTTGTTATTTCTAAGCTCTTGATCCTTAAAATCTACATCTTGATTGACATCATTAGCTGAATTTCGAATGTCATTCTGAATTTCTTGAGTAGCATCTTTAACATAACGAACACCCCTACCTAAATTACGAGCTATTCTAGGTATGCTTTTAGACCCAAAAAATAACAAGATAAAAATGAACACAAAAATAAGCTCACCTCCACTTACACCATCTAATAAGAGAAAAGAATTCATTGAAAACAAATGTAAAAAAAAGTACTTGGCTTAAACAAAAAATAAGCAAAGTAATAAAGCTCTTATGACTATTTTTCCTTTTTAGAAACTCCCATTATTGATTTTGTTAAATCAATAACAGATGGAGTAGCTATGCAAACTGATGAATATGTACCAACAATTACACCTACCATTAAAGCAAATGAAAATCCACGAATAGACTCACCACCAAATATAAATATAGTTAGCAACACAAGAAATGTACTCAATGAAGTATTCAATGTTCTAGACAATGTGCTATTTAAGGCATTGTTCACAACTTCATTTTGATTTCCTCTTTTGTGTAATAGTGTATATTCTCTAATCCTATCAAAAACAACAACAGTGTCATTTATAGAATATCCAACAACAGTCAATATAGCTGCAATAAAAGCTTGATCTATTTCCATAGAAAAAGGCACAATATTATATAATAAGGAAAATAACCCAAGAACGACAAGGACATCATGGAACATAGCGACCAATGCTCCTAAACCAAATTGCCATTTTTTAAACCTAAAAGCTATGTACATGAAAATAATCAATAAAGAAATAACGATAGCTAAAATAGACCCAAAAACCAATTCACTTGAAATCTGAGAATCTACACTCCTTTGATCTTTAATTAAAAATGATTCAGGCTGAAGTATGTTGTCTGAAAGTTCTGATTTAGCTATTAAAGAGTCTTTACGTATTTGCAACCAATGATCTTTTTCTTCTTCTGCCTCACTGTTGAAATATCCTAAATCAGCAAATGCTAGCTTAATAACAGAATCTACTTTATAAATAGGATCATCATAATCATGGAGGTATTTTGTTGTGATTTCCAAAGTATATTTATTATCTACAGTTTTAACTTCAGGAAAAACTTTTACACTATCTGCATCCAAAGACTTAGATCTTTCACCAATTGCCTTTCTAATCTCTTCTTTATTAGGCGCTTTAGAGAATTCAACCCTATAGGTTCTTCCACAAGTGAATTCAACTCCACCATCTAATCCTCTCATAAATAATGAAGTAACTCCAGCTATTACAACCAATGATGACAATGCATAAAATATTTTTCTTTTATTTAAAAACTGAATCTTATTATTAGCAAACAATTTATCTGTGAAGCTGTTAGAAAAAGAAATGGTTCTCTTCTTGTCAAGCATATGAGAAAATATTAAACGTGTAATGAAAATAGCACTAAAAAGAGAAGTAAAAACACCTATTATTAAAGTAGTTGCAAACCCTTGAATTGGACCTGATCCAAAATAAGCCAATACTATAGCTGTTAATAAAGAAGTGATGTTTGCATCAACAATAGCCGAATATGCATGCTTATAACCGTCTTGAATTGCTAATTTAATCCCTTTACCTTTCCTTAACTCTTCCTTAATTCTTTCATAAATAAGCACATTGGCATCTACGGACATCCCTATAGTCAATACCAATCCTGCAATACCAGGCAATGTCAATGCTGCTCCTAAAGATGCTAATGTTCCAATTATAAAGAAAATATTAGCTAACAATGCAACATTTGCAACCAATCCTGCACGGTTATAATAAAAGATCATATAGATCAGAATTAATATAAATGCAAACACAAATGACCACAATCCAGATTGGATATTTTCTTCACCTAATGATGGCCCAACAATTGCCTCGTCAACTATTATAGCAGGTGCAGGTAAAGATCCTGCTTTTAGAATGTTCGCTAAATCCTGAGCTTCTTCAATAGTTTCAAAGCCACCACTAATCTCAGTATTTCCACCACTAATTTTTGTTCTAATATATGGAGCAGAATATATAAGGTCATCCATAACAATGGCGATCATTTTATTCTTTTTCTCTCCAGTCCATTTCTCCCAATCTTTAGCAGCCTCATCCTTAAATCTTAATATAACTGATGGATTACTTCTCTCGTCATAGCTTTGTTCTGCCTTTTCAATGTCCTCTCCATCCAATCTAGGCTTACCTTCATTATCTACAGGAATTTCAATAGCTAATAAAGCGTATCCATTAACCTTTTTGCCTTTCCAATCATAATTATCCTTTTTATTCATCCAAAGGAACTTTACATCTTGAAAATTAAATACTTTATCAGCAATGTCTGAACTCAGAATAGAATCGATAACTTTCATCTCAGATTCTTTTTCTACTAATCCAATATAAGGGCTATCTGTACCATCATGCATCAAAGCAAATTTTTGATTAAACATCTTACCCGTTGCGTCCATACTCTCACCATAAACTCTCTTATCAAGATCTTGAAAAACAGACATCCAATCATTATTATGATAACAATCCCAAAATTCTAAACTAGCAGTAGATTGTAATAACTTCCTAACCCTATTTTTATCTTTAGCACCAGGCAATTCAATCTGCAGTCTTCCAGAAATGGGATGTCGCTGAATATTAGGCTGGCTAACACCAAACTTATTGATCCTAGACTCAATAACCTTCTGAGTCTTATCTACAGCTTCCAAGCTTAACTCTTGTAGCTTTTCCTTTATTTGCTGAATATTATCCTTCTTAAAAAGAGTGCTATTGTTAAGCCAAAAATGACGATATAAAGAAAGAGGTGAATTGGATTGTTCAATCTTGATCGTTTCATGAAATAAATCTAAAAAATCCGCATCTCTTTCTGATTTAAAGAGTTTTTTAGCTTTATTAAATGCAGCATTAAACAAAGAATCCTCAGTAGGGTTATCAGCTAAATTAATTACAAGCTTTGGAATATCTACTTGAAGAGTGACACTCATACCCCCCTGAAGGTCAAGACCCAAGCCTAGTTGCTGATTCTTACATTTCTGATAGCTTATTCCTAATAATGGATAAACAGGGTCATCTGAATGATCCTGAAGATAATCCTGTTCATATTCAGAAATAACTTTTTGTTTAACAATTTCCGAGATTTCTCCATCTATAAAAATCTTTGTGCTTTTGTATTCTGCAGACTTTTTATATTGCGTTTCATAAAAATTCATTACAGTATCAAGACCAGCTATTGAACTAGAATTAAACTGTTTTTTATAATGCTCAATAAAGGCCTCCTTAGTTTCTACGTTTGGCTCACCATTTTCATTAAATAATGACAACCTTATTGTGTCAAGATCAATCACATCATTACCTTGACTGACAATTAAATCGTATTTTACGTTAGCCTCATTTTCAGAAATACTATTAACAATTGAATCGTATTTGTATATCCCATGATCTTCAGCATCACTTATAAATTTATTTATAATTTGATCAGAATTAGCTTTTCCATAAGCTAATGCATCATTCTCTATTCCATTAGTAACCCAAGAAAATGATAGTTGGTACAAACAAGCTAAAGTAAGTAGGATTGTAAATACCCAGATAGCGCTTCTATTTCGCATTTATATAGTTTTTATAAATTCATTAAAATTTAGGGCTGCAAATATAGAATTTCATCCCATAATAAACAACAATAATTTAACATCATGTAAATTAGCCATTTATATTATTGATATTTGGACAACTTATGTAATATAAATTGCGTCATAAATGTAGAACAATTAGCAAGTTTTTTATGAAACATCATTTTTATATCACAATTATAATTTCGTTCTGTTGCCTGAGCTTTAACATAAGAGCACAAAAGAAATTCTTTATAAGAAATGATAGCGTAGAAGTTAAAATTCAAGGCAGCAACATTAAATCACCATGGGCTGGAGGAATTAATGCAGCTCAGTTTTCTACTATAGACCTTAACCATGATGGCAATGAGGATCTATTTATTTTTGACAGAACAGGCAATAAAATCTTAACCTATATAAACAATGGCAATGAATATGTTTACAACCCTGATTATGAAAATATTTTTCCAGATTTAGAATACTGGGCTCTATTAAGAGATTATGATCAAGATGGGAAGAAAGATATTTTTTCTTATGTTTCAGGTGGTATTGGAGTATGGAAGAACAAAAGTACTTTAAGCTATGATTCATTTGAGAAAATCACAAATCCATATGTTTATTCTTTTCAATACAGCAACATGTCTAATCTATATGTAAGTAAGGTAGACATACCAGACATTAACGACATAGACAATGACGGAGATCTGGATGTGCTAACTTTTGGAGTTATAGGGTCTAGACTTGAATATCATCAGAATTTTTCATTTGAAAATGGAGATGCTTTTGATTCTTTAGATTATGAAATGAAAAACGCGTGTTGGGGACACTTTAAAGAAACTGGATTCAATACAAATACATGTCTTTTATTTGATACTTGTACATCTAATGTGGCAAACCCACATGGTCCTTCTATTCCTAACACCAAACATTCTGGATCAACTATACTTTCCCTTGACCTTAATAATGACAGCATAAAAGACATCATACTGGGAGATGTTTCTTTCAGCAATTTAGTGGCGCTTGAAAACGACAACACTGGAGTTAACATGAACACTTCATTTGTTAACCAAGATACATTATTTCCATCCAACACAGTCTCTGTTGACATGTTTTTATTCCCTGGAGCCTTCTATGAAGACATTAATCTTGATGGCATTAAAGATCTAATTGTAAGCCCTAATTCAGACAATGAAACTGAAAATAAAGAAAGTGTATGGTATTATCAGAATTTTGGATCTAACAGCAACCCTTCTTTTAATTTGATCTCAAAAAATAAATTTCAATCAGAAATGATAGAAACAGGAAGATCAGCTTTCCCTATACTATTTGATTACAACAACGATGGTCTATTAGATCTCTTTGTTTCTAATTTTGGAAGATTTGACCTTTCTTCAAGCAATCATTATATAAGCTCAATAATGCTTTTTGAAAACATAGGTACTTCTTCAAACCCATCCTTTAGTTTAATCACTGAAGATTTCGGAAACCTAAGCTCTTTAAATATTGAAAAAGGGCTATATCCCGCTTTTTGCGACATAGATAATGACACTGATTTTGATATGATTCTAGGAGACCATGCAGGATACCTCCATTATTTTGAGAACACATCATCAGACCCCGGGGTTATGAATTTAGTATTATTAAATCCACAGATGGAAAACCATGATGGCGATGTAATTGATGTAGGTTATGCAGCAAAACCAAATCTTGTTGATCTTGATAATGACAATGATTTTGACCTTGTTGTTGGAGAAGAAAATGGCAACCTTAATTATTATGAAAACATAGGATCTTCTTCAAGTTTCTCTTTTAGATTTCAATCTGACAATTTTGGTGATGTCGATGTTAGTGAATGGTGGACCAACATAGGAAATAGCATTCCTCATTTTTTTAGAGATCAACAAAATGAGCTTCATTTATTTGTCGGATCTGAACAAGGCTCAATTTTTCATTACAATAATATTGAAAGTAATTTAACTGGAATTTTTGATGTTGTTGACACCTTAGTAAGCAATATTAATATCGGACCTAATGCTGCTCCAACAATTGGGTTTTTAAACAATGACACATTACCTGATATGATATTAGGAAATGAAAGAGGAGGAGTTTCTTTTTTTTACGGAACTAATGATACTGTAACCAGCATTCATCCTTCAAGTAATTTATTTAAAACAACTATCTATCCGAATCCATCAAGCAATATCATAAAAATTGATGCCCCTTCAGGTTTTAAATATGAAATTTATGACTCCTTCGGGAAACTCATTAGATCAGGAACAAGTAGCAACATAATAAGTATTAAAAACTTAACTAAAGGAATCTATATTTTGAAAATTGAATGTGATTTCACTACTTTCAATCATCAATTTATAAAATTATAAAACTTCTAATGATTAATAAATCTCTTTTTCTAGTATTGATTTTATTTATCTTCACATCATGTAGTAAACATCCTGGCCCAGGCGGAAAAGCCAATGTTAATGTTCATGTTGTTAATGGTAATGCCAATGTCCCTGAAGTTATAGTATATGTTAATTTTGGCGGAACCTCATTTCCAGGGGAAAGCGCAACAGGTAACACTTCAATCAATGCTGATCAAAAAGGACTAGCTGTTTTTGAAGACCTTCATATGGGAGATTATTATTTTTTTGTAAATCATTTAATACATGATACCGTTCGTTCAGGTGGAGCACATGTAATTATCGAAAATAGAAAAGGTGAACAGCATATAGTTATTGATCTAGATCAAGAAAATCCTTTTTAACCATTGTTATTTCAGAAAATAAAAACATAGTGCTATTTGATGGCGATTGTATTTTTTGTAATAAATGGGCCATCTATATTTTAAAAAACGATCGTTCAAAATCAATATATGTTTGTTCATCTGATTCAGGTAAAGGAAAAGAATTAATTAGTTTCTATAACGTAAAAACAGACATAGAAAAAAGCATCATATTAATAATGAATAAAAAATATTACAGTCACTCTACAGCTGTAATAAAAATAGCTTTACATATGAAAGGGGTTTATCTATTTCTATTTTTAGGATATTTAATCCCTAAATTTTTAAGAGATTATATCAATAATTTAATTGCTAAAAGAAGAAGGGGAATAATTGACAACATATGTGACCTGAACAACTTTAAAAATCACTCAAGGTTTATTCACTAAAAAAGCCCTCAAATTGAGGGCTTTTTAAATTGTTTTAAAATTATGTTTAAACTGCTAATCCCTTTAATGCTTCATTCATATTTCTTACAGCATCAGCACTTTTTGAGAATAATTCCTTCTCATTATCGTTTAAATTAACATCAACGATCTCTTCCCATCCATTTCTCCCTACAATTACTGGAACACCAATACAAATATCGGATTGTCCATATTCTCCTTCTAAATACACTGAACATGGAATCATTCTCTTCTGATCATTCAATATACTATCTACCAAATAAGAAACTGCAGCACCTGGCGCATACCAAGCAGATGTACCTAACATTCCTGTTAGTGTTTTACCTCCAACCATTGTTGCAGCAGCAACTTCTTCTAATTTACTATTAGATAAAAACTGAGAAACAGGCATTCCATTATATGAAGAAAGTCTAGTTAAAGGAATCATAGTAGTATCACCATGCCCACCTATAACCATTCCCTGAACATCATTACCTGGTTTATTTAAAGCTATAGAAAGATATGTTTTAAATCTAGCACTATCTAATGCTCCTCCCATTCCTATAATACGATTCTTTGGCAATCCACTTTCCTTTAATGCAAGGTAAGTCATTGTATCCATAGGGTTTGAAACAATTACAATTACTGCATCAGGAGAAAATTTTAGAACATTTTCAGTTACAGACTTAACAATTCCTGCATTAACTCCAATTAATTCTTCTCTTGTCATTCCTGGTTTTCTAGGAACACCACTAGTAATAACCACTACATCACTTCCAGCAGTTTTAGAATAATCATTTGTACTACCTACAACCTTTGTATTAAAGCCTAACAAAGTAGCTGTTTGAGTCATATCCAATGCTTTTCCTTCAGCATAATTTTCTCTTATATCTAAAAGAACAACCTCACTAGCAATCCTTTTATATGCAATAGCATCTGCACAGGTAGCTCCAACATTACCTGCACCAACAATAGTAACTTTCATACGATTTATTTTGTGTTTTAAATTTTTCACGAAAATAAAAATTCAATAACTAGTATCCTATTATTGACATTATTTTTATATCTAATACTATATTAGTATAATTACAAAAGAAATTTATCAGGGTTGATGTATGTTCTATATAAAAAAACAAAATAGTTGGCAACTCTATACTTTCTAACCGTCTAATCAAATATAAAATGAAACTTTCTCAACGAGAGCTGGCCATAATAGTTGAAAAATGCAAAAAACAAGACCGTTTAAGCCAGCGGAGAGTTTATGAATTATTTTACAGTAAAATGATGGGAGTTTGTTTAAGATATGCAAAAAATGAAGATGAGGCTAAAGATATACTTCAAGATGGCTTCATTAAAGTTTTTGAAAAAATAGACAAATATGGATTTGAAGGGTCTTTTGAGGGATGGTTGAGAAGAATAATAGTAAATACTGCTATTGATGCATATAGAAGAAATAAACGTGAATACTCTCTTAATGAAGCAATAGTTAAAGATGAAAGTTATAATGCAGAATTTGATGAACCTGTTAGTATTTATAACTCTTTATCTATAAAAGATGTGGTCAATGCTATGCAAAAATTATCTCCAGCATATAGAACTGTTTTTAACTTATATGTTATGGAGGGAATGACGCATAAAGAAATAGCCAACGAGTTAAGTATAAGCGAAGGCACTTCCAAGTCCAATTTAGCTAAAGCCAAATTGAATATTAAAAAATTACTGAATAAAAAAATAAAGGAAACGCATGAATAAGTTAGATCCATTTGAAAAACTTTTGAATTCTAAATTTCAGGATAATGAAGTTGAATTCAGCTATGATTCATGGGATGCTATTGAACAAAGGCTTCCTTCTGCACCTAAATCATCTTTGTACTATTGGATAGGCGCTGCAATCATCATTGGTTCTATTGTTTCATATACCATATACTTAAATACTATTCCTGAAAAGGCTAACAAAACTCATGGCAAACACAATGATTCGGATCAATCTAGTAAAGTTATCTCAAGTGTTGAGGAAACAAATAAAAAAGAAAATGACTTCCCTATAAATGAAAAATTAGATAAAGAAACAACTCATATTAAAGCAAACATAACTCCTATATTTAGAAATACTACCCCTATTTCTACAGAAAACAAAAACACAGAAAACAAAAAACCTTTATATGAGGAAAATAACGAAAGTGCTGAAGCTATTTCTCAGCTACATTCTTATCTAAAAAGAGAACAGTATGGCTCTTGGGAATCATCTGAGAATACAATTAAAAATATTGAAGAAAAAACAAACCTAATTACTGACTTTTCATGTAGTAGCAATAACAGTTGCGTAGAAGATATCATCTACTTTCAATCTGTTGACCAAAAGAATGTAACTTACTACTGGGATTTTAATGATGGAAATTTTAGTGACCTACAAAATCCTGAACATCAATACAAATACCCTGGAGTTTATTTAATTCAACTTACTATATATGATAATTCTGACTCAACTAACTTATTGCAGTCAGAAGAATATCAAATAATTATTAATGACAAACCAACCACTGAAATTAACATGGACTCATTTGAAGAAAATGGAGTTTCGTTAATCCAGTTTTCTCAAAACAACAATGATATTCAATCAATTACATGGGATTTTGGAGATGGATCAAAATCAAATGAGAACAATCCGATTTACAGGTATATGCAAAAAGGTAATTTTTTAGTTACATTATCTTTAACAAATTCTCATAGTTGTTCAATAACAACTTCACAGTCAATTAATATTGATAAAATATTTAATTTAATGGCACCTAATTCTTTTACTCCGAATGGCGATGGCATTAATGATTATTTTATTCCAGAGTCTCTAAAAATAATGGATGTAGAGTTTAGCATGACTATTTTTAACAAAACTGGAAAGCGTGTTTATGAAACAAAAAACATAAACCAACCTTGGGATGGGATAAACCAAACCAATGGACAAAAATGCAATGAAGGTAGTTATGTTTGGGTAGTTACACTTACCAACAAAGAAAGTGAGACAGAGCAATACAAGGGGGTTATTCTACTTTTAAATTAATTTTAACTTCTGAATGAAGTGTTGATTTAGATTTTATATTTTTATTTTTAGATAAAATTTTGATTCAATTAAGTCTAATAAGAATATTTAACATTCTGTATTTTTATAATTATGAAATTCTGTAAGCTTTTTATTTTCCTTCTTCTTCCAACTTACACAATATTTTCTCAACCTGAAGTCCATTCTATTAAATCGATAAAAAAAACAGATATTAAATGGAAAAAAATTCATAAATCAAATAATATTTTAATTGAATTTTCTTTCCAAGAAGATAACCCTAAAAGAGGATACAAAGGAGAATATTTAATACTAAGAATAATAAACTCAAGTAATTCAGACAAAACAGTTTCATGGGATTTTTATGCAAAATATGATGCTGAAAAGTGCTTAAACTGCAACTCTGATAATCAAGAATTACATTTTGAACAAACCATACCCGCTAAGTCATTCTTATCAAATAACATCAACAATCATTACAAAGGTCCGCTAATTATTTTTCATCGATTTACTGACAATAGGTATATTGGAAATAACAAAAAAGAATGGCTTTCTTTTGATTTAAAAAACCTTAGCATAAAATGAAAAAAAATATTCTAACGTATATTTTTACAATCTTATTTTATACTGCTTCGTATAGCCAATGTTGTAATTTCACCCTAGACATGCAAGATTCATTTGGAGATGGCTGGAATGGTGGTTTTTTAACAATAAATGTAGCAGGGACTAATTATGGTCCTTTTAGCGCTACTGGAACTGGATCACAAAGCTCATTCACTGCTTGTAATGGAGATCTAATAACAATAACATATACTTCTGGTAGTTGGGAAAACGAAAACACATACTCTCTAGTTGATCCAGCTGGAACAATTCTGTTTACTGATGGTCCACCACCCTCTACAGGAACAGTATTTGTCATCAATGCCAATTGTCCAACCAGTTGTTATGACGGTATACAAAATGGCACTGAAACTGGAATAGATTGTGGAGGAACTTGCCCTCCTTGTCATTGTTCTGATGGAATTCAAAACAATGGCGAAACTGGTGTGGATTGCGGAGGTCCATGTCCTAATAGCTGCCCAGTTCCATGCAATGTTTCTGCCTCATATAGTATTTTAAGCGGTGCTGGGGGAGGATGTGGTAATACCACCACTTATAACCAAACAATAACTATTTCTAATCCAAACTTATCTTATTCAAACGATTTTATTTTTTCTGGTGTACCCACCACAGCCTTAGCTCCAGGAACTTTAACAATCACAGCAATGGGAGACCTGGATCTTTCAAGTGAAATATGGACAATTCTATCAGAATCTGGAGCAACAATTTCAACTATAGGTGGTAGCGGATCTCAATGTAACTCAATTCTAGTTATAACTATACCTTTATCTATAGCTGACATTAACACCTGGGCTGCAGATGGAACTATCATTTTTCAAGGAGTTGATCTAAGTAATACAAATGTTAATCCTAGCTTATGTGGAAATGAATTTTTAGAAATGACCCTTAACTTTGACGGATGCACTCCTGAACTTAGCTGTAATGGTGGCACTGTTCAACTTTCTGCGGTTGGACAAGGTCAATATAATTTTGTATTAAATAATGATTTTGATGGTGGTGTTGCAGGATCTGGATGGAATGCCTCTCCCGCAGCTACTTTCACCAACCCTTGTGATCCTTCTGTTGACGGGGGAACTTACATGTGGATGGGTGATAACACAGCAGCTCCTAGAACATTAGAAACCAACCCACTTGATGTATCATGTGGTGGCGAAATTTGTTTTTATCTTGACATGGCTACACAAGGTGTTTCAGCTCCTTGTGAAGGACCAGATCTTGCAAATGAAGGTGTCTACCTTCAATATTCAATTGATGGAGGGTTGACCTGGACTACTATTAACTACTTTGACCCTATTGCAGGAAACTATACAACTTGGACTAATTACTGTTTCAATATTCCGGCTGCTGCTCAAACTACTAATACAATTTTTTCGTGGTGGCAAGATGGAAGTTGCGGAAATGCTTATGACCATTGGGGAATAGATAATGTTACAATTACAAGCTTAGTGAATTGTTCTCCATATGTATACGACTGGAGTCAAGTCCCAGGATCAAACAATGATTCTACAGACATAGTAACCATTACACAAACCAGCACTTTTACTGTTACCTACACTAATGGAACTGACATATGCTCTACAACAATCACTGTCACAGTACCTGATGGACCAATCATCACTGCTTCTACAATCAATGACGAAACATGTGCAGGTGATTGTGATGGCGAAGCAAATAGCATCATAACCCCTGGAACTGGAACTTCTCCTTATAGTGTGTCATGGAATAATGGAGCTACCACTAATTCAATTTCAAACCTTTGTCCAGGTGATTATATTG
>PVBE010898748.1_pt1 | contig 15047 bp, 12 predicted proteins | sample 1631181 | NCBI WGS metagenome assembly PVBE01 (sample SAMN08397723, study PRJNA350692) | Marine metagenome, whole genome shotgun sequencing project. | isolation source: water | place: Pacific Ocean | collected 2012-04 | reverse complement strand
GTCAATTACCGAACGTTCAATTCCAATGTCTGCCCTTAGGCACTTTCCCAAAGTCGTGCTTAGAGGCAAGCCGAATGTGGGGAAATCGACTTTGTTTAATTGTTTAGTCGGCAAACAGCGAGTTGTTGTTAATCAAGAATCTGGTACGACACGAGATGCAGTAGAAGAAGTTATCGTGTTTGGTTCAACAAACACGTTGCTTGTAGATGTTGCTGGATTAGATGTACGCACAGACTCACTCTCTGTTTCTGCACGTATTGCTGCTCAAAATGCCATTAATTCTGCTGATCTCGTTTTGTGGTGTATTGAACCAGGAGACACCATTCCTGATGCAAACGAAAAAACAATCGTTGTAAAAACGAAGGGTGATTTAATACGCAAAAGTGACGATGCAATATGTGCGATTACTGGTTTTGGCATTGACCGTTTACAAAAACAAATTTCTATGTTTTTACAAAGCGCATTCCTTCCAAACAAAAACGCTGTTGCAATATTCCCAAGACATATTGAATTGTTGCACAGTGGGCTTGCATTTGTAGAAGACGCGGTAATCAACGCACACACACCAGAATTGTGTGCTGCTTGCATTCGTGATTCATTACATGCACTGGGTAAAATTACTGGAAAGATCTCTCCAGACGATGTGCTTGAACACGTCTTCGCTTCTTTTTGTGTTGGCAAGTAGCGTGCTTGTTAAGCGGTTCTAATTTTTATCTTCTTCAACGTCCCCTTGCTTGCACGCTGTAAATCTCTTAACAATCCAGAACGGACCAACCTGTTTAGTTGATATGCAACTGCTGCACCGTCGGTTGCAACTTCAAGCACTCCGTTTCGTATTGAAACAATTGTTGCTTGCTTCGCTATATGTGAAGGAACCAATTCATCCCACGCTTCAACCAAAGATGATGACTGTCTGTTTCCTTTTCTTAGCCCCCTTCTCATTGCTTGAACCGCATCGCTGATACTTGTATCGCGGGCTGGTCGCGATCTCCACTTTCGGAGGCTTTCGAGTTTCGATTTGGGGTTCAACATCAATTACATCGTACACTGCAACGGCATCGGATTCACACAAAAAGTTTTATGCGAGAGAACTAAGGTGTTCAGGGTCTGTTATTGTCTGCACCTATGACAGCAATTTCACTGAGTGGTTTAACCAAAAAATATGACAAAACACTTGCCGTTGATGGAATAGATTTAAAGATAGGTTCCGGAGAATTGTTCTTTTTACTTGGGCCATCAGGCTGTGGCAAAACGACGCTCCTTCGAATGCTAGCTGGATTCATTGATCCAACAGCCGGAAAGATTATGTTCGGAGACAAAGAGGTTACGCATACACCTCCAAACAAACGAAATACCGGCATGGTGTTTCAAAGTTACGCTCTTTGGCCACATATGACAGTAGCTGAAAATGTCGCCTACGGTCTTAAAATACGTAAAAACACCCCCACTGAACAGCGTAAAAAGGCCCTTGGAGCACTAGAAACAGTGCATATGGGGCATTTAGCTGACCGAAAACCAAACGAACTTTCCGGTGGTCAGCAACAAAGAGTCGCACTTGCAAGAGCGATTGTTGTTGAACCAGACGTGCTTCTTTTAGATGAACCATTGAGTAATCTTGATGCAAAACTTAGGCTAGAGATGCGAAGCGAGATACGTAGAATCTGCACAACCATCGGTATGACAACAGTTTATGTAACGCATGATCAAAAAGAAGCGCTTTCAATCGCCGATCGACTTGCAATACTCAAAGATGGAAATGTAATGCAAGTTGGGACCCCCAGAGAGGTCTACCAATCACCAAACACGCAGTTTGTAGCCGAATTCATTGGTGAAACTAACTTTGCACCAGCTACCCCAACTCCGGAAGGTCTTCAAACCACTTTTGGTTTGCTGAAATCCGAGAGACCTTGCGAAGGTACTGAGGCAGTCTGCTCCCTTAGACCAGAGGCAATCAAGGTAATTGACTCCCCTGCTTCGCAAAACGCTTTTTCTGGCACGCGAGAAGAAACGATCTATCTCGGAGAAGTCGCCCAGCACAAAATCAAAGTTGCCGAGGAATTAGTTTTACGAGTCACAGAAGTCAACCCAAGACATCTCGGAGATGTTGGTGACACACTCCACATGACAATTGACCCAAGCGACGTTGTTCCGCTGCCTGTGTAAACTGCACTTTGTCGACATTTAGCGTAAGTTCGATACAAAATCGCACGTGTTTAATGACTTTAGACACAAATTACTCTTCTGCAACGGGCTCGACGAACCCATTAAATTCGTTATCGGACCGTGTTTATTGGCCATTTTGTCTACCCGGCGGGCTTGACAGACGCCATTATTCCTGAGATAAACAACCTGTCACCCGCGGTCGTGTTCCACGTGGAACACGATGTTTGGGCTATCTGGTTGAAGGAGTAACCGTTTTGGCAAAAACAACTAAAAAGAAAAGCGATCGTCGTTTGGGTAAGGGGCTTGGTGGGCTTTTGCATAAGCCTGTTGAAATCATAAAGCCACGTGAGGCGGCTAGCGATTTGGCCGATGATCAGGATTTGGCGAGCAAGCCTTTTCCGGCGGATGGTGGAGGGGGGCTTGTCCAATTGCCCGTTGAAAAAGTAGCGCCTAATCCTCGGCAGCCAAGGCAAGTGTTTGATGATGATTCGTTGAGATCTCTTGCAGATTCGATTAAAACGGCTGGGTTGATGCAGCCTATTGTGGTTCGGACATCTTCATCTGGGTATGAAATTATTGCTGGCGAAAGAAGATGGCGAGCTGCCGCAATCGCCGGACTTACACACGTACCTTCAATTATCAAAGATTTAGACGATCGAACATCGGCAGAGTGGGCACTCATAGAGAATCTACAACGAGAAGATTTAAACCCAATTGACAGGGCAGAAGCGTTTGATCGCCTTGTTGTTGATTTTAACGCAACACAACAGGATATTGCGACGCAACTGGGCATCGACAGATCGAGTGTTTCTAACTTCTTGCGCCTCAACGACTTAGAGCCCTCTGTTAAGGTTGCGGTTCGAGATGGGCGACTGTCAATGGGGCATGCTAAGGTGTTATTGAGTATTCCAGAGATGTCGAAATGCAAGGCCGTCGCGCGAAAATGTGCAAGTGAACAATGGTCTGTGAGGGAGTTAGAGAAACAACTCAAAAAGGGCGGTTCTAGCGGAAGGCGTCCAGTGCAGCAGACAGAGCCAACTGCAGTAGAGATGTTTGCCGAAAACATGTCGGCACAGCTAGGCGATCACTTGGGGACCAAAGTAAAAGTAACGCTTGGACCCAAAAAGGGTGGTGGTAAATTAATTGTCGAATTCTTTGACCATGATCAACTCGAAGGGATCTTTGATAAATTGGGTTTTAAACCTAAAAACTGATATTCAACAAAATTTGCCCTGGCAATTAGTCGATGCCAGACCCAATGGTTTCTAACTTCCAAAACGAAAGAGCTTTGCGAAAGCCTTCCTCAGTTCAAGAGTCGTTCGAGGCAGAAGCGTTGGCACGTGCAAAATTCATTCGAGTACTCCAAACCTGGGCGAGCGATCGTCTCGCTGCGAATGCAAGCAGGTTCCAAATAGTAGAAAAACGCAAAGCCGCATAGTGACACCCCTGTAGTTATCGGACGTCGGTGATTAGGCAACTACTGACCACTCAGTCCCATCCCTTTGCACCGTTCGGTACAGAGTGTCGCGTTCAAGAGGAGTGAAGCCAGCGTCACGAATTGCTCGTTCTAAGTCTTTGACTGTGCATTCCTGATGTGTTGATGTTGCCGAAACTTTTGTGATGTCATACCAGACCACCGTGCCATCAATATCATCTGCGCCGCACTGCAACATGTGTTGTGCCATTTGGAGTGTTTGCATGATCCAAAATGCTTTTACGTGTGGAACATTATCAAGCATAAGTCTTGACACTGCAATAGTTCTTAAGTTTTCTATACCGCTTGGTCCGGGCAAGTGCGCAAACTCACTTACTCCTGGAATAAATGGAAGTGGAATAATTGCTTGGAACTTCCCCTGAATATTATCTTCACTTGCACGATCTTGTTCTTCACGCAACAAGACCATATGTTGCAATCGTTCTATTCTTGATTCTATGTGGCCATACAACATTGTTGCATTCGAATTTAAACCAAGCTCATGTGCAACTCTGTGAACGTCCATCCATTGTTGGCCACGTATTTTCCCTCTAAATGCTTCGTCATGAATTCGGTCATCAAATACTTCTGCGCCACCTCCGGGAAGTGAGCCCAAGCCTACATCAACTAATTCGTTAATTACTGAGGCAATCCCTGCATTTCCGTCTTTTCCACGTTTAGATATTTTAGCTAAGTGAACAATTTCTACTGCAGTAAACGCTTTAATGTGAATGTTCGGCGCCACTTCTCTGATTGCACGAATCGCATCCGTATAATAAGTAAACGGTAACCAGGGGTGTAAGCCACCAACAATATGTATTTCAGTTGCACCAGACTCTTTTGCACCCTGTGCTTCTTTTTTAATATCTTCAATGGAATATTCATATGCACCTTCTTGATCTTTCTTACGAAAGAAATCGCAAAACTTACAACTCAACGCGCAAACATTCGAATAATTAATGTGCCTATTGATGTTGTAGTACGCAACATTGCCATGCAAATTTCTACGAACTTCATCAGCCAACGAACAAAGTGTCCATATGTCGTTTGTTTCGTAAAGTTGCAAACCTTCTGTAACTGAAATCCGTTCGCCTTCCCGTACTTTTTCTGCAATAGGTTCAAGCAGGGGATCGCTAATCTTCATTTCTGGCCGTTGCGTTGATGTATCAAAAGTGGTCATGAACACCATATCGTACCCTTACCCCCGAATAGTGCCAGGTCTAGGCGCTAGGTCCAAGTGCCAGGTCCACCGTTTAAGTGGTGCCGGATTGGCAAGATAGGTAATTTGGGTTGCTGGTTCTTGATTTAATTGAGTTAAAGCTTGTTGAGAGAGAAAAAACACAAAACTCATGCTCTTTTTCCGACGATGGACCAACAGCATGGAAAATCACACGCTCAACCCAAATCCACACACTGGCATCGGATTTCCGAGTCCACAAAAGCAATGTGACCCGATTATTCGCTCAAATCGTTTATCGCTTCCGTTTCCCAGCGAAGCAGCGAAGATGCTTGGCAAGGAACGTGGCGCACGCTGCAAATACGACGAGGCAGTTATTGCTGAAGCACAACAACGCATATACCTTATGGCTTCAATGATGGGTATTTGGGACCGCCACGACGATCCACCATCAGCGGCCTAAACTCATCTTCTAATAGATAACTCCAAAACAAAAGAGGCAAGCCGCTGCCTTCGATACATTGCATCATCAAGAAACCGGATTGTTCTCATTGATGAATGCGACATTGCAGGAGGAGGAGGGTTCCATCTTTCATTTTTACTCTCGGGTGTATTTTCACTCTCTATCACATTTTTCCCACTCGCTATCACGCCAAGCTGATCTAACACGTTTTGTGTAACCTCGCCAATACAATAAATTGTCCCCGTCGGAACCAATGCTACCGGTCCACCCATCGTCTCAACGTAATGGGGATCGCGAAATACGGCGTGCAAAGAACCGGCACGCCTGACAAATATTTCAGGGCTCCCTTCCACACGAAATAGCTGCTCGAACGACTGGTTCTTCCGCATGTCGTACGGTTCTAAACTAAACGAATCACTTAAGTTATTTACATCCTCAACTCCAGCATCAACAGGTGTGAGCTCAACAGGCGCTGGTTGCATAAACAAACAAACAAAGAAGATTGTGAACATCGCGGAATACATCCTGCGTAGAGTATAATTAGTAGATGGCAACTCTACTATCTGTAAACGTTTCTCTAGGTGGAATTCCTAAACTTCCGGTTCCAAACTGTAGCGTAACTGTCAATGGGCTTGCCGGAGACGGTAGAGATCACGATAAGCACGTTTCAAAAGACAGGGCGGTTAGCCTGATTGATACTGAAATTCTTGATCAACTCAAAGCAGAGGGGTATGAAGTGTGTCCTGGTGCAGTTGGTGAAAACTTCACAGTAGAAGCACTCAATGTGCAATCCTTAGAACCTGGGGACCGACTCTCGTTCTCTGGTGGACTTGTCATTGAACTTGTTGAGTCAAGAAGACCCTGCTTTGTTCTCGACCCACTTGGGGAACAACTTAAAAAAGATATTGTTGGAAGATGCGGTTTCCTTGCAAAAGTGATCGTAGAAAACAGCGTTGCACCCGGTGAAACAATCACTGTCCTCAACAATAACTAATCAAATGTGGCCGCACACCGTTGCAATCTTGGTGGGGGGAAAAAGCAGCAGAATGGGAACGCCGAAACACGAGGTTACGTTACCAAATGGAAAAACAATGATGGATGCAATGCTTGCTTTTGCATCACACACTGCTACCAACACTGTCGTTGTTGGCGGTGACATCAATGGACAACATTGCCTACACGATCACCGACCGGGGCTTGGACCGGTTGCAGGCATCGAAGCGCTTCTAACATCAAACATCGACGATCGCTATTTGGTTGTTGGTTGCGACATGCCACTACTTAAAACCGAAACAGTGCAATCGCTTTTTGTTTCAGGCGATGCTGTTTTCTTTTCTGGAAAAGGAAAAGGGGATTTTCCAACCTCGCTTCCACTTGTAATCAGTGCTGATTGCAACCAAGCTTGTTCCACTTACCTTGAGGGTGGTGGTAGATCACTTCACGGTTTTCTGCGCGAACTAGCGTGTGTTGTCGTTGATAGACCCGCTGGAATAGAACAACAACTTTCAAGCATCAACACACCTGAGCAACTCGACAATAGCTCCTTTGAATAAGGGTGTTTTAGATTCAGCATCTACTTCGGTCGAGAGAAGAATATTTGCTTCTGGAAAATACATTGCACAATTTCCACGTCTAATGTCAAACTTGCGAACGGCAACTTTTAACTCTCCCGCATCTCCGCGTACCAAAATTGCTTGGTTTGTTTCAAACCCAAAAGCAATAATATCTTTAGGGTTCATTAAAACTACATCTCGTTTCGTTTGGCTTCTGTACACATCTTCTTCTTCGTACACCACCGTATTAAATTGGCCCTCGCTTCGAATAGTCATTAAGCGCAACTGTGTTCTACCCAGCACTGGGAGTGGTTTCACCTGCACATCGTGTGCAATTACGTTGCCCGACGTTGTTGTAAAATTTGGTTCGTGGAAGGTTTTTCCTTTGATTTGATGTTCGTTCTCTGCATCAAAACCCGATACGCATTTTGCAATCAACGCGCGAATTGATTTGTGATTTTGAAACTGCTGCCACTGAACTCCATCAATTGCCGAATGTGCTAGTTCAGCAATAATTGAAACCTCACTTCGAGGTCCAACGTGGCGAGATATGCCGCCAGAACTTTGCCGAACATAGTTAAACATAGATTCTTGTGTTGTGCTTTGTTCCTCTTCATCGCGAGCGAGTACCGGCAGCACAACTGTTTCCATTCCTCTCCCCCAAAAAATGTCCGCTGTTTAAGGTGGTAGACATGTATGAAACCAGATTAATTTTTGACATTGCGTTAATTGCATGGCGTGTGTCTGGGTTTGAACCAAGCAAGTTGCCCCCTAGGCACATTGCATAATCTATTTCACCGCGATGTGACGCTTGCATGCAAGCCATTGTGTCGCCCCGAAAATTTGCTTCATGTTTTGGCACTTTAATGTTTAGTTCGCGTTCAATTGCTTCTAGCATTTTTTCTTTAAGTATTGGAACAACTCCAACTGTACCCATGCCTTGAACATTTGAGTGCCCGCGAAGTGGCAATAAGCCCGCGCCCTCTCGACCAATCATACCCCGAGCAATTGCCGTGTTGGCAATCATCTTTACACTCTCTACACCACCTTCAACATGTGTGATACCCATTGCCCAACAAAAAATAGAGCTAGAAGATGTTGCATAAACACTAGAAACTTTTTCGATTGATTCTTTGTCAACACCACTTTGTTCAACAATTGTTGACCAAGAAGTAGAAACTGCGCGGCTTGCAACCTCCTCAAAACCATCAACATGTTTTTCGATGAACTGATGATCAAAGCCTCCGTTTTCTCCAAGCCACTTAATAATTCCAAGGAGAAAAGCGCTATCTCCACCAATATTTGGTTGGATGTATATGTCAGCAATTTTTGACCCAAAAAACAAACTACGAATATCACTTGGCACTTTAAATGTACAAAGTCCCGGTTCCACCATCGGATTAACAACTATGACTTTCCCACCACGCCGTCTCAAATCCACAAGTGTTTTAAGAAGTCTCGGGTGGTTTGATGCGGGATTACACCCAATGAGAAAAACAAGATCACATTTGTGTATATCTTCTAGAACAACCGTCGCAGTTCCTGAACCAGTAACACTTGTTAACCCAACACCACTTGCTTGGTGACAATAATACGAACAGTTATTGACGTTGTTTGTTCCGCGCGCGCGCGCGGCTAATTGCAATAAAAAACCTGCCTCGTTACTCGAACGCCCACTTAGGTAATAGAACGAGCGATTAGGATCTGTCTGCCTGATTGTATTTGATGTTTTTTTGAGTGCGTCATCCCACGATACAGGTTTGTAATGAGTATCGAGGGGCCCAGCATACAATGGAAACACCAATCTTCCGCACGCTTCGAGTTCACGAGATGACATTGCAGATAACTGCGCAATTGAATAGTGTTCAAAAAATTCAGGCGTGATTGCTCCCTGCATATCTGCGGCCATTGCTTGTACAGATTTTTTGCAAAACTCTGGGAAACTGCCGAGTTCATTAACCAGACCACCACGCTGACCGCCCATTCCAAGGGCGCACGTCTTGCACGCGTTAGCTGTTCGCATTGCTTTCCACATTGCGCGCAAACCACCTGCGTTTCGAGATTTCTTTAGCACATAACGGATTGAACGAAAGCCGCCCTGCGCTTTCATTCTGCGTGTTGATCCAGTGCTTCTTCAACTGCTTTCATTAGTGTTCCAACCATTTCAGCAGTAAAATTAAACTGTAATCCGGATGTTTCAAAAAGCTGTGGAAGCGGTTTGCTTGCACCAAGCGTAAGACCCTCTTTGTAAGAAGCAAGTGCTTCTTTTGGATTGTTGCAATATTTCAACCACATTTGCAAAGCGCCAAGTTGGGCAATGCCATACTCAATGTAATAGAACGGGACTTCGAAAGGATGGAGTTGCCTGTGCCAAACCGCCTCTTGCTCAGCCTCTAACTCAGACCAATCCACGCCACCGCCAAATCGTTTTCCAAGTTCTAGCCATTGAGCTGTGCGTTCTTCACGCGTGTGCTCTGGGTTTAGATAAATCCAGTGTTGGAAAGCATCAATAGTTGCAACCCAAGGCAAAACGCTTACGATTCCTTCGAGGTGTTTTCGTATCGCACGTTTTGTTTCTTCCTCTGAATAAAACTCTTCTAAGAATGGATAAGCAAGCGACTCCATACTCATAGATGCAACTTCTGCAAATTCAAGTGGAGCACCACGGTACCAAACTAAATCATCATGCCTGCACAACATGTAATGAAATGCGTGTCCAGCTTCATGCACCATCGTGTCAAGATCTCGGGGAAGCCCCGCAGCGTTCATAAAGATAAATGGTTTTCGAACTCGGTCTCGGCTCGCTTGGTATCCACCTGGAGCTTTCCCTTTTCGCGATGCAAGGTCGAGTGATTCACCGCCGTCTCGCATCGAGTCAAACATCTCACCTAACTCGTTATCCATTTTGTGGAACAGGTTTGATGTTCTTTCTATAAGATCATCTGCGTTTTCAAATGGTTTTAGTGGGGGGTGTCCGTAAGGGTCAACTGCCAAATCCCAAGGTCGAAGCGTTTCAACACCGAGTGCTGCTTTACGTTCTTCGGCAAGTTTTCGAACAATTGGCATACACGTTTTTTCTATTGCATCGTGAAAAGCAATGCACTCTTCTGGTGTGTAATCAAAACGGTGTTTCACCGCAAACATGTATCCTCTGTAATCTTCAAAACCAGCGTTGTTTGCAGATTGATGACGAATGTTCACCATTTTGTCAAAAATGTTGTCGATACTGTCTCTATCTTGCAATCTTCGTTCTGCAACACTGCGCCATGCGGCTTCTCGAACTGCGCGGTCTGTGTCTTGTTGGTACACGCCCATTTGTGGCATGGTTTTTTCTTCACCATCAAAGTCAACCATCATCGCCCCACAAAGTTCGGCATACTCTTGCCCTAACTTTGTGTCTTCTGTTTGAAGTGGAACATTTTCTTCGCGGAATATTTCGACATCTGCAAACCAGTCGCGAAGTAAAACACTGTACCGTTCAGGGTCTAAATCTTGCACATGCGGACAAGAGACAACTTTTTTATTGAGTTCAAAACCAACTTTTTTCAATTCCGGCTCAACGGTTTCAACAAAGTTTAAGAAACCATTCTTCGCTTCCTCATCCTCAGTGTTACACGTCATTGCAATGTAAAGATTTGAACCAGCTTCTGCCGCAGCAGCATCGAGTTCGCTACGGTCAAGTAAAAATTGTTCCACGCAACCAGAGCATTTGAATTCTCGTTCTAGAAGCTGTTGATAATAGGGCTGTAAATTTCCCCAAGTTGTTGCATCAATATCTGCAGGAACAAATTCGGTCATCATCATTGTTGTCATTCTGTTTTCTCCAGTCCATTCGTTGGGACAATTGTATGTGTCGCAACTGCGACAAATCCAGTCTTTTCTTCAATTACAGAAGCGAGGGCTTCTGCATGCATTTCATTATCGCAGATCACGAACATGCTTGAGCCGCTTCCCGAAAGATGCACGTCTTGTTCTGCAATCAATTTCACTAGAGCTAAATCTTCCCCAAGCTTTTGTGATACTTCTTTTGCTGCGATCGTTAAATCATTAAAAACATGGCCCGCACGTACATTTTCTAGATCCAAGGATGGATTCGATAATTCATCAAATGCATCATATACCTCTCCGGTGGCGCACCCATAGGGCGGCATAATGAGGACCATCGCTTCATCTGTATATTGAAGCGGTTCAAGGTTTTCACCAAAACCCGTCACAAGTTGCGTTCCACCATCGATAAGAAATGGGACGTCAGAGCCAAGTTCAGCCCCAATGGCATATAAATCAATATCTAGGTCAAACAGGGAGGCGGTAGCGAGAAGCATCGCGGCGGCATCAGAAGATCCACCGCCAAGACCCGCGCCAACAGGTATCCGCTTTTCAAGCTTCAATTGAACTGGGAGCAACGTTCCCATCTCAGCCTCAAGGTAACGATGCGCTCGAACAGCCAAATCGCTCGTTATAGGCCAATCAATGTGGGTTTTTCGAGGTGCTGCTTCGTGCCACAGAATGGCGTATCTAGACATATCCCCCTCATCGAGCCGTGTAACACACAATTCATCATAAAAATCAACGGTTGTCATCATCGAAGCAATCGGATGCATCATTGCGTGCGTTGCATCAGCAGCGCCAACCGAGAGGGACATATTGATTTTCGCATGTGCTTTTACATCGATTTTCGTGCGCATAATCCGTAAAGGATACCAATCCTTCGTTGTCTAGGTGCAGAAAGTCACTCCAATGTGCCACCCGAGGCGTTACGATTCACACTTCATGTCAAAGAAGAAAAAAATCCTAGTTACTAGTATTTCAGCACTTTTTATAATCGGAATCGGTGCTTTTTTCGCCATTCCAATCATTGCACAGCAAATGATTCGAGAAGCTCTTGAAGTTGATGGCACGAAAGTGGAGACTATTTCAATTGGGTGGTCTGGACCTCAAATATTTAGGGGAGTCCATTATGTTCATAATGAATCAACAGCAGACCTAGATATTGAAATCGATAACGGGCTTCTATCCTTATTGATAAATTCAAAACCAATAAAGGCAGCTGCTACTGGTGATGCAACCATTGTGATACCCATGGCAAAAGAGGCAATAAAAAACGATGCTCCACCACGTACACGTGTTTCTATTCCACAACAAAAAAAACCATTTGCTTTTCCAAAACTCGATCTCACGCTATCTCTCGACACCTTAACTGTTGCGTACGAAGAGCCACTCTTCTATAACAATGTCATCGCGTCTCTTGATGTCGATCCGGGCCATCACTTTGCCGCACAAATACACGCCGAAACAATTCTTGGTGGATTTATCCAAGCATCATGTAACGCACCTTCGTTAGTTGATACATCTGGAGTCTTTAATCCGGAAGGTGGGGGAACGATTACTGTAAGTATTAACAACGCGCAACTTCCAACAATAAACAGTATTAGCGGCTGGACCATCAGCAAGTTTAGCGGGGCAATTTCATCGCCCAACATGAGTGAATCGTTTAATGTTGGAATGAATGGTTCTCTTTCAGAGTTTGATCAAGAACGCGGAACAGTTTTTTGTAAAACACAATTTGTAAAAGCAGCCACAAAAGATGCGTTTACTTTTGGTGATTGGGCAATTATCGGTTCTGCAAACGTGTCTGACGTTCCAACGACGATCCTTGCTGCGTTTCTTGATTCCCTACAACTAAACACTTTGCGGGATCTTGGTCCCACCATGAATGCGAAACTGAGCCGAAGCAGCAACAACAACCCAACAAGTGCAATGTTTAGTACTCGTGATCTACGAATCGCTGCGACGCTTGATGCAACAGATGGAACACTAACAGACGTTGACATTGATGCAAATATTCATAGCGAATTTCTGGAAACTGTCACGTCTGGTGATTTGTCAGGCAGTCCTACACTTACAATACATCTCGACAAACTCGTTGTAACAGGAGCAACACATGACACTCTAGTAGGCGAACTTGAATTGGACGGCGAAATTATGTATCGCCCAGCAAACGCAACTATAAATAGCCTTCGTTCAACTTTACATGCTGATGTGCTCGATCGCACTATATCCACAAAAGGCAGCGCAAAATTAAATCAAACCAACGCAACGTTCGAAGCAGCATTTCACTCTCCAAACAAAAACAAACTCGACGGCATTGATGACCTTTGGAAAACAATTGTTAATCAACTTCCTCGCGGCAAAGGAAAAGTTGCACTCACGAATATTCCGTCTACATTTCTAGAATTATATATTCCCGACGATCGAATAATTGCTACTAGAGATATTGGAAGAACTTTTGACGTTGTTACAAATTTTGAATGGGATCAAGTTGAAGTATCAGTAATAAGTCCAAAAATACAGGGAACATGTTCAGCTGTTTTAGCCGGTAACGAGATCGATTCTCTTAATAACATTGACATTACGGCTGTGGTTGACAAAAACCTTTTAGCCTCGTTTGCAAGCACAAACATTGATGCGATTTCTACCCTCCATGTTGTTGCCCCAACTGTTGATTTTAAAGGAAACGCAACATTTGACCTTACACTAGACACTGGAAAACAACACACTGTTGTGAGAGGAAAAACCAAGCGTGAGGAAGATGGGCTTGATTTGCATATAGCAGGGACTGGTATTAGCACACACATGCTAGACGCACTTTGCGACACAAACAGCCTTCTTTTTGATTCTCTTGGGTCACCACTCTCTGTTGAAATTATAGGAAAAAATATAATCGACAAACCGCTCTTTATTGCGGGGGGAACATCACCAAACGCTGCGTTTGAAACATCTTTTTCATTTTTTGATGGAAAGGTTATAACAGCGGGCAACACGGCTACTGTTGCAGACTTACAACTTTCGAAAAATTTAACTCGCCATTTACTGAAAGACTTGGGGCCTGTGCTTTCGGACATCCGTTCTATTAAAAAACCTATTCAGTTTCGAGTTGCAAATGCAATTGTTCCTATGAATGGAGATTTGAAGCAACTCAATGCAGACATTTCTATTGATATTGGTGAGGTTGCACTCGACAGTGGATCAATCACAATGCAACTCCTTCCTATGTTCAAATCTAGCCACCTAGAGGTCATTCCGGGATACTTCGACCCAATTGATATGCAGATACGTAACGGGCTCATCACATACAAAGAATTTAAACTTAGGTTAGATAACAAATACAGTATTCCTTATTCTGGAACAATCAATTTAGTAAACCAAAGATTAAATCTAAAATCTGCAATACCCCTCACCGGTCTTGGCTATTCCATCAAAGAGTTGCGGGGTCTTGCAACCGACATTGATGTTCCCATTTTAATAACTGGCACTATTGAAAATCCAATAACGCAAGTCGACCCAGATTTTGACCTCGTACAGATATTGTTACAAAACGGTGTTGGCAGATTGATTGATGATGCACTGAGTGGGAATGACGATGCTCCAAACCCAATCGACTTGATAGAAGAATTGTTTAAGTAGATCTTGCGAACTTACCTGAACATCCGTTCAAACATGCTGTACACCAACAAAACAAAATACATCACTAGTGGGTAAAAACCTGCAATCAACAACATGACTAGGGGACTTGTCCAATCAGACAAATTGTTTAAGTTAACTAATCCATCTTTTTGCCAAAGGTGGTACAAGGCGACGGTGCCTTGCAAAACTCCAATAGCGCTGCAACTTGCAAGCACAAATGGGCTTAGAAGCAGGCCTGCTTTTGCAACTAGTGCAACGAGACCAAACCCTTCTTCTGTAGCAGTCACGGTCTCAATTTCTACATTTGTAATTGACGGGCTAAGAACTAGACCTGAAGCAAGTACAGTTGCGAGTAACGCAAGTACACCGTATAAGATTGTCCAAACAACACTTTCCGTTTGGCCAATAGTACTTTCGGCTTCAGTAGGAAATATGATTACTGAGAGAATTGTTCCAACCAATATTGCCAGTCCTGCAGTTAATATCATTAATCCAAGCATATCTAGAGGCTGGTGCCCACGCACTGATGTTGGAGTACTTGCAACCAAACGCTGCCCTGCATGCCGGCACTTGCTCGCAGCAACGCTACCAATAATAATTGCTGCTGCATAAGAAGCTGAAGTTAACAGGGGGTTGGGAGACCCCGGGTTTCTATACACAAGATAAGTGTAAATAGCTAACACTAAAACAGCGATGTATTGAAGAATAATTCCATATTTTTGAATCGAGTCTGCGTTATTAATAAAAATACTT
>PVBE012642422.1_pt1 | contig 15048 bp, 11 predicted proteins | sample 1631181 | NCBI WGS metagenome assembly PVBE01 (sample SAMN08397723, study PRJNA350692) | Marine metagenome, whole genome shotgun sequencing project. | isolation source: water | place: Pacific Ocean | collected 2012-04 | reverse complement strand
CTACTTTCTACGGTTCATGACAATTCAAACATGCGCCTCGCGGCGGATGCGGCGGAATCATATCCACCCTTCGGATCTTGCCAGCCGTCGCCGGCGGCGCCGTCGCGGCAGCCCGTCCGGCTCCCACGGCCGCCATTCCGCCACCCGAACCGGCAGAAGCCTGTCCGGCACGGTTCCGCTTCATCTGCTCGCGTAACTGGCTGCCACCGGTGAAGGTGACCCGGACCGTGTCGATCTCAGGCACGTACTCGGGCAACAGATCCAGATAGTTGTCGGCGTTGTCCCGAGCCATGATCCGGTCGATCTTCCACTCGCCCGGCTCCATCCATTCGTCGGTCGTAATCGTGCCTCTCCAGAGATTCTGGGAGACGTCGAGGCCGGCCTTCTGTATGACATCAGGTCGCGGCACCGGTTTCAGATGAACGCGAGAACGGTTGATGTAGCTGGGCACCGGCGTGAAGTTCACCGCGAACGTCCCCACACCCGACATGTCGTCGGTGATGATTGCATTCACGGTCACGGGCTCGCCGAGACGCGCTTCCGTCTGGTCGACCCAGACCGAAAACAGCGTCGGCGGTTGCGTGTCGCGCTTCGCCTCATCCTGCGTCATGTTGACGATGGCGTTCTCAAGCAACGGATGCGTCGTCCGGAACAGGTGCGCGGTCTTACCCGCTCTGTCGGACACCCACATCGACAGCAGTTCGTACTCGCCGCCACCCCACCATTCGGGGATCGTCAGCATCGCGCCGTAGACATCTTCCTGACCCACGACCTTGTTCAGGGCGGCCTCGATGAACTTGCCGTCCGGCGTGTTGAAGCGAACCCTTACCGAACTCACACCCGATTTGTTATCAGTCACCTTCGCGAACACCGGAAGCGGCCGTCCCACCGCCTGCGTTCGAATCTCGTCCGCCGGCGCATTCAGCGTGTTCACCTTCACCCAGTGCACGGTAGGTGCGATCACATCGACATTGGTATTCGGCAGAACCTCGATCTCGAGACCTCGAAGACCGGGATGATGATCCGAGTGGAAGATCTTGGAACCTCTCGATGAGTTACCCGCGGACGCATACGTGAGGTAGTAAACGCCGGGTTCTTGCCACTCGTTGGTCTTGATGGAGCCGCGCATGATCGGAGATCCCGGAGACACCGGGGACAGGCTCGCACCCGTCGTGGTGCGTCGGCCATGCGGACCGAAGTACCGCATGCTCATCCGGCTTGCCGTTCCCGTAAGGTCCTCAGTCACGGCCTCGAAACTGATCGACTCACCCGCCTGGATCCGGCGCTTTCCGAGAATCGTGGCACTCTTGATGATCGGCACGTAATGCCAGCTCTTCAAGTCGCGCCAGGAGAACTCGCGATCCGGATTCGAGATGAACTCGTCGACCGGCCAGTCCATGGGATCCATGATCGGATTCACGGCATCGGTCGAATAGTAGGTGTCGGTCCCCGGCGCCTGTGGAAAACCTTCGCCGCGGACGTTACGCACTTCATCGGTTGGGCCCATGATCATTCCCAACGGGCCGGCCACGCTTGGCAGTCCCGGGGTGGCGATCCCGGACGGGTTGGCACCTTCCCTGTAACGATTCGCAATGCGCTCCGGCGCCTGCTGTTGCTGGGCCGCAGCCGCTGGTTGTAGTGCCCCTCTGCGTTGTGAACTCATGTCGTCGCTGGTAGCAATGACGAACAAAGCGATGACAAGAACGCTAAGGAGAACGAAGGATATTCTTTTCATAATGATTGGCTTCCTCCCGTCGCGATAACTCAAGTATCAGATACAGAAATAGTAATGGTCTGGTTCAGTGAGAAATATACACGCAATGCCTTTCCCATTTCAACGTTTCATTCCTTTATTTCGACTCTGCGGGAGATCCGGGCAGGGTCCGATTCGGTGCGGGATTCTTTGCGTGAAAAACCGACCGGTTTGTCAATCCACCAGCCGCACACGAAATCGCCCCACCCTACCGGGACGGGCCGCGGTCACAATCAGGTAGTAGGATCCTCCCTCGAAGAAAGTGTGGTCGATTTCGGAAAAGTATGAACTCCGGATGTCGGGGACGTCTACCAGGCGGCCGTCGGCGGACACGAGAAAAACCGTAGGTGTGAACTCGGCAGACTCGACTCGAACTCGTAATCTATCATCCGAAATACCGGACAGCTGGTACGCCCGGAATCGGGTTCCACCAACCAGAAAAGGATCGGTGATTCTCAACACGGACTCTCCCGGCTGGAACGGGCTGCTTCCCTTCACCTGGACACCTTGTTCGGCCAGTGCCACGTGCCGACGGATCGGGCCATAGGAGGGTGAGAGCAAAAGTGCTTCCTGCCAGGCCTCCAGTGCTCCATCCCTGTCCCGTTGCTGGAACAGGAACAGGCCCAGGTATTCGTAAAGGAGCAAGTCATCGGGTGTCGCTGCCACCGCCAGACGCAGCGGCTCCTCAACAGCTTCAGGCCTGCCCTGGGATTTAAGTATTTGAGCTAGAAGAAGATACTGTCGGCCCTTGGCGGCCTCAAACTCCGTGCGCTCCATACTCCTGCGTATGGCCGCTTCGGCCTCGGAGAACCGATCATCATCTATATAGAGGGCGGCGAGAGCGGCGTATGGCCGCGCCCAATAGGGCCACAACTCGGACGCCGTCTGGAATTCCCTCTCCGCCTTCCCAAGCTCCCGCTGGAACGAGTAAGCTAGCGCCAGCCCGTATCGGGACAATGCGGCCTCGTTCGGGTCCATCTGTATCGATCGGTTGAAGTCGGAGATCGCTGTTTCGATGTCTCCCTCATGAAGCAGGTTCATGCCCGAAAAAAACAGGTAGCGGCCCTCGATCAAACGGCTGGGTTCAAAATCCAGGACCACGTCGACGGCCTGCATCGCCGCTTCCCAATGGGCCTTGGGCGGCATGGCAATCGAAGAATCGGGGTTCACGAACTGCTGGACCGCGATCTCGACTTCCTCTTTCGCGATGTCGTAAGTTCTCTCGTCGTCTTGAAACCAGAAGAGGGCAAGAAAGAAAAGCAAGTAGGTCATAGGCTTACATCCCAGGGAGAGGGGCGGCACCTGGCGCGGCCGCCCGGAGATAACAGAATGATTACACGGTCAATATACCAGACGTTCGACCCCGAAAAAGCATATAAAAGCGAGGCCATCGCCGGTCTCGAATGCGTCGCACAAGAAGAGTTAAGCACTTCGAGCACCGTTCGACCCGGCCGCACCGAACCGCAGTCCAACCTCTTCGGGAAACCCGACGAGTGCGGGCTCGGCTTCAAGGCGGACGCCGAAGATGTCCCTAACGGCCTGCTGGATCTCCCCCGCGAAGGCCAGGACCTGATCGGCAGTTGCACCGCCCCGATTGACCAGGGCCAGCGTATGCCTGGCAGACAACCCGACGTTACCGCGGGAACAACCTTTCGGAAAGCCCGCTCGTTCGATCAACCAGGCCGCGGAAACCTTCACTTCACCTTCTGATTCAGCAGATGCAGGGTATTGAGGCACGCGCTCCTCTTTCGCGCGCACGCCGTGGTTCGCCCCGGCAGCCTCAATCGCGGAGATGCTCGCGACCGAAACGACGGGGTTCTTGAAGAAGGATCCCGCGCTGCGGCAGTCGGGATCCCCTTCAACCAGGAGCATCGCCTTACCGGCACGAATCTCCAGCACCGTATCGCGGACTTCAGCGAGCGTGGGGGACCGTCCTTCGAAGAACCGCTCAAGATCCGCATACTTCAAACAGGGGGGGCCTCCCCTCTCTAGGACGTATTCAACCTCGAGAACGATGTGCCGGTTTCGGGCACCGGTGTTGAACACGCTGCGACGGTAGGCGAAGCGACACTCCCGGTTCGACATGTCGATGATGGTTCCAGTTTCCCGGTCAAGGACCCGAACACTGGAAATCACCGCCGACGCCTCCTGTCCGTATGCACCGACGTTCTGCACGGGCGTGCCGCCAACCCACCCGGGGATCCCGCTGAGACACTCGATTCCGGCCAGACCACGTTCAACACAGGCAGCCACCAGAGAGTCCCAGTGAACGCCCGCACCGGCACGTACGGTAACCGAATCTCCGGCCCGGCTCATCGATGTCCCGGGAATCGCAACCTGAACGGCAAGGCCGGGAAAACCGGAATCAGAAATCAGAATATTAGACCCGCCGCCGAGAACGAATAGTGGTAGATTGTTGTCGCGCGAAAATTCGATGGCATCTAAGACTGTCTTTTCGGACCGAGCCTCGGTAAGATAGCGTGTCGGCCCACCTACGCCGAGGGATGTATATGGAGCGAGGGAAATGTTCTCCTGTATGTAGCTTTTCACTGCAGGTTCAGTCTAAGTGCTAATAAATTATTTCAGCAAGCAAGGAGTTCTTATGAAGCGCACAATCCTAATAACGATCGCGATGGTCCTGGCGGTCGGAATCGTATATGCACAGAAAGCCCCCCAGGGCGAGGAATACGAGAAGTGGATGCAAGACGTCCAGCAAAGCATTCGCGGTTTCAACAACGCATATAACGACATGAACATGGCGAATGCGACCGAAGCCATCGACATACTTGCCGATACCTTCGGTCAGATGGAAGCGCATTGGGAAGAACAGGGCAAAGAGGATGCCGTGGGCTGGTCCAGGGATTCCAAAGAGCACATGATCGAGGCCCAGGGCAAGATGAAACTGAATGACATTGCCTACGCCTTGAACCTGCTCGAACTCGCGCAGCGAAACTGCCGCAGCTGTCACACGGCGTATCGGCCGCCAGCACCGTAAGAAAGAACGCCTGGTAGTGGTTCAGAAAGGGGCGGCACGAGCCGCCCCTTTCTTATTGCGTTCGAAGTGGTTCGTGGCCGGAACGTGAACCAGGCCAATTCCGGAACACTGGCATCCTCCCCAAAATGAACCTCCAACTCGCCGTTCTTGCCCTCTACTCCATCGGGATCATCGCGCTGGGTCTCATCGTGTCGAGAAAGGTGCGCGGTGCATCGGACTTTCTCGTGGCGGGGCGCGGCCTCGGTCCTGGCCTCATATTTACGACCTTTCTGGCCGCAAACCTCGGAGCGGGAACGACGGTCGGGGCTGCGAGCATCGGGTTCGAGCTGGGCCTGTCGGCATGGTGGTGGGTCGGCTCTGCGGGTATCGGGTCTCTGATTCTGGCCAACATGGTCGGGCCAAGAATATGGAGGTTGGCAAAGCGATACGATTTCCAGACAATGGGCGACTACCTGAACCATCGCTACAATCGGGCGGTTCGGGGCATCATCGCGGGCCTGCTCTGGTTAGGCACGCTGGCAATTCTTGCCGGCCAGTTGATCGCGATCGCGACAATCCTGGAGATAGTTGCCGGCCTTCCGAGGTGGCAGAGCACAGTGGCCGGTGGCCTGATCGTAATGGCGTATTTTTCGGCGGGAGGCCTCTGGGCCGCAGCCCGGGTAAACGTCGTTCAGCTGGTGATCATGATGGCCGGATTTCTTCTCGCGATCCCCTTCGCATTGAACGCTAGCGGAGGATGGAGTGCCGTCACGGAAACATTGTCTGCATCGCGTGAGCCCGGATACCTGAGCATGACGGGTCTGGGATTCTCCGGGGCTCTTCGCTACCTGGTCATTCTGGTGCCGGCCTTCATCGTCTCTCCCGGCTTGATTCAGAAGCTCTACGGGGGACGTGATGAACGGGCGGTCCGGGTAGGGATAAACCTGAACGCGATATGCCTCTTGATATTCGCATTCGTGCCGGCGGTGATCGGTATGATCGCCTACGCAAACTTTCCCGGCCTGGCTAACCCCGACCACGCGATGGGAACCGTCCTCGTGGAACTCCTGCCGGAATCGGTCGGCCTGCTGGCCCTCGCGGCTGTCCTTTCCGCTGAAATCAGTACGTGCGATGCACTACTGCTGATGCTCTCGGGCTCGCTCAGCATCGATCTCTACAAGAACTTCCTCCATCTCGATGCCGACCAGAAGCGGCTGCTGGTTGTCAGCCGTTTCGCGGCGATGGCCGGCGCGGGCCTCGCGATTCTCCTGGCCGTCCGTTTACCGTCAATAATCTCCGCCCTGGAAATCTTTTATGGTCTGATGGCCGTGGCGCTCTTCGTTCCAACGATTGCGGGCTTGTATTCGCGCATACCGCGGGCGCGATCGGCGATCTGGACGATAGGGGGTTCCGTCGTCACGACGATCGTGGTCTACATCGTCACAGGTGGGGCCGGAATCGGAATTCTGACGCCTTATGCGATCGGCATCCTGTCTGCGTTGGTGTTGATGATGGGCCGGGTCTGGTTGAGGGATCTGCCTGCTCACAGATCGATTGGGACATAGAGCGAAACTTAGAGCGGAGCAAGCCCATTGATGGAGGCCGCGCGCACGGGTAGAATCGATAGAGTTCGCGCACTGCTCGAATTCGGCGCCGACGTGGTCGCTAGCGGAGGTGGGCGGGGACAGACGGCCCTCATGTGGGCCGTTTCACAAGAACACTCCGACGTGGTCGAGGTGCTGCTCCGATACGGTGCGAACGTCCATGCCCGAGTCGAACGCCAGGTTCGTCCGGTGGATCAAGTGAAAGACCCTGATGCGGGCGGCAGACATCGCAAACTCCCCCGGAAAGCCGCGGACCTGCTGCGGAAACTGGGCACAAACGACTGATGGATCGAAGAGCATTCGGAAAGACCCTCCTGGGAGGAGCCACTTACCTGATGGTGCAGACGCCTCAAGACAATCTCGATCAGAGCGGCCTCACCGATGTCGACCCGATCCAGGTCGGGCACTTCACGCACGCGGATCGACCGACGGGTTGCACCGTGGTTCTGACACCAACGGGCGCGGTCGCCGGGGTAGACGTGCGGGGTTCGGCTCCGGGCACACGTGAAACGGACCTTCTGGATCCGGTCAACACCGTACAGGAAGTCCACGCGATCGTGCTGTCGGGCGGCAGCGCCTTCGGCCTGGATGCGGCCAGTGGAGTCGTCCGTTACCTCGCCGAACGGGACATCGGGTACCCCGTCGGCCCGATCCACGTGCCGATAGTACCAGCCGCTATCCTTTACGACCTGGGGATCGGCGATCCCCGTATATTTCCCGATGCGGAAGCCGGATACGCGGCATGCGAAGCGGCCACCGCCGGACCGGTGGAGGAAGGGAGTGTCGGTGCCGGCCGGGGCGCGACCGTCGGGAAGATGCTGGGAATGGCACGCGCGATGAAGGGGGGGCTTGGAACATCGAGCATCCGTGTCGGGGGCGTGGTCGTTGGAGCGATGGCAGCGGTCAACTGCGCCGGAGATGTCGTCGACCCCAGTTCCGGGGAAATAGTGGCCGGCGCAAGAAACGAGGACGGAAGCAGCTTTGCCGACATGAGAAAGGTCATCCGGAGCGGCCGACGGGCCCGGGCCCGGGAAGCGAACAACACGACCCTGGGTATCGTCGCCACAAACGCCAGATTCACCAAGACCGAAATAACCAAGGTCGCACAGATGGCCCAGGACGCACTCGCACGAACCATCTATCCCGCTCACACGCCCGGCGACGGAGACACCGTATTCGCCCTTTCGACGGGAACGTCCGAAGCGGATGCCAACCTCGGCACCGTTGGGGCGCTGGCGGCGGAAGCGCTTGCGGAAGCCATACTCCGCGGAGTTAAGCGCGCGACCTCGCTTCCCGGTTATCCCGCTTACGACGACGTACAAGGCTGACCGACCGAAGCTGTCGGACAGAGAAAGGATTCAGGGGCTGGATTCCTGCTGAACCGCGGGTGGCCAGGGACGGCCACCCCGACACGCTTTCCCGGGCGATTGTCTCAACCCTCTACTCGAGCGAGTCCAGCATGGAACGCAGGCGGGACATGCGTTCCGGGCGATCCCGGACAAAGCGTTCGATGCCGGTCAAGATCGAGTCCGGGTCCAGGCGGGCCTCAGCGATCACGTCCGCTTCGGTCCCACCGGTAAGCCATTGGTGATCCCAGTCCGAAACCAGTGAATACTCGTCCGCCATGGGGCCCGCCGATGAGATCGGCCACGTTCGTCGGGTACCGGTGCTGACAAACATGAGATCCTGGACCGCCCCGGCAGGCAGTACCGAGTTGCGGTACGCCTCGGGCTGCCGGTCGAACAGGTCCTCGCTGATCGCGGCAATCACCTTCACGTTGATCCCTGCCTCTTCCAACCGCGGGAGAACGGCGACGAGGTTGACGGTCGAACTCGACCCCTGGGCGATCACATAGCCATGGCGCTCGCGGCCCGGCTCGAAGTCGCGGATAACGTACAGGCCTTTGGCTGCCGCCTTCGGGTCCGGATCGGCAAACCCGCTCCGGTCGGCGACCGAAAAGTCGGGCCGGGCCACCTCCAGGATAATGATTCCGACCTTCTTCTCTCGCGCAGCGATTTCCGCAGCTGCGAAATAACCGGACGCCACGTCGTTGTAGTCCCAGAAGCTCAGGTTTATCACATGGCCACGTGGAAACAGTTTCCACACCTGCGGCGAAAAGATTCCGAAGTGCGTACGTGCGTCCGCGGCCGTCTCCGGGCCGGAGTGCCCCGCCAGAATGTTGAGGACGCCGGTCCGGAACCTGCTGTCCTGGTTCTGCTGGCTCCACACTCGCGCCGGCAGGTACATGAGAGGTGTGAATGCACCATAGGTACCGCTGAACGCCCACACGCCGGCGAACTTGTCAGGATCCACCGAGGCGCTTTGTCCGACGAGTCCGATGGCGCTGGACACATTGCCCGCCTCCTGGATCGCAGCCTTGACCCTTGTACCCGAAGGATTGGTTTCCGGATCGTAATGGCCCCAGATGCTACCGCCTTCCAGATTCACGGACCCGGACAGGTCGGCTGCCAGCGTCAGCGCACGGTTACCCGTGACGTAGTTGAGCCACTTGATTATCTCCGACACGCTCCGGCGGGCACCGGCCATTTCGCCCGCCTTGCGGAAGAGGGTGATCTTCACCTGTTTCTTCCCGCCGGAAACGGGGTCCTCGACATCCAGCGTCTGCGGCTCTTCGGGAAGATTGGCCACACGCAGTCTGTCATCGAGAAATGGGTCCTGGCTGGCGTCGATGCCGAGCGGGAAGTTGTCGGTGACAGTGTCGCCAATCTCGACAAGACGGTCCGCCAGCCAATCCCCCAGACCGTTCTGATCCAGCACCGACATGGCGACGTCGATGTTCGTCTTGAACTGGATGAGTTTCTCCCGCGTATCGGTTACCGGCCCCTGACGTATGCCTTCGAATTCCACTCCGTACCGTTCCTCGAAGGTCCGTGCGAGGGAGACGAAGTAGTCCGAGTTCATCTTCATCGCGTATGGGTGACTCTGGTAACTGACCACCTGATCTCCCGCACCCGGAATCTTTCCATCCACCGCGCCGGGCCAATAGCCTTTCGTGGTCTTGCCGATCGCGATCATCGGACGTCGATCCGCCGGATCCCAAGCCTCCATCGCCTCCAGCGTTTGGATGATCTGGCCGTAATCGTGACCGTCTTCCATCGTGAACACGTTCCAACCGTACGAGGTCCACTGATCGATCAACCTGTAGGCGTCATACTTCTCGGCAACCACACCGCCGACGAGAACATCGTCGATACCGGCGTTGTTGTTGGACAGAAAGATCCGAAGCCGCTTGCCGACCTGGAGCGCCAGGGCCTGTGTCTTGAGTTCCTGAGCGTGGCCGGCGCACATGGCGAATTCCCCCTCGAACGCGATGACCTTGGGCGTACCCATTGCCGCGCCAACGAGGTCCCAGAAAGCCGCCTTCCCGGCCGCAGTCGCGACGCCGACACCGGAAGGGCCACCGTTGACGTCGTTGGTGAGGTCGGTGGACTCGATGTGCCCTGAGAGTGCACGGATTCCCCGTCCCCGGGCCTGAGCGAACAGGGGATCATCGGTCAGTCCCTGATCGGACAGGAGTGTCCGAAGCGCTACGGCACCGCGGCGAAAACCCAGGGCATCGACCGGAAGCATCGTGACGTCAGGTGCGACGTAATACCGTTCGTCGCCCGTAGCACGGTACTTGCGGTCCAACGCCTCGCCCATGATCATCCACAACGCGTAGCAGGTCGGAGCGCAATGGCCGGCTGCCAGCATGAACTTGTCGCCATAAGGATGCTTCGGGCGACGGTAGTCGTAACGGAGCCCACCACGCTCCGGACCCGCCAGATGAGTTGTGACGTTGAACGGCGTGTAGGCCAATGGACCGCCGAAGTGGCCGGTCTGGGCGTAGTTGCCGAGCAGGGTCAGCGTCACGCATGTGAGATAGCCGATGTCTTCGAGCTGCTGCTGGTCGGGCAACTTCCTAGGCGAAGCGAATGATGACGAAGCCGCATTGCTCATGTTGTCGGAATTCCTGATTCAAGTAGCTTCAATCTCGAGTCCAATAGTTGCAATGTCCGATCAACGTCGGATTCGCTGAATCTCCAGCAACCGCTGACGCATGTCATCGGCCTTCCCCGCTTCTTCAAGCTGGCTCCACAAGGTCGCCACGGTCTGGGCGTCGACGAACCCGGGAACGCTGGTCCGCCATCCCTGCTCCGAACGGAATCGGTCGACGGCGTCTACCGCCTCCTGCGTGTAGCGGTTCCTTTCGCGGTCGTCGGTCGCAAGTTCTTCCTCGTCGGGACGGAAAAAGCCCAGCGCGTGCAGCATCAGTTTCAACTGGAAGACGTCGTTTCCCGTCTCCTGCTGAAGGGTGCGGAAGCCGAGGGTTTCCGAAATCGTGTTGTAGATCCGGCGCATCTCACCAACCGGGTCTGGGTGCTCGCACACGTTGATCTGGACGGTGAGCCCGTCCTGACGCCGTGCCATATTGGGTCGTGGGTCCGCCACGATCACGGCCGCCGACTGCGTTTCACCGTGGCGGACATCGCCTCCGAGAACGTGACCTCGGTTCAGGGCCTCGATGAGGCGGTCGGCGAGTTGACGGTGGGTGCCCTCGCTCGCCTCGAACGTCTCGGCCACGGCATCGACGACCTCCGGACCGACCAACGAGTTTCCCTGAACGACGTACGTCGCGCCCCGGCGATGTCCGGCCCACGAGCTGTGGTTGCCGGTGTGCTGCGCCGAGCTGCCGTCGATCCCGATGACTCCGATCTGCCGGCGCAGAGCATTCTCGTCCTTGGCCAGGAGTTGTTCGAGCGCGTCCTCAGGGGAAACCCCTTCAGCCATGAGGTCCAACAACTCGTAGCCGTACTCGGTTCGCGTCGAAGCCTGGGTCGCGACCGCGCCGACACCGACACGGACCCAGGGCACCCCGTTTCCCACGCACGGGTTCCGGGTCGTTACCGTCACACCCGTTTCTCCGGTTTCCAGATCCACAGCTGCGATTGAAAAGGTGTGGAAGACGAGCTCCTCTCCCCATGCCACCGGCTCCTGCGCACTCACGGGAACCGCAATGAGCAGCAGCACAGCGGCGCTCGCCACACAGATTCGTTCAATTGCCATTGAACACCTCCCCTTGTCGATAGAACGTCCGTTGAGGCAGCAGCCTAAGGGCCTGCCCTCGAACTGTCAACCGATTTGAATTATGAATGTCGCGAGGGAAGGAGCAGCCAAAAGAATGGGTCTAGTGTCCTGGCGTTCTACTGGAAGGTCCAGCGGACAATTTCGATCGAATCGATGATCGAACCTTCTTGAATCCGGTCCACGACGTCCATTCCCTCGATCACGCGGGCAAACACCGTGTAGTTGTGGTCAAGGCGGAAATTGTCCACGAGGTTTATGAAGATCTGAGCGTCGCCGGTGTCCCGACCTCTGGTGGAGATCCCGACGGTGCCTCGCAGATGTGAAACCAATCCAACTTCATCGCGCATGTATGGCCCGTCGCCGACATACTCGTTGGCACCCACGCTTCCACCCTGAACGACGAAGTTGGAAACGACACGATGAAACGTCAGGCCGTTGTAGAACCCTCCGTCTGCCAGCAATGCAAAAACCGACGCCGTGGCGGGAGCTTCCTCAGACAGCAACTGCAGGGTGAACGATCCTTCCGACTCCATCCGGATCACCGCGGTGGCGCCGGCCAGCGCCTTGATGAAATTCTCTTCCAGGAGCGGGAGCGGTTCGTACCGCCTGGTGCTGGAACTGACAACGCGCCCTGTCCACTCCGACAGAACCTCGGCGGCCAGCCCGGCGATCACGGGGTCGAAGTCCCCTAGCAGCGGCTCGATCTCAGGAGCCATGGAGGGATCTCCGTATTCGCGCAAACGTTCGAGAAGCCGGCGGCGAGGGTCCCGGGACGTCGCCCGTCCTTCGGCGCTGATGCGCCCGAGTGCGGCCAGCAGGACGGGACCGGGATTGACTTCCAATGCATCGTCCAGCAAAGATGTCGCTTCCATGATCACCCCGTAGTCCCAGGACTCCAGTGCACCCACAGCATCGCCATAATGCCGTAAAGCAGCCGCAACCACGTTCGGATGACGGTCTTGAACGAGAATGTTCAACGCCTCGTCGTCACTCAACAGCTTCGCGGCCTGTGCCGCATAGGCACGCACCTGCCAGCGCCCGTCGCCCATAAACCTGTAGAGACGGTCGAAGGCGGCATTGACGTCCACCCTCGCCAGAGCGAGGAGCGCGTGCGCGCGTCTTCGCCACGTCTCCCCACGGTCCGTCATGCTCACGATAATCCCGGGGGCACAACCCAACTCGCCGAGTTGATCGATCGCCAACAAGGCAACGTGCTCGCTCTCGTCATTCAGGGCAGCGCGTGCCCGTTCGCAGCTCGGATCCAACCGGAGCGCTTCATAACGAACGATGTAGGAGGGATCGTCGCGCCACCGTTTCGTTGCAATGACCGCCAGGCGGCGGACCTGTGGGTCCTCATCGGAGAGAGCCGCCTCCAGCGTCTCCGGGTCCGCATCATCCGCTGCATTCAAGGTTTGGAGCGCCAGTTTTCGAACGAGTGAATCCCGGGTTTCCCTGACCGCGGTCCGCAAGGCATCGAGCGTGGTTTCCGCGGGCGCGGCATCGCGCGCGTGGAGTCTGAAATGAGCTTCGAGTCCGGCCGCGGCCCCCGCCCGAATGTTCAGATCTTGTTCGGTGAGCCCCTCTGCCAGCACACGCTCGTCAGCGCCTGGCAGACGCCCCATCGTCCGGTATATGACGGCCCGGACCCCAGGGTCGCGTTCCTCTCTGAGAAGTCCAACGAAATCAACCGCGGTTCCCATCTGACCCAGCGCGTTCACAGCTTCCCGACGGACGGCTGGGCTTTCCGCATCCAGCAGCGCGGCGACGGCGTCCTTGTGTTCGGGTAGTTCGAACCGGCCAAGGGCTCTGGCGGCCAGGCGCCGAATCTCGGCATCCGGATGCTCGAGGGCTTCGACCAGGGCGGAAACGTCCTCGGCACGCGAATCCTCGATCTGCAACAACCGGTAGTCCAAAGACGACTGCATCATGAGTAAGGCCAATATCAAGAACATGAGCAGAAAAGATAACACGGAAGGCGAAATTCAGTCTCATACCGGTTTACTGTCGATTTCCGCGGCTCTTGAGACGTAGAATGTCGGTTCCGAAAATGTAACCGGGACACAAACAGTTAATCGTAGATGTAGCTGGAAACGAGTAACTGGAGGACAAGTACCATGCGTAAGAAAACACTACTGATTGCCATCGTAGCCTTCGTGAGCATGACGGCTGCTGCAATGACCGGCCTCACTCAGCGGGGACGCGGACGGGGACAGGCACCGCCCCTCGATATCCGAGAGGTTGTCGACGGCTTGTACGTGATCGTCGGCAGCGGCGGCAATGTGAGTGCACGGGTGACTTCCGAGGGCATTATCCTCATCGACGACAAGTTCGAACGGAACTATGACGAGATCGTTTCCAAGATTGGGAGCGTGACCGATCAGCCCGTCAAGTACGTGATCAACACGCATCATCACGGGGACCATACCGGCGGGAACGCAAACTTCTCGGCGATCGCCCAGGTTATCGCACACACAAACGTCCGTGCGAACATACTGCGCAACGAGCAGGCCGGTCCGCCATCGATTGTCTACACCGACCAGGCTTCCGTCCACCTGGGCGGCGTTGAAGCTCGGGCCATTCATCTTGGCCGCGGCCACACCGACGGCGACTCCGTGGTCTACTTTCCCGACTTGAGGGTCGTCCACACAGGCGACCTCTTTATTACGGACGGCGGCCCCCTGATTGATTATGCGAACGGCGGCGACAGCACGGAGTGGCTGGACACATTGGACAGAATTGCCGAGATCGATGCCGACACGTTCGTTTCCGGACACGGCGAAGTCGCCACCAAGGCTGAATTGCGGGAGTTCCGGAGAAATCTTCAAATGACCCAGCAACGAACCCGGGAGGCCATCCGGAACGGTGCGACCAAGGAGAACCTGGCGGAAAGGGTCAAGCTGGACGACCTTGGCTGGGCGTGGGAAGGTCGCCTCCTAAGAAGCCTCGATGGCTTTTACGACGAGATGGCAACGCGTTAGCAGGAGACAGGGATAACACCATGAAAAACAAGATTCTTGTGATCGCCCTCGCGGCGATCGTCGGTACGGTTGCGGCTGCGACCACGGTGTGGACCGTACAACAGGGACTCGGTATCACAGAAGTCAAAGACGGCCTCTACATGATCACCGGCAACGGCGGAAACATCGGGGTCCGGGTGACTTCCGAGGGTGTAGTCGTCATCGACGATAAGTTCGAACAGAACTATGACGAGATTATCTCGAAAATTGCGAGCGTGACGAATCAGCCGGTCAAGTACGTTCTGAACACGCACCACCATGGGGATCACACGGGCAGCAACGGACAGTTCGCCGCCATCGCCCAGGTGATCGCGCACACGAACGTACGAGCCAACATGATCCGCGGCAACCAGACCGGTCCGCCGTCGATCGTGTACATGGACCAGACGGCCGTCTTCCTGGGAGACACCGAGGTACGAGCCCACTACGTCGGCCGCGGCCATACCGACGGGGACTCCGTGATCTATTTTCCGGACCTCAGAACGGTACACACAGGCGATCTGATCGTCGGGGGAACCCTGTTTATCGATTATGGCAACGGCGGAACAAGCATCGAGTGGCTCGGCACGATCGACAACATTCTGGAGTTGGACTTCGACACGGTCATCCCTG
>PVBE012179945.1_pt1 | contig 15051 bp, 15 predicted proteins | sample 1631181 | NCBI WGS metagenome assembly PVBE01 (sample SAMN08397723, study PRJNA350692) | Marine metagenome, whole genome shotgun sequencing project. | isolation source: water | place: Pacific Ocean | collected 2012-04 | reverse complement strand
GCGGACAGGACGGATTCGTCGGGGGCATAGTAGGGGTCGAAGAGGGCGACCGAGTGTCCCACCTCCTCAAACATTTGCGCCAGCGCCGGGCCTGGTCCGCAACCAAAGTCGAGACCCACGGAGTTCGGAGCCACGCGTTGGTTCAGCGGTGTGAACAGCCGGTCGAGAAAGCGCCGGTAACCAGGGTCGCCCGGCTGGTTGTCGTGGAGATCGTAGTAAGCCTTTTCGTCCACCGCCGAAAGATGCTGGGCGGGCGGCACGAACACCAGATTGCAGGTCCGGCAGTTTAGGTAGTCGCGAACCTTATCGTGATGATAAGGGACAATGCTCGTGCGGCCGCAAAGCGGGCAGGTATGGTTTTTAGGCTCGGTCATACCCCAGTCCTAACCCACTCTCTGGCGCGGAAAAAGCAGTGGCTCCCTTCGGTACCCGCCGGAACGCGCCATCAACGCATCGTGAACCTACCTTCGTCGTATTTCACCAAGTTGTCGCAACATCCGCTTCGGGTCATTCACGACATTTCGGCCCCGTCGCCGGCATGCTCGTTCTTACTTCGGCAGCGGACGCCCAAGCAGCGAAAGCGGACCATGAGGCCGGGAGGTCAGCTATCAAGGGCAAAGCGGCTGTGCTGGGCGCCGGGCCGATCCGTCGTTCGTAGCCAAAAAGAGACACGAAAGCCAACGCGGCAAGGTAAGAATCTCGGCCCCGCTTTGCTGGAAATGGACGATCCACGCTCCCATACCTTGCGTAGCCGAGAGTGTAGTGGCGCACAGTGTTCTGGTGTGTGCGCCAAACAATCCGGGAAGAAAGGACTGGTTGATGGGCGAAGACCCCGCGTCGGTGAAGTGCTTGTACGGCGTTAGCCTGAGAAGCCAATGGCTTGGTGGATTTCGCGAGCCAGATCGGGGGCCGAAATCGGTTTGGACAGCACCTTGACGGCACCTACCTGGAGACTGACCTCGCGCAGCATGGAATCGGAGTCGCCGGTCAGGATGAGCACCGGTATGCCCGATATTTCGGGTCGTTTGTGGCGTCTGATCCGGTTGCAGAATTCCATGCCATCTACTTTTTCCATGTGCAGATCACAAATCACGACATCGGGTAGGTTGGCTTGCGGCGCTTCAAGAAGCTGCATCGCCACTTCGCCATCCTCGGCCTCAATGACGTTGCTGATTCCAGATTTGTTCAGAAGTCCCCGGACGATTTTGCGCATGGTGCGCTGGTCATCGACGATCAAAGCCTGAATATCCGTCATCCAAGCGTCGCTGTTCACCGGTGTGTATTCGTTGGTCAAGACGGGAGTGTCATAGTTTTTGCCCCCTTCGGCAACCGCGCTGTCTGGATTTGATCGTCTTCGATCAAGGCTTCCAGATCGATGGTTTTGTGTCCCGTTTTGCCGGCGGTTGGCCTTTTGGTGACAATAAGGCCGACACGATGGTACAGCTCGCCAGGATGCCATTCAACCATGGCGATGACGCGGCTTTTCTTGTTCCACGATCCAGCCTGATAGCTGAAGCTGGCATGGAAAAGGCGGACATGGTTTGGAGGACGGCCAACGGGGCACGTCAGCAGATGGGCGATGCACTCCTGGAGAACCTTGTTCGCCTTGAGGCGGATGACGTACAGGAAACCCTCGTCCTCCAGAAACTCATAAATGTCCGGTGCGGCGAAGGCGGCATCGCCTCGGAAATAGCGACGCAGGGAACACCGCTTCAGATCACCAAACTTGTTGAACAGGAGCAGCGGGCGATAGGGGTTGATGTCTCTTCTGGGTCAACTCCAGACCAACCGCGCGCCCTCCTGGCGCGCCCGGAGTCGGGGGCAAACCGGACGATGATAAACAAATTCCAACATTGACGTGCGAACGACACGGGTCAAGGTATGAACTGGCTCGTTCCGGCTCGTTGAGTGACCAAGATTGAACGCCGAACGCCATGAGAATTAGCATCCCGCCTTCGGATCAACGCAATTCTCTTTATCTATTGGCGAGATTCCTGGCGACCCCCGAGTGTACGCAGAAATTCGCTCATACGTGCTTCCAGTATGCTTCCAGAACAAGAACTGCCCGTGTATTTCGAATCCAAAAAAACCTCAAAATCAATAATGATTTCAAGAGGTTAAGTGGTTGCGCGGGAGGGGGGGGATTCGAACCTGCGACCTCCAGGTTAGAAGCCTGACCGTCGCGGATCCCCGCCAATGGCATCCGATCACGGCAGCAGCATGCCGCGGATGGTGAAATAGAAAACCGACGAGATGGCCGCCGCCAGCGGCACCGTGACCAGCCAGGCGGCGACGATGGTGGTGACGTGCTCGCGCCGCACCAGGCGGCGCTTGCGGGCCTTCTTTTGCTTTTTCTTGAGCTTCTTGCCCAGCGCCTCGGCGTCGGCCTGGGCCAGCTCGGCGTCCGGCTCCCAGTTCTCCAGGGCGGCCTCGGCAGCGCCCGGCGGCAGGGCCGGGCTGATTCTGGGCTGACGCCAGTTGACAAGCCACTCGCGGAAGAAGCCGACGCCGAAGATGGCGCCCACGGCAATGTGGGTCGAGCTCACCGGCAGGCCCAGCGCCGAGGCCACGATGACCGTGATCGAGGCGGCCAGGGCGACGGTGAAGGCCCGCATGCGGTCGAGCTTGGTGATCTTGCTGCCCACCGTGCGCACCAGCTTGGGACCAAACAGCACCAGCCCGGCCGAGATGCCCAAGGCACCCACCACCAGCACCCAATAGGGGATATCGACCTTGGTGGCGATCTCGCCCGAATAGACGGTGCTGACGATGGCGGCCAGCGGCCCGACGGCATTGGCCACGTCGTTGGCGCCGTGGGCAAACGAGAGCAGCGCCGCCGAACAAATGAGCGGAATGGTAAAGAGCCGGCCCACCGACTTGCGCTTGTTCTCGAGATTTTCGGCGGCCCGCGCCACCACCGGCTTGACCAAAACGTAGGCCGCCACCAGGGCACAGAGCGCGATCAGCAGCACGATTTCGGTATCCGGCTGCCAGACCCGCGTCAGCCCCTTCATGACGATATAGGCGGAGAAGGTCGCCGCCATGATGGCCACGAACACCGGCACCCAGCGCTTGGCGGCGGCGATCTTGTCGTCCTGGAAGACGATCAAATACTTGATGGCGGCCAGGAAGGCGGCCGCGACGATGCCGCCCAACACGGGCGAGATCACCCAGCTGGCGGCGATCTTGGCCATGGTCGTCCAGTTCACCGCGGCCCAGCCGGCGGCGGCGATACCGGCCCCCATGACGCCGCCGACGATGGAATGGGTGGTCGAGACCGGGGCGCCGAAAAAGGTCGCCAGGTTGATCCACACCGCGGCCGCCAGCAATGCCCCCATCATGGCCCAGGTGAAGGTCGCCGCATCGGCGATGCCGGCCGGATCGATGATGCCCTTGGAGATGGTCTTGACGACGTCGCCGCCGGCCAGGATGGCGCCGCTGGCCTCGAAGACGGCGGCGATGACCAGGCCGCCGGCCATGGTCAGGGCCTCGGAGCCGACCGCCGGCCCGATGTTGTTGGCGACGTCGTTGGCGCCGATGTTGAGCGCCATGTAGCCGCCGATGACGCCGGCCGCGACCACCAGCGCACCGCCCTCGACGCCGACGGTGTGAATGGTCAGCAGGGCCCCGATAAGCAGCAGGAAAAGCACCGAGACGCCGAACTTGAGGTTCTGCTGGCCGGCCTGGGCGGCGGCCTTCTCAATCCGGCCAAACCGCTTGAGATCCTTGTCGAGAGTCTTGGTCTTGACCATGCCGGTACCGAACGGGACGCCCGGGGGCGCCGGTCAATCGTAGCGCAGGCTGTTTGCCACAGCTTGGGGGGGTTGTCGAGGGCGAAAAAAACCGCCGGGCAGGCGCCCGACGGCTCAGTCGGTTGCCCGCCGCGGCGAGCTTTGGATCATTTCAAGTTTTGTTGGAATCGCCCGGCCAACCGGACACGAGCCCGGACTCCACGATTTCGTGTCGGCGGCTCAGCCGCTCGACGGCTCGGCCGCTCGACGTCTCAGCCGCCGTTTTCTTTTTTCGTCTGCTTTTCCGTACCGGCGACGCTCTGGCCGGCGGGCTGGGTCGTGGTGACGGTCAGCGAGCTATCGTTGGAAGCGAGGGCCTGCTTCTTGTGGCCGACGCAATCGGCCTGGGCGACCTGGGCAGCGCCGGCCAGGGCCAGCGAGGCCGCAACCACGGCAAGTGTGAGCATACGCATGGTCATTCTCCCCCAATCAGGAATCCCCAGCTTAGCTTGCCCGGCTCAGGCCCGCAACTCGGCCAGCAGATCCCGGTAGGTGGCCTCGGCCGGGCCGCCGAAGCAGGCGAAGACGATGCGCCGGACGCCGCCATCGCCATCCAGGTGGGTCTGCGCGGCTTTGATGGCGATGCGGCTGGCCGGCTCGAAGGGATAGCCGTAGGCGCCGGTGCTGATCGAGGGAAAGGCGATGGAGCCAAACCCGTGTGCTTCGGCCAGTTGCAACGAAGCGGCATAGCAGGCGCGCAAAAGCTCCGGCTCACCCGCCTGGCCGCCGCTCCAAATCGGCCCCACGGTGTGGATGACGTGGCGCGCGCGAAGGCGGTAACCGGCGGTGATCTTGGCCTCGCCGGTGGCGCAGCCGCCCAGGGTTCGGCACTCTGCCTTGAGTTCGGGCCCGGCGGCGGCGTGGATGGCGCCGTCGACACCGCCGCCGCCCAAGAGCGAATTGTTGGCGGCGTTGACGATGGCGTCGACGGCGAGCGCCGTGATGTCGCCTTCCAGGATCTCGATGGCTTCGGGCATGGCTGCCAGCTTGATCCCCCGCAGCCCCAGGCGTCAACGCCATTGACCGGCCCCCGGGTTCTGCCCATCGTGCCGTTCATGGCTTGTCAGATCTGCCGCGCCGAGGATACCGCGCCCTTCGCCGAAAAGGACGGCTGCACGCTGCTCTGCTGCCGCGTTTGCGGTTTCGTTTTCATGCATCCGCCACCCGATGCCGAGACCGTGGGCGAGCTCTACGACGACGCCTACCAGGGCGCCGCGGCCGGCTACTTCGCCAAGGTCGAGAAGAAGCTCAGGCGCGCCCGGCGGCAGCTGCGCTGGCTCGGCCGTCTGGCGCCCTCGGGGCGTTTTCTCGACGCCGGCTGCAACGGCGGCTTCGTGGCCGAGGCGGCACGCCAGGCCGGATACGCAGCCTTTGGCGTCGATCCCGACCCGGTCTCCATCGCCTACGCCCGGGAACACTATCGGGGGATAGATTTTCACCAGGGCACCCTGGAGGAATACCCGGCAAGCCGGCCCTTCGACCTGGTCTACTGCTCGGAAGTGATCGAGCACGCGCCCGACGTCAACCGCTTCGCGGCGGCGCTGGCGGACCTGCTGCGCCCGGGTGGCGTGCTCTATCTCACCACCCCCGACATCTCGCACTGGCGCCGGCCGCGCGACGTGCTGGCCTGGGACGCTTTTTGTCCGCCGGCGCATTGCGTTTATTTCAGCCCTGGCAACCTGGCCACGTTGCTGGCGCGGCACGGCTTTGAGATCGTCAGGCGACGGCCGAACCTCAAGCCCGGCATCAAGCTGATTGCGCGGAAACGTTAACTATTTGGCCGCACGGCCGAGCCGGGCCGCGTCAGCCACCAGAGAATCAAAAGCCCGGGCACGGCGCCGACGGCGGTAAAGATGAAAAAGTCGGTCCAGGCCAGGGCCTCGGCAACGAAGCCCGAGCCGGCCGAGAGCAACGTCCTGGGCAGCGCAAACAGCGACGACAGCAGCGCATACTGGGTGGCCGTGTAGGCCACGTTGCAAAGGCTGGAGAGGTAGGCCACGAAGACGGCAGTGCCCATGCCGCCGGCCAGGTTCTCGATGCCGATGGTCAGGGCGAGAAAAGCCACCGAGTGGCCCACTTCGGCCTGCACGGCGAACATCAGGTTCGAGGCGAGCTGCAGGATGCCGCAAATCCACAGGCTGCGGATCATGCCGGCAGCGCCCAGCAGCCAGCCGCCCAGGGCCAGCCCGGCGATGGTGGCGGCGAAACCGAAGAGCTTGTTGACGTTGGCGATCTCGACCTTGGTGAACCCGAGCTCGACCAGGAAGGGCATCGTCATCACCCCGGCCAGCGAATCGCCGAGCTTGTAGAAAATCACGAAACCCAGCACCAGCGCGGCCAGCCAGCCCCGCGACGAGACGAATTCCAGGAACGGGCTGGCGACGTTGACGTAGAGCCAGGGGACAACCCGGCCCAGGTGGCGAAAGGCTGCCGCCTCGGCCTGGCGGCGCTCGATCTCGGCGGCGCCGCTGACCTCGGGTTCGGGATTGAGCAGCACCGTGATCATGCCCACCAGCATCAGCGCCGCCATCACTCCGTAGGCCGCGAACCAGTCGCTGGCCGCGGCCAGGTAAAGCGCGCCGGCGCCCGAGACCAGCATGGCCACGCGGTAGCCGAAAACCAATACCGCGGCGCCGGCGGCGTACTGACGTTCTTCCAGGATCTCGACCCGGTAGGCGTCGATGACGATGTCCTGGCTGGCCGAGAAAAAGGCGACGATCAGTGCCAGCAAGGCCGTCAGGCCGGGCGCCGCGACCGGATCTTGCGCCCCCAGCGCCAGGATCCCCAGCATCAGTGCCAGCTGGCAACCCAGCATCCAGCCCCGCCGCCGGCCCAAAAGGCGCGAGAGCCCGGGCAGCGGCGCCCGGTCCATCAGCGGCGCCCAGAGGAATTTCAGCGCATAGGGCGTGCCCAGCGCGGCGAAAAGCCCGATCGTGCCCTTTTGCACCCCCGATTCGGCCAGCCAAACGGTCAGCGTCGAAAACGTGAGCGCCAGCGGCAAGCCGCTGGAGAAGCCCAGGAACAAGAGCGCCAACAGGCGCCGATCGCGATAGACCGACGCCGCGGCCAGCCAGGCTTGCACGGAAACCGCTTCCCTGCGCCGCCCCTAACCCTTGGGAGCCACGTCGAGCACCCCGATGATGCCCTCGGTGGCCGCGTTCAGCGCCGGATAGCGGGCCAGTACCAGAGGATCGTGCCCCGGGATGATGTGTTTACCCGTTTCGGCATGGCTCTTGATTTTGTCGTAGCCGGCGATCATGTCGGCCACGCTGAAGACGATGGGGAAGGGCTTGGTGGCTTCGAGATTTTCATAAAAATGTGTCGAATCCGAGGCCAGCACGACCCAGCCCCGCTTGGTCAGCACGCGCACGAACATCATGCCCATGGTGTGGCCGCCGACCTTGTGCACCGTGATGCCGGGCGCGATCTGCTCGTCGCCGTCGTGGAAGACGACGCGCCCCTCAAACAGCCGCCGCACCATGCCCACCACATGGTCGCAAGAGAAGGCCATGCGGAAGGGCTGCGCGCACATGTGGCGCCCGGTGGCGAACTGCATCTCGGAATCTTGGACGTGAAAGCGGGCGGCGGGAAAGTCGTCGAGCGTGCCGGCATGGTCGTAGTGCATATGCGTGATGATGACGTCCTCGACCGTGGCCGCATCGATGCCCAGCATCTCCAACCCCTCACGCGGCAACCGGTCGAGCTGGCGCCCGCGTATCTTGGCCTCGGCAAAATCAAACCCGGCGTCGACCACGATGGTGCGGTTCTCATTACGGATGGCCCAGACGAAGTAGTCGATGGGCATGGGCGAGGCGTGGTCGTCGTCGATGATGAAGTTATCGCGGCGAAAGCGGTTCTCGACCATCGAGCCGTACTTGACGGCAAAGATTTCATAGATTTCCGGGTCACTCATTCTCCGCCTCCTCCCTGGGCTGGCTCGGGGGAGCAGCTTAGCGCGGATTGGCGGGTTCCACACATGCCAACCGCCGACAAGTCCAATCTCATGTTTTAGGTGCTTCGTTGTTACCAAGGGAAATAGCTGGGAGAGCGCCACATCCAAAGTCAATGCACTTTGACACTGGTAACGGCCCAGTTCCTACCTCGAATTATCGTGAAATCACCCATGCTAATGTTTTGATGCGAAACTCTATCGGTCCGAAAATGCCTCGGAACATGTGGGTCGCGGCCAGCCAAAAGGTTTAAGAACGATGTTTTGCCGGTGCCTTCTGCTCCAAGAACAAAAATATCGGCCGTCGCTTGTTGCGGTGTTGGCGTTGTAGACCAAGGGCATTTGATATCCCAGGAGGAGAGACAGAAGCCTTTCAACGTGAAAGCATCATTAGGGACAGCACGCGACACTCGAACTTGGGTGTCGTCTCCGTCGTGTCTTTTGGGTTTCACGAGGGCCTGTTCCAGTCCGAGCAAGCCCTCGACGCCGACACGGCTGACCTGCACTTCCTCAAGGAAAGGCGACAAGCGGAATTGGAAATGCTCGATGAGTGGATACCAATCCTGTGCGGCACCAAAGGATGCGCCAAGTGGATTATCACGTTGGCCACCAAGGCGGATCTCTGGTGGCAGAACGGGGACAACCAACCGGTTCTGGAGTACTACCGGTCGGGCGCCTATTGGCGGGCACTTGAGAAATGGGCTCGCCACATTCCTCACAGCGTCCATTCCTTTTCGTCACTGGACCAGAGGTTCTACGAAGAGGTTCCTATGACGGGACACTACGACGGCCCCATGAGGGCTCATGACCGCGCTATGATCGAACGTCGGTTGACCGAACATCTGAAAGCCGCGTCTCTATAGCAGGGCCGGAATACTCATCCCCCTCACATCCCCACCCCGATCCGCCGATAACTCAGCGCCTCGGCCACATGGATGCGGTGGACGCCCGGGCTGGCCTCCATGTCGGCCAGCGTGCGGGCAACGCGCAGCACCCGGTGGTAGCCCCGCGCCGATAGGCGCATGGCCTTGGCAGCTTCGGCCAGCAGGGCGGCACCCTCGGCGTCTGGGCTGGCGACCTGGGTGAGAAGGTCGCCGTCGGCCTGGGCATTGACGCGCACGGCGGGGTGGGCCTCGAGCTCGCGGTAGCGTGCGGTCTGGATGTCGCGGGCGGCTGCCACGCGGGCGGCGATCTCGGCCGAGCCTTCGGCCGGCGGCGGCAGCGCCAGGTCGGCGGGGTCGACCGGCGGCACCTCGACGTGGAGGTCCATGCGGTCCAAGAGCGGGCCTGAGATGCGGGCCTGGTAGTCGCGCACGCACCTGGGCTGGCGGCCGCAGGCCAGCACGGGATCGGCGACGTAGCCGCAGCGACAGGGGTTCATGGCGGCGATGAACTGAAAGCGCGCCGGGTAGGTGACGTGGCCGTTGGCCCGAGCCACGGTGACGCGGCCGGTCTCCAGCGGCTGGCGCAGGCTTTCCAGCACGGCGCGGGGAAATTCCGGCAATTCGTCGAGAAACAGCACGCCGTTGTGGCTGAGTGAGATCTCGCCCGGCTTGGCGCGCGGGCCGCCACCCACCATGGCCGCGGCCGAGGTCGAGTGGTGGGGATCGCGGAAGGGACGCTGGCGCGTCAGGCCGCCTTCGGCAAGCAGCCCGGCGACGCTGTGAATCATCGAAACGTCCAGCGTCTCGACCGCGTCCATGGGCGGCAGCACGCCCGGAAGGCGCGCCGCCAGCATCGACTTGCCGGCGCCCGGCGGGCCGTTCATCAAGAGATTATGGCCCCCGGCCGCCGCCACCTCGAGGGCGCGCTTGGCGGTTTCCTGGCCCTTTATGTCGCAAAGATCGGGGCCCTGTGGGGCGCTTTCGACCAGCAAGGGCTCGGGCGGGCTGAGCACTTGGGTGCCCTTGAAATGGTTGACCAATGTCAGCAGCGTGGCCGGGGCCAGGATCTCCAGTTCGCCGCCCCAGGCCGCCTCGCCGCCGCTGGCCACAGGACAGATCAGGCCGCGCTCGGCCGCCACGGCCGCGATGGCGGCCGGCAGCGCACCCGGGACGCGGGCCACGGCCCCGTCGAGCGCCAACTCGCCGAGTACCGTGAAACCCGCGATCTCGTCGCCCGGTAGCACACCCATGGCGACGAGAAGCCCGACTGCAATGGGCAGGTCGAAATGACTGCCCTCCTTGACCACGTCGGCCGGTGCCAAATTGACGGTGATGCGCTTGGGCGGCAGCGCCAGGCCCATGGCCACCAGCGCGCTGCGCACGCGCTCGCGGCTCTCGGCCACCGCCTTGTCCGGCAGGCCGACGATGGCGAAGGCCGGCAGGCCGGAAGCGATGTGCACCTGGACGTCGACCTCGAGCACGTCGACGCCCTGGAAAGCCAGTGTGTTGATGTGTGCGACCATTGTTGCGACCCCGAAACAACCTTCCCCGAAGCGGGCCGTGGCTTTAGCTGCCACGGTTCCTACGGAGTCCTATGAAAGGTTTAGAGCCGGAATCCGGCGATCGCCGGAATCTTTTTCGTTTTTTTGACCTAATCCGCCCCGCGCGTCGAACGCGTGGCGGCGTGGCGGGCCTCGATGGCGTCCCAGATCTCGGCTTCCAGCGAGACCCCGTCGAAGCGGTTGATCTCCTGGATGCCGGTGGGCGAGGTGACGTTGATTTCGGTGAGATAATCGCCGATCACGTCGATGCCGACGAAGATCATGCCGCGGTCCCGGAGCGTCGGGCCGATGGCCTGGCAGATCTCCTGTTCGCGCTTGGTGAGCGAGGAGCGTTCGGCCCGGCCGCCGACGTGCAGGTTGGAACGGGCCTCGCCCGCCATGGGCACGCGGTTGACGGCGCCGGCGGCGCGGCCGTCGATCAGGATGATGCGCTTGTCGCCGGCCCGCACATCGGGCAGGTACTGCTGCACCATGATGGGCTCGCGCGACTGGGCCGTGAACATCTCGACCAGGGCATTGAGGTTCTCGTCGTCGGGTCCCAGGTGAAAGACGCCGATACCGCCGTTGCCGTAGAGCGGCTTCAGGATGATGTCCTTGAATTCGGCGCGGAAGTCCTTGATCTCGGCCGGGTCGGCGGAAATCAGGGTGGGCGGCATGAGGCCTTCGAAATGGGTCACGAAAAGTTTCTCCGGCGCATTGCGCACCTCGGCCGGGTCGTTGACCACCAGGGTCCGGGGATGGATGTGCTCGAGCAGATGGGTCAGCGTGATGTAGGACATGTCGAAGGGCGGGTCCTGGCGCATCAGCACCACGTCCAGCGTTGCCAGGTCGAGCACCTCGGGCGTCCCCAAGCTGGCATGGTCGCCGGCCTGGCGGCGGACCTCCAGCGGCTGGGCCCGGGCCACCACGCGGCCCTGGCGTAAGCTCAGGGCGCCGGCCAGGTAGTGGTAGAGCGTGTGGCCGCGGCGTTGCGCCTCGAGGGCCAGGGCAAAGGTCGAATCGGCATCGATATCGATGCCCTCGATGGCATCCATCTGGATGGCGACGGCGAGGCTCATGGCGTCTTGCTCGACTTGCTCAAGAAGCCCGGCGGCGCTTGTCGCTACGCAGTCGGACGTGGCTGATGACCTTCTCGACCCCGGCGATGTTGCGGGCGTGGCGGGTCAGCTTGTCGAGCTCGGCTTTGTCCTGGGCGATGCCCAGCAGGTAGACGATGCCGTTGACCGTTTCGATGCTGTAGTTGATGTCGCGGATGTCGCGATCGCGCAGGATCAACAGGCGCAATTCGGTGGTGATCTTGGCATCCTTGAAATAGTTGACGATGCCCGAACGGTCGGTGACCTGAACCTCGTTCATGACCTCGCGCACGCCTGGCGTTTCCCAGGCCAGGCGCGAGGCCTCGATGCGGTCGTCGGGCTTGGGTACGGCGCCCAGCAGCAGCACGCGGCCTTCCAGGGCCTCGACGCTGATCTTGCGGAACAACACCTCGTCGGCCTGCAAGAGGCGGTGGTTGATCTCGATCTCCAGCGCCTTGTCGTCGATGGCCCGGCCCAGCGTGCGTTCCTGAACCGTGGCCACGCCCGCCGCGGCGGCCCCGCCGACCGCCAGGCCGCCAGCCGTACAGCCGGTCAGTGACAAGGCCGCAAGCGACGCCAATATCACCGCTAGACCAAAGTGCCGCGCCAACATGATTGCTCTCTCCCCTTCGTGGCCCGCCTCGCGGAGCGCGGGCGGATCAGATCTCGACCATTATATGCCAGGCGTTGGCAATATGAACGGGCAGCCGGCCCGGCGCCACCAGGATGGCGTCGAAGCGGGCGTCGAGCCCGGCCAGGCCCGGGTGGGCCGCCAGGTAGGCCTCGGCGGCGCGGGCGATGCGCTGGCGCTGACGCTGGTCGATGGCCTCGGCGGCCTGGGTCAGCGTGGGGCGGCGCTTGACCTCGACGAAGGCCAGCATGGCGCCGCGGCGCGCCACGATGTCGAGCTCGCCCACCGGCGTCTGCTGGCGCCGGGCGACGATGCGATAGCCCTTGAAGCGCAACAGCCAAACAGCCTGGGTCTCGGCCTGGCGGCCGGCGTCTTCGGCCTGTTGTCGGGCAGCGCGGCCCCTAGGCGGCCTCACGGCCGGCGCCGCTGCTTGAGCTCGAGCGCCCGGGCGTAGAGACGACGGCGCGGAAGGCCGGTCTCGGCCGCCACCTGGGCCGCGGCTTTTCTCACGCCGCCATCCAGCAGCGCCGCCAGGCGGCCGTCCAGTTCGGCCTCGTCGATGTCGTCTGCGCCCGGGGCCGGCGGCGCCACCACCACGACGATCTCGCCCCGCGGCGGACCGGCCTCGGCGTAGTGCGCCGCCAATTCGTCCAGCGGGCCCCGCCGCACCTCCTCGTGCAGCTTGGTCAACTCGCGCGCCAGCGCCGCCTCGCGCGGCCCCAGCTCGGCCGCCATGTCGGCCAAGGCGGCGGGCAGCCGGCGCGCGCTCTCGAGGACCACAATGGTGGCCTCGATGGCCGCCAGCCCGGCCAGGGCACGGCGCCGGGCCGGCTGCTTGGGCGGCAGGAAGCCGGCGAAATGGAAGCGGTCGGTGGGCAGCCCGGCCACCGATAGCGCCGCCGTCACAGCCGAGGCGCCGGGTACCGCCAGCACCTCCGCGCCGGCCGCCACGGCGTCGCGCACCAGCTTGTAGCCGGGATCGGAAATCAGCGGCGTGCCGGCATCCGAAACCAGGGCAATGGCGGCTCCGGCGGCCAGGCGCTGCAAGAGGCGGGGGCGCTGGCGGGCGGCGTTGTGGTCGTGATAGGGCAAAAGCTGCGTGGCAATACCGTAGCGCCGCATCAGGCGCCCGGTCAGGCGGCTGTCTTCGCAGGCGATCAGCTCGACCGCCGCCAGTACCTCCAGCGCCCGGAGCGTGATGTCGCCGGCATTGCCGATCGGCGTCGCCACCAGATAGAGCCCCGGAGCCAACTCGGGAGCTTTGCGGGGGTCGGCCAAGGGGTTGTATCGCCCCGGTTTACTTGCCGCCGGGGCGTCGCTACCCTGCCGCTTTGGAGGCGGGTCCGGTGAGCATTTCCCTGTTGCAGCGATTGGCCGTTTCGTGCCCGGGCGCCCGACGCCGCCTGATCGTCGCTTCATGCCTGTGTGCTCTCGCCTTGGTCCCGGCCGCCTGCGTGCAAAAGACACTACCGGCGAAGCTGGCGCCTTGGCTAGAGGCCAAGCCCAAGAGCAGTGCCGAGGCGCCGGCCCGGAGCAGCGAAAGCGCGGCCAAGAAGCGGCCAGCGCCGGCCGAGCCTGCCCTGGTCCAGCCTGGCGCGCCGCGGCCGGCACCACCCCAGGCGGCGGTGCCGGCGGCGCCAGCGGCAACGGCGGTGGCACCGCCGGCGGCGCCAGCGGCAGCAACCAAAGGAACCGAACTGAGGGCCCCGCCGGAGGCCGCCGGAGCCATCCGGGTGGCGCTCCTGCTGCCCCTTTCGGGCACTCACGGCGAGCTTGGCCGGGCGCTTCTGGATGCCGCCCAAATCGCCCTTTTCGACCTGGCCGGGCCGCAGCTGGAGCTGCTGCCGCGGGATACCCAGGGCACGCCGGAAGGCGCCCTGGCGGCGGTCGATGGGGCCTTGGAGCAGGGCGCGCAGTTGATCCTGGGGCCGCTTTTCAGCACCTCGGTGGCAGCCGTCGCCAACCCTGCCCGCGAGCGCGGCGTCAACCTGCTGGCCTTTTCCAACGACCGCACGGTGGCCGGCCGGGGCGTCTACCTGCTCGGCTTCATGCCCGACCAGCAGGTCGAACGCGTGGTGCGCTATGCCGCCGACCAAGGCATCTGGCGCTTTGCCGCGCTGACCCCCGAGAGCGCCTACGGCACCACCCTGGTCGAAAGCCTGCGCCACACCTCGTTGCGCCACGGCGGCACCGTGGTGCAGGTCGAGAGCTATCCCGAGGCGGCCGAGGAATTCTTCGAGCCGGTGCAAAGGTTGGCCAACTACTCGCGCCGGTACCAGGCCCTGCAGGCCGAAAAGGCCCGCCTGAAGGCACGTGACGACGACGACGCCAAAATTGCGCTGGGCCGCATCGAGGGTGCCGACACGCTGGGCGAGCTCGAGTTCCAGGCGGTCCTGATGGGCGAGGGCGGCGTGCGCCTCAAGGCCATTGCGCCCTTGTTGCCCTTCTACGATATCGATCCGGGCAAGGTCCGCTTTCTCGGCACCGGGCTCTGGGACAACCCCACCATCGGCCGCGAACCGGCGCTGGTGGGCGGCTGGTTCGCCAGCCCGGAACCGGCCGCCGCCGCCGCCTTTGGCGAACGTTTCAAGGCCACCTACGGTTACGCCGCGCCGCGCATCGCCAGCCTGGCCTACGACGCCACCGCCCTGGCGGCGGTGCTGGCCCTGGGCGAAAGCGGCGTCGATTTTTCGGCCCGCGCCCTCGAGGCCCCCTCGGGCTTCGCCGGCATCGACGGCATCTTCCGCTTCAGCCCCGACGGCCTGGCGCGCCGCGGCCTGGCCGTCATCGAGATCAGGCCCCAGGGCCTCAAGGTCATCGACCCGGCGCCTACGAGCTTCCAGGCAGCTGGAAGCTCGTAGGGATTCTTGTCGCTCACGGCGGCGGAGCTTCGCTCCGCTGCCTGCGCGGGCGCGCCGCAGGGGCGGCGGGTCGCGGTCGCTCCCGTTGCACCAAGACCAAGCAGCAAAAAACACACTGCTATCGGCGCTGAGCCGACCCCCGCATGGGGGGCGGAGGCCAAGGGCGCGGATGCGCCCGCCCGGTGAGGGTCTACAAAAAAACCGCTCAAGGCGCCAGTTCGGCAATCACGGCGTCCAGCAAACGCCGCCCCCGGGGCGTCGTGCGCAGACCCTGGGTATTGTCGACGAGCAGGCTGT
>PVBE010078982.1_pt1 | contig 15052 bp, 24 predicted proteins | sample 1631181 | NCBI WGS metagenome assembly PVBE01 (sample SAMN08397723, study PRJNA350692) | Marine metagenome, whole genome shotgun sequencing project. | isolation source: water | place: Pacific Ocean | collected 2012-04 | reverse complement strand
CACTATCTATATAATGATTTCCGTCTATGATTGCCTGATGTGTAAAAATTCCATCTTTGGCACTTTCTTGACCAATATACAGAGTTCCGTTTTGATCTTTTGTTTCAGCCATATTATTTCTCCTTAACTAATTGCGTCTATATAACTCACATATGCCGCGCATGAATCTGCAGTTCCTGATTGCACACGTAATAAATCCGTGCTTTGAATGACAACTTTTGAACCACCTTGAATAAGCTCTACGCTACTTTTTGGTGCAATGCTCAAATCATCAGCCAAATAGACTACTGAAGCAGTCGTGCCCGCACCAGCTACATCAATCCAACAATCAACTGTGATGGCAGATGTTGTGATATTCGTTAGACGAATACCAACAATCGCATCATCAGAGTTGGATGTGAATAAAGTATGAGCTGAATTAGTTACTTGCGATTTATATGCTTTTTCAAAATCCTGGGCCATGTATCCTCCTTAACTATAAAGCCACGGCCATTGCAATAGCCAGACCTTTTGTTGCTATATTATCTGCAGTGACTCCATTGATTGTAGAAACCTGCAAATCATTTAATGTGTTATAAATTTCATCCGAACCGTCTACATAAATAATAGCGTCTCTTCCTGCTGAAACTGTATATGTTGCCGCACCTGATCCTGCCGTGCAAACAATATCATTGCTGTCTCCCGTATTATTTAAAACATAATACCACATTAACTTGTTTGGAAATGTAACCGTGCATGTAGCTCCTGGACTTCCAGTAAAATTTAAAATCTTACAACGTCCATCTTCTTGTGCATAAGAAGTGGGATCATTTGTAAAAGTTAAAGTTTTAGTTGCACCAGATAATGTTACGCCAATATATGCATTGACCATATCATCAATACGTTTTAAATTGTCGTTAGTTTCATCACCCCAAGTGTTATCATTTTCACCTGTGGTCATTAACCGCAATTCCGCGTTAGACCATGTTGAAGCCATATGTTACTCCTATGCTATTCTTAAAATAGCTGTTGATGCACCTGCTGCTGGAAATTCAATTTTGAATGTGCCCCCTGCTACCGAATAATCGGCACCAAAGTTAATTGTCATTATTGCTGAATTACTATCACTTGAATTGTATATAATGCACCCACGTGTTGTAAATGTAGCAGATGTCCATTCGGTATCTGCAAAATCTATGTATGCTGTTGTACTACTAGAAGTTGGTGCTATATTTGTTAATGAATTTCCACCTGTTGAATATCCACCTGTCGCAGCCAACTCATCTGAATTACCAGTTACATCTGAATAATTAGTAGTTGCGACTCCATAAGTACCTGTGATACTTGCAGCCGCTTTCATTAAAGCACATTTTATTGTGTCAATTCCAACATTAAAATCATGATCGCCTTCAAGTAGCTCAACTTTAAAACTAGTGCATATTGCTGATGTTATAGCCATATTATCCTCTTGTTCCTATTTCGCCTTTGACGTTTTCATCGGATCGTTTCCTCCCCTGTTCCTGAGCTATAAATGTTTGTAAGGACCTATCATATAAGCCCTGATACCTATTTAATAAATCAGGCGTTTCTTTCATATAAACAGCAGCTTCAACTAAAGAGCCGTTCATTATTACATCAGGAGCATAGTCTCCAAGATACGAATTTGCATTTCCAGATCCCAGTCCTGTTGGTAGTATAGTATACCCTATTTCTAATGTAGTGTCAATAGTTGGTCTAGGTGAAAATATCCATTGCATTCCTCGATCAGATGATGAATAAGTACCCTCTCCATATAATGAGTAATATAAAGGTGTACCACTCACCGCTGTTGAAATATCCTGTGTATATTCTCTTACAAATGATTGATCTTTTTCCATTAGAAATTCACCTGTTTTAATTTTAATATACCGTGTAACATATAAATCCTGTGGTATATCATAAAATCCATTATTTGCCGATAATGTAATGTCAACAGTTTTGCGATAAGCTGAGATATCAGCTTCCCTTACAATTCTTTCTTCTGCCAACTGAATGCATAAATCAACAGGGGCAACACCAGAGCCTGTGGCTGCGGTGAACTCCGTTGAATCATTTTCAGTCCAATCTAGAATTGACTGTTTAAGCTGTACGTATGTTAATCCCATATTATTGACCCCATGTATCGTCACCCCAAGCAAACATGCCCCAACTTGGAGAAGTTACTCCTATTGTACCTTGTTGTGCTGTCATAGTCAAGGCTGTTGCATCAATAGTAACAGTTATCAATGGATATGCATTTACCGTTCCTTGTGCAGAAGTTGCCTCTATTCCATCTGGTATTTCAGTAGCTGAGAATACCAACGTACCTTGAGAAGCAGTTACATACATTCCATCTGGAACTTCAATTCCTGGAATTATCACAGTACCAGGACCCTCAGCAGTCATTGCTATGCCATCTGGAACTTCTGCTAAACTAATAACTGTGGTACCTAAAGCACTTGTTGCTTCTATTCCTGATACAACAGCAATAATACTAATTATTACGGTTCCCTGACTAGATGTTAATTCAAATCCCGAAGCATCTTCAAATAGTGAAATGTTAACAAAACCTTGCCAAGTTGCCGCCTGTCCTGAATATTTACCATGCAATGGCCCAAGTCTTACAGTTGTAGGAACTGAATCATTGTCAGGACGAGGATTATATAAAACATTACCACCTGCGGAACGTTTTAAATATTTTTGTGGATCAAGCTGTGGTTGCTTAGCTTCCCACTCTTCTTTAGAAACTCGTGCGCCTGTCCATTCAGTACGGGCATCCTTATATTTTATTTTCCAACCAGATCTATCACTGATTAGAACCGCATGTTTTCCTTTTGCGTATCTAGCCATTTAACCTACCTATATATGACTGACTTGTGGCTGTACTATAAAACTTACTCGTTCTCTATCTTCTTCTCTTGCCAATTCCCAATCTTGATCATATAATGGTTTCAACACTGCCAATCTATCAGGTGCTTTTTTAACGGCAAGTTCTACTGCCAAACCGCTAATCAATGCAGGTAAATATCTTTTAGGTATTTCAGGATTTTGAGCATAGTTTGTAGTTACGTCTTGCGCGTACATAATAGTCCAACCAACATATTGATAATAAGTTTGATTTGGAACAGGCCATAAATACATTTTATGTGTAGCTGATCCTGTTGAATCAAATTGTGCATTTCTTTCTAATGAAAATTGAACAGGCTTTCCTTTAGTCCATTTATCTGGAATCGCCATGTAATCATCAAGACTAATACGTTCCATTGGAATGTCATTAGGTTTAGTAGCATCTTCATTATCTCTTATAGAACCATCCAAAACATCTGCATGTATGGATGAATTAAGAGAAATATAATCCTGATCCTTAGTCATGTTAGCTGTATGAAAATTTAATGTAAATAAATGTACACCTTGATTAGCCCATTTAGTTAATAATAAATTTAAAGAACGTCTTGCCGTTTTTAAATCATATCCAGTTTCAGGATCAGAACCAATTCTTTCATATGCTTCCTGTATAATTTCACCAGAATCTAAGTTAAAAGTATAGGTACCCGAAGTAGCCATTTAAATCCTCCTACATTAATGAACGTGTAATCACCCATAACAACTGGCCTAATACCATTATACCAATTGTGTACATAACCTTATTAATCGTATTTATTTTTTCTTCAATATGTTTTAAATGATTATCCTTGATTATGGATATACGTTCGCTAAGTATTTTTATTTCACTCTTTAGCTCAGTAATCTCTAAATCATATTTAGATATATCCTGTGCCATTTTAATTCCAATAAACTAAAGCGTTAGAACCAGTACCTGTTACTGCAACAAATAAATTTGTAGCTACTTTTACGCCACTATGTGGAACAGTAAATGAAGCACTTGTATTTGTTAAAGCAGTTAATCTTGCCACTACTGTACCTGATGCTGAATTGGCATCATATACAATCGCAGTGGCTGTAGCACTTCCTGCAGCAAGACTAAGACCTAAAAGCCTTTGTGGATGAGCAGTACTAGATTGTCCGTCACTAGTAGCACTTGAACCTGTTGCACCTGTAGCTATATCAGTTACTTTTGCGTCTGTTTGAAACATGTTAACTCCTTAAAACGGGGGACCGAAGTCCCCCTAGTTTATTTTAGCTTAAGTTATTATTTTGTAAATAACTAATTGTAAAGGTTGCAGTGCCTGCACTTGCATCTCCACCGCCATCAGTTACCTGTAATTGTATTCTGACATCAGATGTTCCGATATCTTTCCAATTAGCGCATAAAGCTGTAGTAGCTGGCGCAATTTTTCCAATAGCCGCTACGGATAATCCATCAATATATAAATCAGGATTTCCTACAATGCCTATATCAATAAGATCAGTTCCTGATCCGTTAAATGCCACTTGAACATTTACATCAATATCTACAATTTGAGAATTGGCAGGAATGATAATATCTGTGCTTGTTGCTGAAGTATCTCCATAATCAAAACTAGCTGATTGGCCCATTACTACCTGGCCAACGTTTTTCATATCAGATCCAACTGTAGTGCCAGTAGTTACTGGTATAGTGCCCGCTTTAATCGGGCCCGAAAAAGTTGTTGTACCCATTTGTCTTACTCCTTATGGTTTCTGTCTGCTTTCACAGTCATTTGGGTTAAAAGGGGGCACCTTTAACAATGCCCCCCTTAGTATTAGCTAGGGTTTGCACCCCAAACGCCACGCCAGTCAGACCAGCCGAAAGAATATCTTTCTCTGGACTTGTAACGAACGTTTCCAGTTTCGAAGTCACCTTCCATAGAAGTTGAAATTGGAGTTCTGCTAAAGAATTTCATCGCGTTTGGCGAATCAGTTCTTAGGAACCAATTGTTTGTATCACTGAATCTGTGATTTACAAAGTATCCTTCAGGAACCATTCCCTTAGATACGATTGCATTCACATCGTTATCAGCAGTACCAACTCTGTATGGTGATGCCATTAGTCTTTCTGCCACAAATACTAATTGTCTTGGAATGTGTAATGATTTAGCTTGAAGAGCCACTGGAATGTCTCTATCATCGGTAAATCCTGCGATTCCAATTAGTGCAGTTTCCATAGAAGTTTCGGAAAGTTCTGCTTGTGTTGTGAAAGTATTAACGCCTGAAGAACCACTTTGAAGTGGGTGAGCAGTAGTACAAAGTACCACGCCATCTCCGCCTGTATAACTAGAGTTGAATGCTCTGTTATAGACAGCAGCGCCTTTTGTTTGTTTAGCAGCAGCCATAGAACGGGCTAGTGCTTTGGTTAATCTGGTAGATAGCTTGTCATACAAGTTGTCTTCCATTGCTTCCTCAGTAATTGCGAAAGCCATAGCGACAGTTTCGTTTGTATATCTCGCTGTCCAACCTTCACCAGTATCTTCGTATGATATAGGTGCGCCTTCAAATTTAACAGAAGCTTCTCCAAAACCTGGAAATAATACTTCTTCTTCGAAAGCTCTATTAGATTTTTCTTCCTCAAATAGTACCGCTGCTTCATTTTCGTATCTGTTATATTCAGTTCCGAAAATTGCGTGCAAGCCAGGTACTAATTCTTTAAGGAGTTGTGCTCTTGATATAGCCATAATTTAATTCCTCTCTAAGTTAGACCTGTATTACCTGCGGCGTTGCCCCAGAGGTGAGTGTTAATCTTCACTAGAATATCCATAGCAGTTCCAGCAGAAGTATACGACCCATCAGGTGCTTTCGCACTACCTAAAAACTGTAGTGGAAAACCCTGTGTGGTATTTTCTGTGCTAGAATCTGCTACAAGACCACTCTTGTGAGTAACTGCTGACCCTGTAGGGGATGCGACAATCTGTACATTATTACCAACCATAGTTGCAGCTAAAGCGGTTGTATCTTGATCCGCCTGTATTTTAAAAATACAGTAGGGATCGTCATAGACATAAGCTTTATATTGAGCTGCAGCAACTGTGCTGGCAGCAATAGAACGTACAAATTTAACATCACCTGAGGAGTTATCGACATACTCTGCTCCGTAAAAAGCGCCGATTACAGTTCCTGGGGAAGCCCCACCCATGTCAGTAACTAATAAACCATTAGTTAATGTGCATAAGTCACCTTCAAAATAAGCTGAAGGTGCAGTAGCTGCAATACGATATCCGTTTCCGTCACAGTAGTTATTAGCTCTAACAGATCCACCGTCACCATTTCTGACTGGTGCTAATCCATATCCTGCCATAATAATCTCCTTATTGCAAGTTTGTTAATTATACCAAAATTATTTTAGAGCCGATAAAAATCTACTCCTCAAACTTTGGCAATCCTCGTCCGCTTCCTTTTGAAATTGAAGAAGACGATTCATCTTTCACTGGCATATTAGGATTTTGGTTTCTCATATAGTCTTTGCTATACGCCTGTCCCATTCTTTCTGCTTGATCTTCGTAGTACTTTTTTTTCTCAGCAACAAATTCCTTAGTATTTTTCATAAGGATTAAGTCGCCCGATCTAATTGTACCAGCGTGCTTGCCAGCAGACAACACATCAGCATGATAGTCTTTTCCCAATTCCTCAGGTTTGACTGGTTCATATCCTTCGCGCAGTCTTTCGTGAACATTTAAATCATCGGGGTTATTCAATAATTCATGTCTAACCCAAATATATTCCATGCCCTCTTGTTTAGCCTTTTCAGGAATATTCAACCTTTGTTGAGGTTCCCAAGGCTTGTTTCGAGTTGCCGAAGCCCGAATCTTACGGCTGGTTCTAGTTGCTTGTGTCATATTAACCTCCCGCCTGTTGGCGTACTTTTTGGCGCGCATAATCTTGCAAGCTTACACCTAATCTATTCGCCATGTCAACTTCAGTCTTAGTTAACTTGACTTGGTTTTTGCCTATAGCGGAGCGCGTTCCGCTTATAACTGTAGGAATCTTTTTACTCCTTGTATTTTTGAATCGTTCAGGAAATTCATCCCGAATCCTTGAATCAAGTTCACTATAATATTCATCGGGACTAGTATTGGGGAGAATACTCTCATCAATAAGTTCCTTATGAATTACCATAGCGGCTTGAGTCATGATCCTGTCCTTCGTAGAAGTACTGCCAAACCATTCATTCCTTTTCTGCCATTCCAAAGCCTTGCGGTCTGGAGCGGCTGAAGTAGGAGCTGCCTGTGATTTAGGTTTTTCCTTACGTTTTTCAGAATCAGATTCTGCTCTCATCTTATATTGACGAGCCACTAAATTTTCCGCCTTTACAGAAGCCAAAGCGTCTTGTGCTTTTATTTCAGCATCTATATCACCAGATTCTTTAGCAGTTTTCAAAGCACCTAAAGATTGCTTCTCCTGACTCTTCAATCTATCAATATATTGATTAATTGCATGTAATTCTGAATCCTTAGATCGAGATGTCAATGCATCCCTTTCTTGAACCCAAGCTTGTTCTTTCGAAGAAAGATCCTGAAGCCTAGCTTCTAATTCCTTTTTTTCTTTAACAAGTCGCTTTATCCGTTTTTCAGCGCGCTTGCCAAATACCTTTTTATCTTTGGATTCTTCTGCATCTTCAGATTTTTCTATTTCCTCTTCTTCTTCAACTTCAGATTCCTCTTCAGCTTCTTCTTCTGATTCAATAGTTTCTTCCGATACAACTGGAGCCTTGGTATCTTTAGGCTCTTCAGACTTGACTTTCGCCTCATCTTCAGATTTTTCGTCTGGAAGTTCTACAACTATCTCTTCTTCATCAAGTTGTTCTTCCCTTTTATCTTCGTCTATCATATAGACCTCCTTCGGTTGCGATCCGCGTTTTACGCTTATGTGATATATTCTACACTATATATAAATTTTATGCAAGTCTACTTAGCGGATATTTTATCAGGGTCAGGAACAAGAGCTATTACTTCATCATCATTTATAATGGAATAATCTTCTCCCTCATATTTAAATTTAAGTCCTACATATTTGCCTGTCAATATCCAATCATCCTTTTTACACCAAACTGTGGTGGATCTATCCATGCCCAGATAGCATTCTGGACCCATATCCACTACTTTAGATATGACGCATGAAAATTTAGCCGCCGTTCTTGATTCATCAGTTAGGATAATACCACCTCTTGTTGTATTAGATACCTCTCTTGGCTTAATTAAAAGCCTGTAACCCGTAGGTTTCGGTAATTTATTTGTCATTGTCGAATAATGTCTCCTGTTTGTAAAGATTTTTATGTTCATCTCTTACCCTGGCTTTCATATCCTCCAGGGTATGAGCAATTCCTAACATGTACTTATATGTGGGAAAATCTTCAGCGCCAGGACCTGCTATCTGATCTTTATTGACCTGAATAGCTTCATCCAATACTTTAAGTAAATTAGTTTTTAATGTATGTGCATCCATTGTATCTCCCGTAAGTAATAATAGTTATATTTTCTTAATATTAATGGCCGTATCTTTTCCTCGATTTTCACCGATTTCATAAGATATAGCTTCTCCTTCTTGTAGTGTATCAATGCCTGCTTCTTGCAAAGCGGACACATGAAGGAATATATCTTTTCCCTCTTTTTCGTTTTGTATGAATCCATATCCTTTTCTTGGATTGAACCATTTAATTTTTCCGTTTATCATTTTAGTATTTTAGTTTCCTTTATAAAAAGGGGGCACTTTTACACGCCCCCATGTTGTTTATTTAATTTTTATTTGTCTAGCTTCCTTGCCTTCAGGAACAATCCTGTGCAAAAACACTTTTAACAAACCATCTTTTAATTCAGCGTCTTTTACCTCTACATCATCCGCAATTGTAAAAGATCTAGAGAAATGTCTTTTTGCTATACCCTTGTGAAGTATACCGTTTTTCTCTTCTGACTTTTCTTCCTTGACAGACTTTATAGTTAAGAGACCTTCTGCGAAATCCACGTTTATATCATCCTTACCGTATCCCGCAAGCGCAACTTCAATGTTGTACTTTTGAGATCCAGTCTTGACAATATTATACGGTGGGTGATTTCCAGCAGAGATGTAAAAATCGTCAGCAAACATTCTTTCGAAGTGATTGAAGACATCATCAAATCCTATTGAGACAGGTCTAAGCTGATTAAAAATAGATAATGCTTTATTCATAATAACCTCCTTGTTAAAGCAAGATTTATTTGACTCCTTTCGGCAGTCTTAAAAAATATAATATCATATTTTTTATATTAATGCAAGGCTGTTATATCCAGCCTATCCAATTGCAAGCCAGATATATAACAACTACAGCAGCAACTACTGAAGCTATCTTACCTTTTTTGCTTAAGTTCTTCCAAATATCCATGATATCCTCCTTTATTTTTTGCCCCGCTCTACGCCTTTTATGCGACCCTTGTTGCGGGAAGCATAAAATACTTTAGTGCCTTTTTTCTTTCCATACTTTTTTATCATAGCATCCATAACTTTTTTTCCTTTTTTAGTTAAGGGCATTATGGTCTTTTATCGTTTCTATTACCTTGAACTTTATCTAACTTACCAATTTGTAAATCAATTTCTAATAATTTCATATAAGCATCTTGTCCTGAAGGTGTACCAGATTGTTTTTTAAAACTTTTAAATGCTTCAGCACGTGCCTTTCTTAATAATTTTAAATCTACATCTCCCATTATGGCCTTTTATCGTTTCTATTACCTTGAACTCCGCTAGCTACTACTGTTCCAATAGCAGTTCCTTTTCCAAAATCTTTTATGGGTTGTAATTTCTTTTTTTCTTTCTTTTTATCATATTTAATTTGTTTCTTTGCTTCTTTTTTATAAGCTATACTTTTTTCAGCTTGATGTAAAGTTTTTACATCTTTAGCTTTTACCCCTTCTCTAGCATATGATGAAATATTTTTACCTATATTAGTAGCTACTTGTTTAATAGGTGCCGCTGATGTACCTTTTTGTAAAGTAAATGCCTGGTCATACCCTGGCGTAACTTTTCTTAAATTTTTAGGAACTCCTGGTCCTGATTTTCCGCTCATTACTTCATCCTTGTTGCATAGATTAATTTTTCAGCATCCTTCATTGCGTCATCTGTTGCCTTGACTGCAAGTTGTGCTTCTTTAAGTTTACGATCTTCATCTTTATTCTCATCATCAATAATTACTTTAGTTTCCTCCAGATCCATCTTATCTTGATGTATCTTCATTGAATCAAGTTGCTTCTTCGCACGTAATGCCAGATCCTGTTTTTGTATTTCTATTTGCTCTTGTTGTGGATCTTCCGTTTGGCCAGCCATTATCTTAGCCTTTTCTTCATCAAGTTTCAAGACCTTATCCGCCGCATTAGCCGCCATGAGAGCGATTTGATTCTGCATCTGTGGTGGTACTTGCTGTTGCTGCTGCGGAGGTGCCATGATCGCCTGCTGCGCCTGTGGATCTTGAACCATCTGCGCCATTTCAATTTGATATTTCAAAGCCAAATGTTCTTGTATGTGAGATATCAAAAGCTGCTGCACAGGTGGACTTTGATACGCAGGATCTTCCATGAATTTTCCATGAACAATAATGTGCGCGTCATGATTCTGGTCAGGCTTGGCTTCCAATGGTGCCCCCTTGATAGCAGCCATGTTTTCTGTAATAGGATTTGAACTGAAAGGTTGTTGCTGTTGTTTTAAATAACGTTGAGGTTCGCTCACGCCCATCGCAGCAAACAGTTCCATCCCAATCTGCTCCATATTATAAGCAGCAGGATTCTGTTGCGCGATAGACATGATAGCGTTTATTTTCGCAATCCTGTGTGCTTCTGTTGGCATGTTAGGATCGGATACAGGTATGACATCAATATTCTTAAGATTGAAATCTTGCCTGAATACTTGCTGTGCACCACCTGCGACTTCGTAGGGATACAAATCTGGAAGATACTCACTATCTAAACGAGTGAGTACTCGCAAGTCTTTAGTTAATGCTGCGTGTAGACGCTTATGCACAGCGTTGAACAGTTTCGAAGACTGTTCAAGTAGAGCCATGGTTGTTCCCACAGGCCCATAGTTTGTTGCCTGATCTACTACATTATCTGCAGCATCGGCAAATTGAGTTGCAAGTTTGGACGAATAATCCATTAAGTTAAATAATGTTTGCGATGGTTCCTTGAAAGGAAGTATCTGTAAAGATTTTCCTAAATCACCAGCAGGAGCATTTACTTCTCTAAATTCACCTGGAGAAATAGGCTCGTCAGGTGCAAGGACACGAAGACCGTGCGCCTTGAATCCACCTGGCAAGTTCGCAAAGGTACCTGCATCTAATAGTTGACGCATAGAGGAGGTAGCTGTTTTTGTTAATCCGCCTATTAAATGTATGTAACCATAACCATAAAAACCCAAACCAGGTATCATGGTATAGTGGGTAAAATACATTTTCTTTTTTCTCATAGGATCTTCTTGATCCCAATTTCTTCTAATGCATAAAATCTTTTGGTCATCTTCCGTCATATGAACAATGTATGGAAGTTTTAATTCATCTTCATCTTCAAATCCTGGAAGATTTATATTTGCATGTATTTCTAAAATGGAAGTATATTCATCATTATCCGCAGGCTTTGTCACACCTACTATTTCATTCTCTAATTCTTTAGCTCCTGTTTCTCCTACATCATAATCAGTATCAATATCAATATCTCTGAACATTCCCAAGAGTTGCATTTTTTTAATTTCATTTTTTGACATTAAATATTTATGCGTATATCGTTCAGCACTTTCTAAATTAGTTGCATAATAATCTACAAAAAAATCTTGAGCCTTAATGAACTCAGTACATGGTCTTTGAAGTGATGGGTCCCAAAAAGTTTTTTTAAATCCTGTTCCGTATAATGCTACATGAAATAATAACTTATCCAGCTCAGGACCATATTCAGGCATCTGAATTTGAGTTTGCCAATTTAAAAACTGCCTAACCCTGTTTGCCTGTTCTATTTTTTGTTGAGTCTGTACGCCCATGATTCTGGTACGTACAGGCCCCTCGGTCGGAAATAATTCCTTGTAAGCTTTCGCTTGAAACTTTACTACCGCTTGCGCTAATACAGGATGTGTAACTCCTGCTGATCCTGGAAATGATCCTGCTGAATCATCATACTGTAATCCCAATAACTTAATTCCATCTTCCGCAATTTCATCATACTCTTGTCTGGAATCCTTATCTCTTGTGAAACCTTCTTCCAAGTCACTTGCCGTTTTTTGAATATCCTCTTCAGGCATGGACTCCGCAAGGTTTGAATCAAATTGTGTAAGGTCTGGTGCCTCTTCTTCAAGAAGTCCCATAGCTTCCGCTTCATCCAATTGCTGTTGATCTGTTAATGTAATCTCAGCACCACCATCAGGTGTCGCTGTTACATCCGTTGCATTAGTCGGTATAGGAACCGCAGGTTGCAATTCCTCTTCTAAATCTATTTTCTTTTCAATCGCCATATATCCCCTTATGTGTAATAACGTCTACTACTTTCTCTATTATAAATCTCTTTCTCTCTATTGTCAAGCCATGTATCTTTAGTATGAGTAATATAACCACCGTTACGCATCCATATTAAAGCTTGTGAAAGAGTGTCCATATAGTCATCATGACTGCCTGTCGGAAAAGTTCTAGCTTCATCTATGACATCCATAGCCCAATCTTTTTTAAAAGGAGCATATATGCGTTTATTATGAAACAAAGATGTTACGGAATAAGCTCTAGCTACCTTATCTCTATCAGGTTGAAATTCAAATATGGGTAATCCTGTCATTCGTAAGTCTTGAATTAAAGATTGACCCGATGCTTTTTTCTCAATGAGTATGGAATCAGGTTTGTGTTCATCATATTTCTTAACTGCCTTTTCACGCAGAGTCGGATAGTCCCAACGTCCCCTTTCTGCACCCAATAGTACTAAATTAGGTATGTCAAACCCTGATTTAAAGATTCCCCATGTAGTTACTGCTGAATAATCGGCAGATGTCTTAGTTGAAAAGGCCGTATCCCAAGATTGTATGATATAATCACACTCAGGTGGGGTAGTATTGTCCCAATTCTGCCACCAATCCAGCTTTATTATGTTTCCTTCCTCATTTGTAGGAGTTTGAGCGTATAATGCATCAAATTTAAAGGAAGGTGTGTTGTTTTTAGTACGAATTATCTCTTCTGTTGTCCAACAAAAGCCATCTTTATGGTCAGATGCAGGCCAAAAAGAGTTTCCTAGCTTTAATTTGGGGTATTTCTTAGATAAATACCCTTGTTTCTTTAAATCTTCACGAGCTTTATTTAAAATTTCTAAGGATTCCGTAGTATTTAAGGCAGGAATACGTATAACTTCCCATTTATCTGCCATAGGAGTATCATCTTCTAATGATAATAGATGCCCCCCTAAATCATTTTCATGCCATCTTGTCATAACAAGTACTATTTTACCCCCTGGCATCAATCTAGTACGCAATCCAGAGGAATACCATTCATTAAGACCATCTCTTCTAGCTTTTGAATAAGCATCTTGCTCGGATATAGGATCATCTATGATAGCAAGGTGGGCACCAAAGCCCGCTATGCCTGAACCAGAACCTGCCGCTAAAAAAGATCCCGCTTCTTTACCTTTATGTTGTAATCCCCAGCTATTCGCCGCACGATTATCTTTTCGAATATTAATATGTGGAAAAATATGCCTATATTGTTCTGTATTAACAATATCACGAATGGCCCGTCCAAAACGTGTAGCTAAATCATCACTATGAGACACAGCTATTTCTTGCCAATAAGGATTGCGCCCAAGCGCCCATGCTGGAAAATACGTAGATGCTATGAGGGATTTACTGGAACGAGGAGCCACAAAGACCATAAGCCTGTCAACTTTATCCGCTTCAATTCTCATGAGCTGATCACATAATAATCTATGATGCGGACCCACGCTGAATGAAGGATTCATCAGCATAATAAATGCTAATAAATCTTTTCTAGATTGTCGTATTGCTAATCTTGTGGCAGCGTTTCTATCCTCTAAGGTGACAGACATATGCTTGATCTCCCCAAATAATCAATTGTTGATATAAATCTTCAATTGGTTTATCTGGATCATATAAGTCTAACCTTGGATGCAGTACCATACTAATATCTCCTGTTAATTTAATTCTAACCACCTAATTTCTTTTTCCATCCGAATCCCACCTTTTGTTGTAAAGGATCTACTTCGGCATAGAAACCTTTATCTTTTAATTTTCCAGCCGTTTCTAAAACTTGTCCACCACCTGGAGCCATTTCAACCCATTTCCCCGCTTTCTCTTTTCCTTTTTTAATCGGAGTCTGCAGAGTTTTATTTATGATGGCCGCGCCGCCAATCGTAAATAAATCCTTGGCCGCGTCCTTTGGATTGTCATAAAGCTTTTTCTGGTTTCCCATTAACGAGAACCTTTTGGAGCAGAACTAGCTTTTTCATCTTTCTTATTTATATCCTTAGACAATTGAGATTTTCTAAGAACATCCTTGAACTTAACTTTTTCTTTTCCAACCAGTTCATGATCAGCATTATATGCTTTTATTTTATCCTTTAAAGTTTGTATCTTAGAACCATAATTACCTTTTTCAACTAAAGATTCTTTATTACCTAAGATTGCATTCATTTGACTAGCAAAAGGAGTTTGTTCATCCAAGAACTTTTGTTCCTTTCTTTCGCCTGCTCCAGTTACTGGTGTACTTTTTCCAGAACCTTTAGGCATTTTTCTAGCTTGACTTAATAATTTTTTAAAATCTTTACCATATCTTTTTTTAAGTCTTTGTATCTCTATCTGATATTGATTTCTGGTTCCATCTTTTGCTTCTTGTTTTACAAGTTTATCTTTATTATCTAATAAATTTCTAAATTTATCTAACTCATTTGTAGCTGGTAATTTTAATGTTACTTCTACCATTATGGTCTCCTATTCTTTCTTATGAGCTTGGGCTTTTTTAACAATGTTAGCAGCTCTTGATGCGAGATTACCTAAAGCTCCTGTAGCCAATGCAGCGCCACCTATCGCAAAATCGCGGGCTTTCTTCTGTCCAGAAGTCAAACCCACACCTTTAGCAAAGTCTACAACTTTTTCCTTAGTGGTGCGGCCATGAGGATCTCCGCCCGATTTAGCTTTCTTATCAGCT
>PVBE010139223.1_pt1 | contig 15054 bp, 15 predicted proteins | sample 1631181 | NCBI WGS metagenome assembly PVBE01 (sample SAMN08397723, study PRJNA350692) | Marine metagenome, whole genome shotgun sequencing project. | isolation source: water | place: Pacific Ocean | collected 2012-04 | reverse complement strand
TGTCCGGGTTTTGGACAAAGTAGATTTTTCAATTGAGCGTAAACACTTGACCAAATATTTCTTTGCATTAAGGTTAACTATACAAAAAGAAATATGCATAAATAAAACCTATATCCAACCAAAAGTTCTCCATATTCTTAAACGCCACACCATCCAAATAGCTTCATGCATGATATTCTTGTTCATTTTTGACTCTCCAACAGTACGGTCCGTAAATACAATTGGGATTTCTGCGAGCTTGAAGCCTTTATTGTATGCAAGAAAATTTATTTCAATTTGGAAAGAATAACCTTCAGAATAAATTTTTGACAAATCAATGGACTCTAAAACATCTCGTTTAAAACATTTAAACCCGCCAGTGGAATCTTTTATAGGAAACCGGATAAATATTTTTGCATATAAATTTGCACCGTAACTCAATAAAAGCCTGCGCATTGGCCAATTAACAACATTCACCCCATCAATATATCGACTGCCAATAACAAGATCAGCAGATTTCGACATTTCAACCATACGAGGAATATCATCAGGATTGTGTGATAGATCAGCATCAATCTGCACTATCAGATCATATCCCTTGTCTAATGCCCATTTAAATCCTTCACAATAGGCAGTCCCTAGACCAAGTTTTTTTTCTCGTTCCAATATGAAAATATGTGTGTTTTTGGCCATATAAGATTTTACAATATCAGCAGTTCCATCAGGGGAATTATCATCGATTATTAAAAGATCCATTTCAACTGGAATCAAAGTTATTCTACTAATTAACTCTGCAATATTTTTCTTTTCATTATAAGTTGGCGATATTGCTAAAATTTTCATTTAAAATTCAATTCTCTCTTTAATAACTTCAAATTGTAATTAGTGGAATAAGACAGCGAATTTAATTCTTTTTCTAATTTGCCAATGAGCAAACCACTATGGAGTGGCCGTTCTGCAATATATGAATTTACTTTTCTACTTAGAGAATCTGTATCAATTTTTGAAATTAAGCCTAAATCAAATCCGAATACTTTTGCAATTTCTACTGCAAACTCATACCTGCTTATGTAATCATCACTTCCTATATGAAGAATTCCCTCATAATCCATTATTATAGCTTGAAATACGGCATTAACGAAATGATTGCTAAGAGTAGGATTAGATGTTTGATCTGCAACTACTGAGATGGCCTGCTTTTTTAGAAGAGATTTATACACCCATGCAAAGAAATTCCCCTTACAGAAAAGATCAGAACTATATAAAACATTTGGCCGAAATATAGACCATTTTCTTCGGGTGCCTCGGAGAAAATTTTCAGCTTCCAATTTAGTTTTTCCGTAGTAATTTACAGGAAATGTATGATCATCTTCACTATAAGGACCATTTGATCCGTCAAAAACATAATCTGATGATATTTGAATTATATGGGTATTCACTTCTGATAATTGAATCAAATTACGCAGACCTTCTACATTTACCTGATGCGCCAATTCTTTATTCAATTCACTGCCATCAACGTCTGTATAAGCCGCACAATTAATAATAATATCAGGTTGAAATGAAGCTAAAAGAGTTGCTGTATTATCTTGATTAGTTACGTCTAATTTCTGGACATTTCGTCGATTATTTGCTAATTTTGTGGAATTTTTGGCCGTGGATAATATATTAAATTTACCTGATAAACCTATTTGCAGCGCCTTCCCAAGTTGACCTTCAGCGCCAGTAATTAGTATTTTTCTCGCCAATTAAAGTTTACATCCAATATCTTTAAATTCTTTAAGTTTATCAGAAAGAGTTGTGTTATTTAATGAAAGTATTTCAGCCGATAATATTGCGGCATTAATAGCTCCAGCTTTTCCTACAGACATGGTTGCTACCGGCACACCTTTAGGCATCTGAACCGTTGAAAGGAGTGCATCCAAGCCATCTTCAATTCCACCGCCTAATGGTATTCCAACAACCGGAAGCGTTGAGTGAGCCTTTAATGCGCCAGCTAAGTGTGCTGCCATACCTGCAGCGCCAATTAGAACATGATACCCATTGTCTCGTGCAGAAGATGCAAATTTACTAACATCATCAGGATTTCTATGAGCAGACATTACCCGCAAATCTAATTCAATATCAAAATAATCAAAATACTTACGCGATGCTTCAACTGTCTTTCTATCTGATTCACTTCCAATTAATAATGCCACTTTGCCATTCATATTTTATGTTGCTCCTTTTTTCAATGTTTTTGCTATAATTTCTAATTGTTTAATTAGAAGATTTTTTTTATGTCCAGGATAATTAACAAAACCGCTCACTAAAATTACCTCATTATGGGTTTCAGTTTCAAATATATATACAAAAAAAGGTCCTCCGGATTCGCTTTCATCATGTTCATATATTCCTCTCATAATATGCAGATTAATACCTTCGCCTGGATAATTTGCAGTATTTTTATAGAATTCACTAATTTTAATGCTCGGCATTAATTCTGCAAATTCATCAGCTAAATATGTCCATGCCAAATCTTTTTGCAAATAATTTTCTTTTTTACTTTTATGAACTGTAATCCATCTATATGGATAGCCACGCCCTATCCATAAAAATGGTTTAACTGAATCTGCTTTTATTATTTTGTAATCTGGCTGCAAATCAAGTGAATAGCCAAAATAATCTAAAACAACGTTTGAAAGACTGTCATTTATACCATGCTTAAATATTTTATTCTTCATTCTAAGCTCAACCATATTTCTAAATTCATTTAATATCCATTCCCCGTTATTATTAATCTCCTTTTCCATGGCGATAGCATCTAAGGAATGAATGCCGCATATAATTTGATTATTAGCATATATATTTTCTAAAATAAACAGCGATGCATCTTTTTTATGATTTTTCGTAATACGCGCCATTAAATAATCACCTGTTGAATCTTTGGGGAAATCAAGAGATGTAATTATTATATTTCCATATTTATTTACATTTTCCAGTTTCCAAGGAGTTTTATATATGATAGAAAATTCTTTTTCTGGCTGAGGAGTATAAAGTGTATTAGAAAATAAATTTCCCAATATTCTTTCAACATGAGGTTGATCTTCAGGAGAAACAATTATTATTATTTCGTTTTCTTTTCCAACTGGTTCAGAAAGGCAGGAGCATGAAGCAACAAAAATACAAATAAATGATATTATGCTTTTTTGCAAATAACTAATAAAGATGATGATTGGTCTGGCCCATTCAACAATGTCACTATTATTGAATAACAGAGTACGAAAATTCCTTTAATAAATTGAAAAGGAGTAAGATTCGCCATGCTAAGTAGAATATTATAGGGAGTATCTTGAAATAGAGAATACTTTCTAACTATTTTGAAATTAGACTTTTTCATTAAATTATCCAGAGTTTCTAATTGGAAATGATATAAATGCCTAGGTGCATCAAATGGTGCCCAATTAGTACCATAAAAGGTGTTTTCTGGAGCTCTTAAATTGGGAACTGCAATAAGTAGAATCCCGTCAATAGTCAGCATTCTGTTTAAATTAGAGAACAATTCTTCAATATTATGAATATGTTCAAGGGAATGCCAAAGCGTAATCACATTAAAATGTTCTGCAGATTTTATCATTTGTAAATTTTCAACTTTTCGAACGCCTTTACTTCCATTGATGCCATCTAAATTTGAAATATTATCCTGCAAAACGACATCCCAACCCTTAAGCGCCATAAAGGATGTAAACTCCCCACTTCCACCTCCAATATCTAATAATTTACCATTTGAGTAAAATGATGCTATTTTACTGAATTTCCAACGTAAAGTAGCCTTTTGTATACACTTGTATAATCTACCCCATTTATCATTTTTTTTACATTATGAGGATCATAATCAGTGGAATTATAATAAGTTGATATTTCATCTGCAGTGGGTCTTGGATTTAAAAAGACGAAATTACAATCACATTTAACCAATTGAAAAGTTTCAGAATTTTGAGACAATCTATCCAGCACCTCAATATAGGGGGTAGTTTTTCTATTTCCACAAACTATGCAGCCAATTGATTCCATTAATGAATTTAAATATTAACTGATAGTTTTTGCTGTGGAATTATTTAAACGTCTCATTTTCCATAATTGGTAAGCACCAATCGCCATCATAAGAATAGAGAGATACTGGGCTCCTGATAAACCGAAAATATATTTTGTATTCGTCCTAATAAATTCAACCATAAAACGGGATAATCCACCTAAAAATAGATATTCGAATATTATTTCGCCAGAAAAAGTTTGATTTCGTTTTCTATACCTGAGGTAAAAGAAAATAATGAAATATGCTGACATCTCATATAGTTGTGTCGGGTGAACTGGTGTATTGGTAGGAGGTAAACCGTTAGGGAATGCAATAGCCCATGGTAAATTTGTAGGAATCCCATAGTCGTCTCCAACTAAGAAACAGCCAATACGACCTATACCATGCCCTAAAACTAAAAATGGGGCCGCTAAATCGGCAATTTTAAACCAATTTAAATTTTTACGATATATGTACCAAGATACTGTAGCCATGCCCCCCACTAATCCACCCAAAAAGACTAGACCAGCACCAAAGTTTTGTATTCCAAACGCAATCCTTTCTCCGTTTAAAGTGAATATTCCAGCAATAATGTTTATCAAACCATTAATATTATCAGCCGCCTGACCAGTGGGAATATTTTCAATTAGATAATAAAATTTTGCACCTAAAATGCCCCCAATGGCTGCTCGAAAAATAATATCATCAGCAATAATAGCATCATACCCTTCGGCTACCACATCCTTGCGCAATAAATAATTCCCCAACAAAAATGCAATAACCATCATAACGCCAAAAGATGAAATAGTAAATGGTCCGAACTGAAATAAAATTGGGTACACTAACCGCTTCCTTTATTAAATATTATTTTCTTCAATTTATATTTTATTAATTTAAGCTGCAATGAAAATAACCGGCATGCTAATAATGAACATGTCATAAAATATATGTGTATATACTGTTATGCCAAATCCTCTAAACATATACAATGATCCTAAAAATATTCCAGCTAATGTTCTTAAATAAAAACTCTTATATGAAAAATTGTCACCAAATGGACCTAAATAGTGAAAAAGTGAAAAAATAATTGCAGAAAAAATAACTGCAATTATTACAGAATATATTCCGCTATAACCTACTATCTTTGTTAGAAAACTTAATGCAAGTCCAATTACGCCTACTCTGAAAAGCAATTCTTCCCAAATACCAGCTCCTATTGCTAAATAAAATTGTTCTGGAATAATATTTCGTTCCATGATTGATAGTAGTAATTGTTCTGAGGCACTCATTATTATTATAAAACCTATACACCAAACTAAACTCTCAACAATCATCAATAAAAGAAAGGTGAATTTAAATTTCCCATTCCTCACTACCCTTCGATTTAAAAACATAACTCCAAACAAAACAATCATCAATAATAAAGCATAGACTATTTCAGAACCATTTCCCATACCAACAATGATTTGGCGAATTAAAACATCTGCTCCATTTCTGATTTCTTCAGATTGGCCGAAATATTGAATCCAGCACATTGACTCATATAAAAATAACATTGGAAAAATAAAAAGAAGAGAGTAGTAAATATTCTTTGTGACATTCCAATAAGAAATTGTTACATATTCATCAGTCATTATCAATTTTTAATACTGCTAAAAAGGCTTCTTGAGGTAATTCAACAATTCCAACCTGTTTCATCCTCTTTTTTCCTGACTTCTGTTTTTCTAAAAGTTTCCTTTTTCTGGTTATATCACCTCCATAGCATTTTGCTGTAACATTTTTACGAAATGCTCTAACTGTTTCTCTTGAAATAATTTTACCTCCTATGGCTGCCTGAATTGGTATTTCGAACTGCTGTCTGTGGATTTGATCTTTAAGTTTTTTACATAATGAAGAACCTTGTCTGTAAGCATTGTCTTTATGGACAATAATACTTAATGCATCTACAATTTCTCCAGCGATACGTACATCTAATTTAACAAGTTCCCCATTTTGATTTTCAGTAATTTCATAATCGAAAGATGCATATCCTTTACTTGTAGATTTTAATTTTTCAAAGAAATCATAAATTATTTCTCCTAATGGCATATCAAATATTAATTGAACCTTATTTGTAGATAGATAATTTGTTGATCTATATATACCTCTTTTACTCATACAAAGCTTCATAATGCTACCGATAAACTCAGCAGGTGCAATTATTTCAGCCTTTATAAAAGGTTCATTTATAGTATCAATATCGCCCTGTTCAGGCATATCTGACGGGTTATTAACTTGAAGAAGTTCTCCATTTTTTGTATAAACTTGATAATTTACATTGGGACAAGTGGTTATTAAGTTCATATCAAATTCTCTCTCTAACCTTTCTTGAACAATCTCCATGTGTAATGGACCTAAAAAGCCGCATCTAAATCCAAATCCAAGAGCGGTAGAAGTATTCGGCTCAAAGGATAATGCTGCATCATTTAATTGCAATTTTTCCAAACTTACTCTTAAATCTTCATAGTCTTGCGAATCAATCGGATACATTCCACTAAAAACCATAGGCTTGACGGGTTGGTATCCTGGTAGGGGTTCAGCAGCAGGGTCACTTTTTACCGTGAGCGTATCCCCCACACTTACTTCTGATACATTTTTAATATTTGTGACAATATAACCTACATCTCCTGCGGACAATCTCTTAACGGGAATTTTATTCATTTTTAAGATTCCAACTTCTGTAATTTCGTGACCACCAGGCTTTGCAAAATATTGAGTTGTCATCCCCTTTTCAAGGAAACCATCGAATATCCGCACATAAGGCACTACCCCGCGAAACTGATCATATTTAGAATCAAATATTAGTGCACGTGTTCCTTTCACTCCAGGAATTTCTGGTGGAGGTATTCTGTCTATGATAGCAGAAAGTACATTATTAACTCCTGTACCTTCCTTAGCGCTAATTTTGAGGATTTCATCTTCATTACAACCAAGTAAATCTATTGTTTGAGTAATTGCACTTTCCAAATTAGCATTGGGTGCATCTATTTTATTAATAATGGGAATGACAATAAGATCAGCATCGGCAGCCAAATAAGCATTACTGACCGTTTGTGCTTCTACCCCTTGTGAGGCATCAATTAATAGAAGTGCACCTTCACAAGCAGCCAAACTTCTGGAAACTTCATAGGTAAAGTCAACATGCCCTGGTGTATCAATAAGATTCAATTTATATTGAACCTTATCGGTGTGAATATATTCCATTTGGATGGGATGTGACTTAATAGTTATCCCTCTTTCGCGTTCTAAATCCATATCATCTAACACCTGCGACTGCATTTGTTTGGCTGTCAGGGTATGTGTTATCTCAAGCAAACGGTCTGCCAAAGTGGATTTCCCATGGTCTATATGGGCGATAATACAAAAGTTTCTAATAGCCTTTATCGACATAATTATAATTTAAAATTAAATGATAGAAAATTGTGCAACTCTATTCCCCAGTAAAATTTGGAGATCGTTTCTCTACGAAAGCTGATAATCCTTCTTTTGTGTCTTTGGAAGTAAAAAGTTTAGAAAATTCTTTCTGTTCGCAAGTAAGTCCTTGTATCAAATTTGTTCTGGAACTACTATTAACTGAGTTAATTGTTGCGGCAATAGCAATGGGAGCATTTTTTATAATTGATATGGCTAATTTTTCTACCATTGGAATTAGCTCGCTTAATGAAACAACTTTGTTCACCAACCCAATTCTACAAGCCTCATCAGCGGTAATATTTCTAGCACCAAGGAGAATCTCCATTGCCATTCCTTTCCCGACAAGATGTGGCAGCCTTTGCGTTCCACCAAATCCTGCAATTAATCCTAACCCTACCTCTGGCTGACCAAATACTGCATTTTCTGATGCATAACGTATATGGCATGCCATAGCAAACTCACATCCTCCACCCAACGCAAAACCATTAATTGCTGCAATGACAGGAATTTTAAATTCTTCAATTTTTAGTGTTAACTTTTGACCATAGTTTGAAAATGATTCCGCCTCCTTTTCATTCATTTTGTTCATTGCATGAATATCTGCTCCAGCTATAAAAGCTTTTTCACCTTTTCCTGTAATAATAACTACTCTAACTGAAGTCTCATCCAAAATCCAATTTAATTTTAATTCCAGTTCTTTTAATACATCTATATTTAAAGCATTATATTGCTCGGGGCGATTAATTGTCAATGTGCAAATATCGTTTTTTATTTCAACTAAAATCATTTCCATTATTTCCAAAAACTCCTACTAAATAAAACTACTACTGTAAATATTTCTAGTCTACCCAATAACATACAAAAACTGGTGAGCCATTTTGCTAAATCTGTTAAATGCCCCCAATTATCTGATGGACCAATTGCTCCAAGTCCGGGACCAATATTGCCAATTGCGGATGCGGATGCGGACAATGCAGTAGTAACATCTAAACCTGTCATTGATAATACTATTGCTGTAAAGACAAATATGAATAAATAAAATAAATAAAATCCCAATGTTGCTCTAACTACATTATCATCTATACTATTTTCGCCAATGGTAAAATTAAAAACTCCTTTTGGATGAAGTAATTTTCGAACTTCATATATGAGATATCTAAAAACCAAAATTGAGCGAATAATTTTCATTCCACCAGTTGTTGATCCAGCAGATCCTCCAACGAAGAGGAGAAAAAATACTAATGTTTTCGACATTGACGGCCAAGTTTCAAAATCTTCAGTTCCAAATCCAGTTGTGGTAATTAATGAAACTGAAGTGAAAATAGCATGTCTGACGGTTTCAATATTTATCTCATAATTGGAGGAATTAATAATATCAATAAAAAATAATATTGCACAAAATAACACCAGACTGAAGTACACTCTAAATTCTCTATCTTTAAAATATTTCCTCTTTCCTTTTGCAATAAAATAATAATGTAGTGAAAAATTTGTTGCAGCACAGAACATGAAAAATATTATAGTCCATTGGATCAATCCGCCATAGGCGGCAATACTAATATTCTTAGTTGAAAATCCTCCAGTAGCCATTGTGCCAAATGAATGACAAAAAGAATCAAACCACGGCATTCCTTCAATTCTTAATACTAAAGTTTCTATTAGAACAAAGCCTACATAAATACCCCACAATAATTTGGCAGTTTGTTTTACCCTTGGTGTTATTTTATCTGCCACAGGTCCAGCAACTTCAGCTCTAAATAATTGCACACCGCCCATTCCAAGCATTGGTAGTATAGCAATACTAAAGACAATAATTCCCATTCCACCTATAAAGTGGGTAAAACTACGCCAAAACAAGATTCCATGAGGAACCTCTTCAATTAACAATGTGCTAGAATGACCTAATACTGATGCCCCTGTAGTAGTAAGCCCACTCATTGCTTCAAAAAAAGAGTTTGTGTAATCTAATGTACCAGAAAAATAGAAAGGAAAGGCACTAAAAATAGCCATTGCAAACCACCCCATTGTAACTACTGCAAATCCATCATGAGTGGATAACTCTTTTTTTTCTTTACTTTTAAAAAGCAACATTAAAGTAAAGCCAGAGACAATGGTTACAGCGATCGACTGCAATAACGGGACAAGGTCACCATCATTAAAGATTAGACTACAAGCAACGCTGCAAAGCATTGATAAACCCAATATTATTAGAAGTACACCGACTATATAAAAAGACTGTCGTCTAATCATTTGAAATTAATTATTGAAATAATTTTTCTACTTTTGAGATATTTTCTTCTTTTGTAATTACCAATAATTCATCCTCTGCATAAATTTCTGTATGATTATTGGGGATAATCATTTCATTATTTCTACAAATTGCCCCAATGCATAATTCTTCAGGAATCTGATCTATGGTTAATTTTTTCCTAATATATCTACATTCCTGAACAACAGAAAGTTCTATGGCATCAACATTTAAATCTTCAAAACTAGAAACAGGCAAATCTTGTTGATCACTTCTAATTAGTTTCAATACTTCATTAACAGCAGAAATATTTTTACTCACTACAGCATCAACGCCGATTCTACGTACCGCCTTAAAATAATTAGTAGTAGTAATATGAAGAATAACCTGTTTTACTCCGTAATGCTTAACTAACAAACTTGCTAAAATATTGGTTTGCTCATTTTCTGTGGCAGCAATAAAACAATCAGTCTCTTGAATATTTTCCGAATTGAGAAAGTCTATATCAAGTCCATTTGCCTGAAGTATTAAAGTGTCTGTTAATGTTTTGCCGAACTTTTTTGCTTTTTCGAAATTTTGTTCAACAATTCTCACATTATAATCATACTGCAGGGATTTTGCTAACAATCTTCCAATTTTTCCAGCCCCTAAGATCATTATATTTTTCACTTTAAATGCAGGCTTTCCAGCCATTCGCTGAATTTCATTGATATCTTTTGCCTTTCCTATAAAATAGGCAATATCATCTTTTTTATAAATAGTTTCTTTTGGTGGAATAAAACTTTCATTTTCACGAATTACCAATGCAAGCTTATGTGGAATATAGGGATTAGACAATTCCACATTTTTTATATTTCTTCCAACAAGTGGTGAAGAATGGGCTATTTGAATGCCAACCATATTAATTTGACCATTTTTAAATTCTTCTAAATCGACAGCTGAAGTTTGCCGAATTAAATTTTCAATATCTCTTTGGGCAGCTTTCTCAGGATAAACTACATAATCAATTCCAAATTGTTCAGGGGTGATAATTGCACTTTCGTGTGAATATTCGGTATTACGTAATCGACAAATAATTTTTTTAGCACCCATTTCATAAGCAGATTTAGCAGCAACCAAATTCACCTCATCTATCCTTGTAAGTGCTAATAAATAATCAATATTAGTCATATCTAACTGTTGTAGTATTCTCTGAGAAGCACCATCACCAACTATCGCACGAACATCCATTGTGTTTGTAATCCTTTGACATTTTTCTTCTTTAATGTCAATTACAGTAATATCAAACTTTTCTTTGCTTAGTGCTTTTACGAGATTAAATCCAACTTCCCCAACACCGATTATTACAATTTTAATATCCATAATACTATTAATATTACTTGTTTATTTTTCTTCAATCCAACAGGTATAAAACAATAATATTTCTTATTATATTGAAATATTCCTTATTATATTGAGTTAAATAAAAAAAGCCCGGCTGATCAGCCGGGCTTAAAAAAGGAGTAACCTACTTATTAATTATTATTTAAGCAGAGTCATAGTAATGGACTCTGTATACCCGGGAGCGGACATTTTCAATAAATATCGACCACTAGCAACAGATTGACCACTATTATTTAAGCCATTCCATACAACATTATGATAATTGACATCTTGATGCTCTTGAACCAATGTTTTTACTTCTGAACCTTTTAAATCATAAATCACCAATGTTACCAATCCTGCAGTTGATAATTCATAATTTATAGTTGTGGATGGATTGAATGGGTTTGGATAATTTTTAGATAAGGATGTTCTTATTGGTGTATTAAATGAAACCTCGAAAGTTGAAGTCGAAACACTTACTTCTTCTCCACCCTTTCCAGCCAAAATGACATCTATTAATTCAACCTGGCTCACACCATTAAACATATCAGCAGCCTGAAAATTAATATCTAAAATATCCGCAATATTATTTGCATTAACATCTAGAATCTTTTCACCATTCATTCCAAACATTAATACTCGAGCAATACCGTCTTCTTTAACGCGGCTATAAATATTTACGCCGGCCACTTTAGATTTAATATCCCCCTCGGTTAAGTTCAACTCTTGTGCATTGTATTTTATATCAAATTGCACACCATAAATATCACTATTTGATTCTACGGTTAGATTGAGACTTGATTTTTTAACACTTTGATCTATCAAGTTTGCAACTTTAGCTGCAATTTTTGCCTCACTTGCAAAAATACTAGACGCACCAAAAATAAGCGCTACAATTATATTTTTATTTGTTTTCATCTTTTTACTCCTTTTTTTAATTATAATTAACTTACTAAAGTTTTCACAACAGAATCAAGCAATATTCCTCAAGTAATAATCTAATGTAAAACTCTAAATTATTATCACCTTATTCCTTAATCCTTTCGATTTGTGCGCCCAGAATATTAAATTTATCTTCAATATTTTCATATCCTCTGTCTATATGGTATATTCTCGAAATACTGCTCTTTCCTTCAGCAGATAAAGCAGCTATTATAAGAGATGCACTTGCACGAATATCTGTCGACATTACAGGTGCCCCAGTTAATTTATTAGTTCCCAGAATCTTAGCTATATTCCCTAACAATGTAACCTGTGCGCCAAATCGTGTCAGTTCTGCAATATGAGTAAAACGATCTGTATATATTTCTTCAGTTATTTGACTGTTTCCATTAGCAAGCGTCATAAGCGCCATCCACTGGGCTTGTAAATCTGTTGGAAATCCTGGGTATATTCCAGTGATCATATCAACAGGGTTTATATAATTCTGTGAAGGATAAATTCGGATGGAATCATTTTGAACATCTAAATTAAATCCAGCTTCTGCTAAATAATTTAAAACAATATCTAAATGATTTGGATTGACATTTGTTACCGAAATATCACCGTAGGTACATGCACCTGCAATAAGAAAGGTCCCTGCTTCAATGCGATCTGGTATTACAGAATACTCAATATCTGCATTTAATGTTTTCTGTCCTACAATGATGATTTCATCAGTACCAATACCTTTAATATCTGCTCCCATTTTTAAAAGAAAATGACATAAGGCTTCTATTTCAGGTTCTTTAGCTGCATTTTTAATGGTTGTTGTACCATTAGCATTTACTGCCGCCATTAAAGCATTTCCTGTTGCTCCAACACTGCTTTGTTGGAAATTTATCAGACCACCCTTTAATTCACCTTTTGCAATTATCATTCCATCAGAAAGATCAACCTCTGCTCCTAGCGCTTCAATGGCCTGGAGATGATAATTCACAGGGCGAGGACCCCAAGCACAGCCACCTGGGAGAGAAACTTCTGCATAATTAAAGCGACTTAAAAATGGACCTAATACATAAAAGGATGCCCTCATGGTTTTCACCAAATCATAAGGGGCAATAGGAGTATCACAGCCCGAGGTATCAATATCCATTATATTATTATCATAAAGCACATTTGCTCCGACCATCTCCAATAACTTTTTCATGGTGAGTGTATCTCTCAATCTAGGTACATTTTTCAATCGATATTTACCTGGAACTATTATAGTAGCTGCCATAATAGGCAATACAGCGTTTTTTGCACCACTGATTTCAACTTCTCCTTTTAATGGAGCTCCACCTTCAATGATAAATTTATCCATCGGTATATAATAATTCCTTTGCTTGCTTTCTGCTTGATTCGGTTACTTTTCTCCCACTAATTAAGGTGGCAATTTCTCCAATTCTATTGGTTTTTGATAATTTATTAATATCAACCACTATTCTATCATCTTTTATTTTCTTACTTACTTTATAGTGAGATTCTCCCTTGCCAGCAATTTGAGACAAATGGGTAATACATAATATCTGATGACTTTTCGCTAATTTTTCAAATGTTTCACCAACTCGTTCTGCTGTAGCGCCAGAAATTCCAGAGTCTATTTCATCAAAAATTAATGTATCTACAATATCTTTGGATTGTAAAGCCATTTTTATGGCAAGCATAATTCGTGATATTTCACCACCTGAAGCTATTTTTGTTACTGGACGTAATTCTTCGCCAATATTTGTAGAAATAAAAAATTCACATGTATCCATTCCTGATTCTATAATATTTTCAGGATCAGAATTTAACTGTATTTTAAAGTTTGTGTCAGACATGTTTAGATGCTTAAGACTATCCTTTATCGTTTTTTCTAATTTTATTCCAGTGCTTTTACGATATTTTGAAATTGCTTTAGAGCATTCTAGCAACTCCGTTTTTAATTGTTGCACTTCATTCACTAATAAATCAATTTCAGCATTACATCCTCCAGATTCAATTTCTGTCTGAATAATAGAATTTCGATATTCTATAACCGAATTTATACTGCCCCCATATTTTCTTTTAAGCATTTCAATGTGGGAAATAATATTGTTTATTATTTCCAATTCATCTGGATTAATTATTATACCGTCTTTAGCTTTTTGAATATCTAAAATTAAATCCTCCAAATCAATTCTATTGCTAACCATTCTTTTCTGAATAGCTAAAATAGAGTCATCAAACTCTGATACATTTTCAAGTTCATGGGTAATTGTATTTAAACTATTAATTACGGCAGAATCTCGCCCTTCCAATAACGCGCTTACAGTAGAAAGAGAAGATTGTATGTCAGACGCCTTAGAGAGTCGATTATATTCCTTTATTTGATTCATTTCAAATTCTGCGGAGAGTGGATACTCAGTAAGTTCTTCTAATTGAAATTCATGTAGCTCACTTTTTTCTTTTAATTCATTCTGCTTTAATAAAAGTTTTTGGAGTTTATTTTCACATTTATTTAAATCTTGATACAATTTCTTCACCACATTTAATTCTAGATTATAATTTCCGTACGAATCCAAATAACTCAAATGAGTATTAGAATCTAATAAATTCTGATGATCATGCTGCCCATGAAGATCTGCTAATAGAAGTGTAGTCTTTAATAGCTTTTTTTTAGTAACCGGCTCATCATTGATAAAAGATTTAGATTGCTTATTATCTCTATATATTCGTCGAATTATAGTGCTATTAGTACCAGTAATAAAATTCCCCTCAACAATTAACGTATCACAACCTGTTCGCAATATTTCTGGTGAGATTTTTTTCCCCATTAACAATTGGATTGCTTTTATAATCAGCGTTTTTCCAGCACCAGTTTCACCGGTAATAATGTTTAACCCGCTACTGAAGGAGATGGTTAACTCATCGATTATTGCTAGATTTTTAATATAAAGAGAGGTTAACATTATATATATTTTCTTAAATAGGCGCCAGTTAATCCGCCACAAATATCGGCGATTCCATCAAC
>PVBE012100318.1_pt1 | contig 15057 bp, 9 predicted proteins | sample 1631181 | NCBI WGS metagenome assembly PVBE01 (sample SAMN08397723, study PRJNA350692) | Marine metagenome, whole genome shotgun sequencing project. | isolation source: water | place: Pacific Ocean | collected 2012-04 | reverse complement strand
GTTCTTCTCCGCATAGACTTGAGTGACACCCAAGCCGCTATGTCCCAACATGACCTGGGCGGCCTCGACTCCGTAGCGCTTTCGGATAGCTGTGGCGGCATTGTGCCGCAGACGGTGTGGCGTCCAGCGCGGAACACCGCATCGCTCGCAAGCCCGAGTGATGGCCCGTCTGTATCCAGCTACCGTGTACTCGAATAGACGTTCATGGACCGGAGTGTCAACGAGGTAGGGCCTGATTATTTCTTGAGCTTTCGGACCTAAGTACAACTCACGGCCTTTGCCATGATGGGCGGTCTTGTGTTCCTCAACGGTGGCTATCCAGACGGGGCCACTCGTGTCGATGTCCGTGGGCTTGAGCGAGAGCAATTCACTAGGACGTGCCGCTGTATGAAGTTGGAGGTCAATGACTGTGCTTACCTCATCGCCCACGTTAGCTTTGACCTTGCGAACGTGGTCATCTGGCACCGGGGCTACCGGCGCGTTCTCTCGTGCTTCGCTACGGCCCTTCCTGAGCCCTTCTACAGCCATGAGGGCCTGATAAACGGTGATTGGCATCATCTCCCGTCCGGCAGCCCATTTGAAGGCTCTGCGGACGATGCCCACGTAAGCGTTGACGGTGGTTCTCGACACGTTACGGTCAAGCCACACCTGGCGAAGCTCCCTCAGTCGGTTCGGCCCAAAATCGAGGACGGGGATATCGGCAGAATGTGCTGTGGCGGTCGCTACGGCCTCCTTTATGCCGAACATGGTGGATGTAGGGCTGCCGCTTGGGTCACGATAATAGCCCGTCGCGTATTCTTGATACTGCGAGAGGAGACTTCCGACTGTGAGATTTTCGTCCCCGCGCCGCTCGCTGTACTCGGCCATTCTGCGAGAACGTTCTGCCACGGCCTCGTGTTTGCGCCTGACTTTGAGGCTCTCGGTCTTGGATTTGCCATCAACCCTGTAAGTCCAAGACCAATACTGGCTTCGGCCTTTCTTGGGAGGAGAGAGAGTTCCGAGAGATGGTCTGTTCATGGCCACAGCATCCTTGTAAAATCCTTGTAAGTACAAGAATACAGCAGAGCCTGCGAAGGTGTCAAGTGGTGATAAAACCCCTTAATTTATTGGGGTTTATGATGGTGGGCGATACTGGACTTGAACCAGTGACCTCTTGCATGTCAAGCAAGCACTCTAACCACCTGAGCTAATCGCCCGCTGAAGAGGCGCGACTGTAGCAAAATGCGCTCTTGAAGTCAAAACTGTCGCTATCTTCTGTCGCGCGGAACTTGGGGAGTTATGTCTATTGGGACGGGGCGCGGCGTGGTGAGATTTCGGGGCTAGACGCCGCGCAGGTCCTCGGGCTTTTCTCCGGATGATCCCTTGCCTCCGACGAGGGCTAGGTGTTTGTTGAGGGCGTTGACGTAGGCCAGGATAGCGGCTTCGATGATGTCTGTGCTTGCGCCAATGCCGTTGAAGGGGCGCCGCGCGAAGGTGACCACTACGTTTGCCTCGCCTTGCGCGTCTTTGCCCGGTGTCGCGGCGCGGATGGAGAATTCTTCGAGCTTGCCGGGCACACCTACGATGCGTTCGACGGCCCGGCAGGCGGCGTCGACGGGGCCGTCTCCGGTGGCCGTATCTACGAGCCTTTCCTCGCCTTTTCTCAGTTCGACGAGGGCCATGGCGGGGTCGTGCCCGGATGTGCGCACTTGCTCGAGGTGGTATACGTCGAAGGATTCGTCGCGCAGGGTCATGAGCAGGATGCGCAGGTCGTCGTCGAATACTTCTTTCTTGCGGTCGGCCAGTTCGATGAACTTTTCGTAGAGCGCGGCAACTTCGTCGGAGAGGAGTTTGTAGCCTATCTCTTCGCAGCGTTGAGCGAGTCCGGCGCGGCCCGAATGTTTTCCGAGGACGAGGTCGCTTTGGCTGCGTCCGATGGATTCGGGTGTCATGATCTCGTAGGTGCTTTTGTTGGCGATCATGCCGTGCTTGTGAATGCCCGATTCGTGGGCGAAGGCGTTTCGGCCGACGACGGGTTTGTTGTAGGGCACGGTGAGGCCGGTGACGTTGCTCAGCAGCTTGCTCGAATTGTAGAACTCTTCGGAGACGATTGCCGTTTCGTAGGGGTGCATGTCGTGGCGTGTCTTGATTGCCATTACGACTTCTTCCATTGCGGTGTTGCCGGCCCGTTCGCCGATGCCATTGAGGGTGCATTCCACTTGGCGGGCACCACCGCGAAAGGCCGCGAGGGCGTTGGCCACGGCAAGGCCTAGGTCGTTGTGGTTGTGGGTGGAGAAGAGCACGTGGCCGGCGTTCTCCACGCCGCCGATGACGTGCTGGAACATCTCGAACATCTCGGCGGGTGTCGTGTAGCCGACGGTGTCTGGCAGGTTGATGACATCCGCGCCGGCATCGATCGCGGCTTGCGACACGCGTACGAGGAAGTCCAGATCGCTGCGCGTCGCGTCTTCGCATGAAAACTCGACCCGTCCGATAAGGCTCTTCGCCAACTCCACCGCGCCCGCCGAGTTCTCGACCACCTGGTCCGGCGTCATCTGGAGCTTGTGCTCCATGTGAATGCTCGAGGTGGCAATGAAGGTGTGAAGCACTGGCGATTGGGCCTTGTCGATCGCAGCCGCCGCCCGCTCTATATCGGGTCGAACGGCTCTGGACAGGGCCGCGATCCGCGGTTTTTTCACAGCGGTCGCGACTCGCTTTACGCCCTCGAATTCGTCGTCCGAGGCGATAGGAAAACCCGCCTCGATGATATCGACGCCAAGCCGCTCCAATTGGAGCGCGATTTCGATCTTTTGGCGCCCATCCATGCTCGCGCCCGGAGATTGTTCCCCATCGCGCAAAGTTGTGTCGAAGATTTCTACCCGATCACTCATGCTCTTCCTCAAGATTATGCGCATCGCGCGACTAGTCCGGTTATCTCACCGGACCAGAAAAAAGGGTAGCAAAGAGGCAGTGACGGATCAATTGTAGTGTCTACGGAGTAGGATTCTCGTTCAGGCTTGCGAGAGCTAGGGACTGCGATTTGACGTGAGTGCTTGGGCTTGAACTGATTTTCGCTGCGCGTCTTCGGTCCGGCCCAAGCGGGCTAGCGCCTCGGCCCAACCTAACAGGCCCGCGACGTTTCCGGGGTCGATGGCTACGAGAGCCGCGAAGGCTTTTTCGGCTTCTTCGTAGCGTTGCTGTCCGAGCAGAAAGGCGGCTAGGTTGTAGCGCGCCGCCGGGTTCTCTGGGTCCAACTCGAGGGCCGTCGCCATGGCTTCTTCGGCCTCGGCCGTTCGCTCCTGCGCGGCCAGTGCGATCCCTAGGTTGGCGAAGAAGCGGCTTTCCCGCGGCGTGACGGCGGTGGCCTCGCGGAACGCGTGTTCCGCGTCGGGGAAGCGTCCCGCCTCCAAGTAGATCAGGCCTAGATTGTTGTGGGCCATTGAATATCCTGGGAGAACGTCGAGGGCTAAGCGGTACTGTTCCTCGGCTTCGGCGAGCCTTCCTTCGGCATAGTAGGCGCGGCCCAGGGCATTGTGGATGGTTGGGTGGCTGCCCGATACGGCGAGGGTGTGTTGAAACAGCGTCACGCTGTCTTGCCAGTAGCGGACTTGGTGCCAGGAGGCAACGCCGACGACCACGCAGGCCACCGTGCCAGCGGCCATGATGCCTTGGGTTTCTAACGCGGCCGCCTTCTCTCGCAAGGCGTCTCTAACTCCCCATACGGCCGCGATAAAGAGCCCGATGAGAGGGAGGTAAGTGTAGCGGTCCGCCATGGCCTGGTCGCCAATTTGGACGACCCCGATGACGGGAACCAATCCCCCCAAGAACCAGAGCCACCCTATGATCACCGCGGGCGAACGCCGGCGCAGGCTCCAGGCTAACGCGGTGAAGAATACTAGGGCAAGCGAGGATAGGGCGAGAGCCCAGAGCGGAGGCATGACGCCCGGGTGCGGATAGAAGACGGCAAGGTTCGATGGCCAAATAGCCTCTACGGTGTATCTTCCGTACGAAACGATGGAACTCGCCAGGCGGATGGGGAGGGACAACGCCTCGATACTTTTCGTCGCGCCCGCGGCGTGTTGCGTTTGGAATGCGATGAACGAGAGGAGCCCAGCGGCGGCGAACAGAGGTATCTTCTCGCGAACGCGTTGGGGGAACTCGCGTGGGCTGGCGATCCGCCGAAGGGGCCACACGTCGATGAGGAGCAACACGAAGGGCAGCGTGACAGCCATGGCTTTGGACATGAGCGCTGCCGCGAAGGCTAAAAGGATCCAGGTGTAGCGCAGCGCTGTTGGTTTCGAGGCCCATTTCGCGTACGCGAGAAGGGCGAGCATCCAGAAGAGGCCACAGAGGAGGTCCTTGCGCTCGGCGATCCAGACAACCGATTCGACGTGGAGGGGGTGTATGGCGAATAGCGCGGCTACCGCCGCGCTCCGGCGTGGAGAAGCCGTTGTAGTGGATAGAAAAGAGAAGAGGGCGAAGGCTGACGCCATATGGAGAAGTATGCTGGTCACCCGGTGGGCGCCCGCGTTGAGGGCGTATAACTCGATGTCGAGCATGTGAGAAAGCCACGCGATCGGATGCCAGTTTCCGGTGTAGCCCGACGTGAAGGCCCAAACGGTGTTGTCGAGGGTGAGGCCCCGGAGGACACGGTGATTGTCCGTGACTAGGAGGGGGTCGTCGTAATGGATAAATCCAAACCCGAGAGACTGGCCGAATACCGCGAAGACCAGTAGGGCGAGAAGGAGATAGGCGGGCGCGGTTCGCGCCGGTGTGGGGACAGGAGGATTCATGACTGCGCCACTTTATGCTACCGGAGCGAACATCTCAACCGGCCGGAGGTCGACGGCGGCAGGTTTCGCGCAGTCCGCGAACCAGAGGGTCCCAGGGCGACGACAACCAAATTATGGTTTGAATCGGGGCAACTCGCGGTCAAACGTTTCTCGGTAGTTTCTCCGAATTTCCCTTAGTAGCACGCAGGCCTCGTCGTACAGCATCCCTTTGCACAGGGCACGGTAGGGGCGCCGGGCGCCTTCCGGCATCTCGATGACGATGCCGCCGAGGGAGGCGCGGTTCTTCCTATAGCCAAAGGAATGGGCTTCGACCGATGCGATTTTCCGCAACGGAATCTTGTAAGTCATCTCGAATCTCCAAAGGCGAAAGCCCACGCGGAGAAAATAGCGCTGGAAGTCGAGAATCGTATCGCGGTGCGGAAACCAAATGGTGCCGAAGGGGAGCACAATGATAAAAGCCAACAGGGAGGCCACGGCCTTGAGGGCCTGATAGTGGAAGTCTTGAAGGGGGCCGGGGAATTCCTCGGAAACGCGGGCAAAGAGGGGCCCAATGAAATATCCATAGGCCCAGATGACAAGCAGCCAGATGAGTACAGTGCGCGCGATGCGGACGATGGGCCATCGTTCCCGCGCGTGAATCGTCGCGGTGAATCCGCTGGCGTGTTGGGTGATCTCGAAGCGCCGGCCCACGCCAGCGGACGGTGTGGACGCGTCGGGAAGCGTGTGGATCTCTCGATGGTGCACGGCCATGGGCTTCGATTCGCGTAGTGTGATTTGTACGGATAATTCAGGATACAACAAGAGAGACGTTTGAGCAAGATTGATGGCGGGTCGGCCAATGTCCTTCCGGGTCAAGGACTACCCAAGGTCCAGCGCCTTTCGTTCGCGGAGTGCGCGCGTACCCGTGGACAGCGCGGCCATTGCCTGGTAGGCCAAATCCTCGTTGCATATGCAAGGCTCGCGGGTTCTCATGCAATCCAGCCAATTCTCCAAAGGACTCGCGCTTCGCGGCATCTTGATCTTCTTGGACTCCCCGGAACCGAACCGCCGGGCGAATGGCTTCGTATCCAATCCTTGTCGCGTGGCCGACAGGCGATAGCCGTGGTACTCGACGGCGGCGTGTTCAAGGCGCGTGACCGGCGCGCGGTCTTCGGAGAAAGGATTCAACGTGTCGATCACGATGCGATGCCCGTCGGCGTATTCCGCCCGGATGGCGACCCGGTCAGGGTTGTCGCCCGGCCCCTCGTTAAAACGCCCACCGGTGGCCACAACTCTTTCCGGTAACGCGCCGCCAGTCGCGATAAGAAACGCGGCTATGGCGTTGAATTGCGCCGCGGCCATGGGTCCGTCAGAAAATTCGGAGAATGCTCTCCACTGAAAGAAACGGTCCGCATCGGAGGGCAAGGCATCCTCTTTAGTCAAGGATTCGACCCACAAAGGAACCAGAAACTTATTGAGAGCGGAAAGCCTCCACGCCTTCACGGAAGCGTGAGAAATAAGAGGGGCTCCCAACCGGCCCGATTGGATGAGGCTTTGGGCTGCGCGCCATTGGATCTGGGCCGCCGTCGTTGCTCCGGCTTGATAAATCCGGGCCGAGTTTCGGGCCGCGTCGCGAACCGCCGCGGCTTCGTCCAACGTGAGCGTCGCGGGAGATTCGCAATACACATCCTTCCCGTTCTCTAAAGCGGCCAAAGTCATAGGGGCGTGCAAGTAATCCGGAGTGGCGACAATCATGCCATCAAGATCCGCCCGCACGACCAGCGCGCGCCAATCGGTCTCAGCGACACGTTTGCTTCGCGCTTGCGCGAGCTTCCTTCGCGGAGCCCACAGGTCACACACGGCGTCGATCTTCGCGTCGGTTCCTTTCGCGCGCAACGCTTCGATCTCGTCAATGTGCACCCTGCCGCGGTCGCCACATCCGATGAGGCCGAGGCGGATGGGTGAGTGCGCGCCGTGGACGGTCCCGCGAGACGCGGCAGCAAATACGCCTGCGGAGCTTGCGGTCAGAAATCTCCGCCTGGTCAGGTGACGGCCATGGCTCACGGCTTGTGTTCCATTTCTGGGCGTTCCGGTTTGCCTGGATTGTACTTTCGCAGGTTCTGCGGAGTGGCAGAGTACGCTGTCGGAGGGAGTAGGCAAAATCTGTTGTCAAAGACGGTCCCTCTCCGCGTCTCCGCGGTTAATAAGGAAAGGGATCGATCCAAATTTACGGCGGGGACGCGGAGAGGTGAGCGCATCAGTCCGGAGGGCGCCCACGACCCCAAACGGCAGTAGGTTTCAGTCGTCAGGATGGCGTGTTCGTACCTGTTTGCGGGGGTCCTGGCCAATACCGAAGAATAAGGCACTAAGTCCTGCCTTCGAGTCCACGATAGACCTCTTGAAGGATGGAGTCGATGTCGTGCGCGTATTTCCAGTCGGGATAGTCCTTCTGGAACTGGCGCACGTCGCTGACCCACCACATATGATCGCCGCTGCGGTTCGCGTCGCTGTATTCGTAATTCATCTTGTTGCCGGTAAGTTGCTCGCACATCGCGATGGCCTCGAGCATCGAGCAATTCGCGTGGCGGCTGCCGCCTATGTTGTACACGGCCGCCGACCGCGGCGTTTCGTAATACTGGTGAAACGCTTCCACCAAGTCCGAGGAGTGGATATTGTCCCGAACCTGCTTGCCCTTGTACCCGAAAATGGTGTACGCGGTTCCGGTCATCGCACACTTCATGAGGTAGGACAGGAACCCGTGCAACTCCGCGCCCGAATGGCCAGGGCCGGTGAGGCAACCGCCGCGAAAACAGGCCGTGTTCATATCGAAATAGCGCCCGTATTCTTGGACCATGACATCGGCGGCGATTTTCGACGCGCCGAACACCGAATGTTTGGACTGGTCGATGCTCATGGTTTCGTCAATGCCGTGCTCCGCGAAGGAGTGTTTGGCGCTGAGTTCGTAACGCGCGTCGCCTTCGACCAAGGGAAGCGCGTTTGGCGCATCGCCATACACCTTGTTCGTCGAAGTGAATATGAACGGAGCCGAAAGGCAATGCGTCCGCGTTAGTTCGAGCATGTTCAGCGTACCCGTCGCGTTCACCCCGAAATCCGTCAACGGCTCCCGCGCGGCCCAGTCGTGGCTCGGCTGCGCGGCAGTATGGACGACCAGCTCGATCTCCCCCGCGTACTCACGGAAGACTTTGTCCAACGCCTCGTACTCGCGGATATCGACGTCGTGGTGACGGTACGTGGAATGCGCCTCTCGAATTTTGTCCACCGCCCACCGCGTCGATGCCTCTTCTCCGAAGAAGTAGGCCCGCATGTCGTTGTCGATGCCGGCGACCGTATGCCCTTCGCCTACAAAACGGCGCACGGTTTCCGCCCCAATTAACCCGCCGGAACCGGTTACAAGAATAACGCTCATAATGCTCCATCAAAATCGAAATTGTCGGCCGCGACGGCCAATGCGCACATCGGCGAAAGCCTATCAGTGATCGGGAGTCGATTCAATGTGGCGCACCGGCATGGCGAGGCTGGCGAGGTAGCCTATGGCGAAGGAAGAGAGGAAGCCGGTCATGCCGTAGAGGAACGGGTGCGCGTCGGTTTCGGTGCTGATGAAGTAGACGACGAGGGCGCTGGCGACGGCGCCGGTGAGCGCGCCGGGGGCGTTGCCGCGCCGTGTGAACATGCCGAGGGCGAGGAGTCCGGCCAGGCCTCCGCCGGTCAGGCCCAGGATGCGGAGATATTGGTCGAAGAGAGATTGGATATCCAGGTCGGCCATGAGCAGGGCCGCGCCAGTTCCAATGACGCCAAAAATCACAGTGAGAACGCGGGCGGCGCGGAGTCCGTGCGCGTCGGAGAAGGGCGAACGGAAGCGGCGGTAGAAGTCGTTGACGACGACGGTCGAGATGCTGTTGAGGCTGCTGTCAAGGGAGGACATGGCGGCGGCGAAGATGGCGGCGATGACGAGCCCCGAGATTCCTGGGGGTAATTGGGAGGCTATAAAGAGGGGGAAGACGCCGTCGTTCTGCAAGGATGGATCGAGCAGGGCGGGGCTGGTCTTGAAGTAGGCGAATAGCGCCGTGCCTACGAGGAAGAATAGGAATGTGGCCGGGATGCTCATCAGCGCATTTGTCCAGATGGCCCGCTTGGCGCCTTTTTCCGAGGCAGCCGCGAGGTAGCGCTGAACCATGGTCTGGTCGGCGGTGTAGGGATAGGCGACGGCGAATACATTTCCGATCACGCAGAGCCACAACGCGGCCTCCGTCGGATCCCAAGTCCAGTTGTTCATATGAAACTTTTCCGCTTCCCACGCGACCAACCACATTTCGCCCACGCCGCCCTCAAGCGAAAAGACGATTACACCCAAAGAAATCAGAACTCCCGCGCTCAGCACGACGACCTGCGCAACATCGGTCCAGATCACGGCTTCGATTCCGCCCAAGACGGTGTAGAGCGTGGACAGGAGGCCCATCGCGAGGATGCAGTACGTAACATCGATTCCCGTCGCGGCTTGGAGCGCGAGGGCGGGCAGGAAGAGGACGATGCCCATGCGGCCCGCCTGGAATAGGAGGAACACGGAGGCGCCATAGATGCGCGCGCCGAGGTTGAAGCGGGCTTCGAGGTACTCGTATGCCGTGGTGAGATTGGCCTTGCGGTAGTGCGGCAAGACGCCCCACACTACGTAGGGCGTGATGAGCACGATACCCACGTTGGCATATATATAGACCCAGTCGGTCGCGTAGGCCTGCGCGGGGATGGACAGGAAGGTGATGGCGCTGAGTTGCGTTCCGAAGATGCTCAACCCAATGGCCCACCAAGGAACGCGGCGGCCGCCCAAGAAGAAATCTTCGGTTCCCTTTTCGCGACGCATGAAGTAGAAGCCGACGGCTACAAGCGCGGAGAAGTAGAGGACGACGATGATGTAGTTGAGCGCCCCGAAGCTCTTGGCGCGTGGGATGACCCTTGCCGTAAGGACTTTCGCCGCGCGATGGCCGGGGCGGTCCTCGCCGCCGGGGATGATGATACGTCCGTTCCATGTGACCGCGCCGGTGGTAACGAGGGCTTCGGGCGCTACGCCGACGCTGGTCCAGGTATCCGTAATCGTGTGATAGGCGAGTACGCCGCGGTCGAAGCCGGGATGATCGTCGCCCAGTATCTGCGTCTGTTCGGCGAGTGAGCCGTCGTCGCCTCCGAACACGAGGATATGGGCCTGTCCCACGGGCGCGACAGGGGCCGCTACGACGGGCTTAGGGATATCTCGGAGCGCCGACCAGCCTTCTGCCGGACGGTACCGGTACGCGTCCGTGAGATAGCGGCGTTTCGATTCTCCGTCCTCCTGTTGGAGAAGCTCCGCCCCGCTGAATAAGTAGATCGCCCCATCCTGTGCCGCCAGGACTGGAAGAATCCGAGGCGGGCCGGGCCACGGTTCCAACTCTTGCCACGCGAGATCCGGCGCGTTCAAGTCCAGCGCCCAGAAGTTCAGGAGGGCGGTGGTCGATTCGGGGGCCTCTTGTCCGCCCGCTACATAGATGACGCCGTTCAGGGCCACGCCCGAACCCATGGCGAAATCGCCGGGCAGCTCGGGAAGGGGCATTTGGTGCACGGCGGAGTTTTCCCAGCCAAGGATGAGCGCCTCCGAGTAATGGCGGTCGCGGGCGCTTCCGCCCAACACGGCCAACCCCTGGCCGGTCGAAGCCGCCGCGCCGTAGGCCAGGGGCCAATCGAGGAACCAGCCCGTCTGCCATTTGCCCGCGCCTTCCTCAAGAACGAAGACGTCGCCGTGCCACCTTTCGCCGCCGCCCTGGAATGGCGACACGGGAAACTGTGCGCCGCCGGCAACGAGAAGAGCCCCGTTGGCAAGTCCGGCAAAGTGTCCCGATTGTGCGCGAGGCAGGGGTGGGAGTTGCCCCCATTCCAGGATTGTCGATTGACTGAAGGCCGCAGCCGGGTAGAGGAGCAGCAAGGCAAAACGGCAAAAAGATCTCATCGGTTATCCAATCCGGGCTGTCGCGGATGTCGAGAAAAGTTCCCGTGAAAACCTTCTGCGCCGTCTCGTTGCGAAAACCTGCGATATATCCAGGCCCGGCGGAACTAAGTTGACTTCCACGTTTTTAATTGAGAGAATCGCCGCTGCTTCCGGCGCATCCCACTGGAGTTTGGCAAAGATATAGGGCTTTTGGCAAGTGCTGTGCCCGGTTTGGATTGCGGCTCTTTTCCGCTCGGGGAATCTGAGCGTTATCGGAATTCATTAGTAGTTGACGGGTCATACGCCCGGACGAACCGAGGCGAAGTCGCGATATCTTCGAAAGCGCAACAGAGAGGTGAAGACATATGAGACGAGTTGTATTAGTGAGCTGCGTGTCGATGGCGTTGGTTATTGCGCCGGCCCTGGCTCAGTTGGCCCCGGATGCGGTTCACCTCGGACGGGTGAAGATTAAGGAGCTTCAGAAGTCGAATCAGCTTGATCCGGTGACTTTGAAAGAGGCGGATCCGGCGCTGGGTACTTGGGAACACGATGGCGTGGCGTATGGGTCTTCGGCCGCGGACAGCAAGGACAAATTCATGACCGACCCCACCAAGTTTGCCGAGGTGGCGAAGAAACAGCGGTGGGAAAATAATTTCAATAATCAGATGAGCATCATCTGGTGTCCGGTCACGGATGAAGTGAGCGCCGGGGGCGGATTGATGTGGCACGAGTTGGGTTTAGACTGGGAAAGTTGCTGCCAGTTCTGCAACGACACGAAAGTAGACGAGGACTTCGTTCGCGGTCTCGAAATCCTCAAGGAGCGCGCCGCGGAATCGTACATCCTGACGAAGGACGGCACGTATAGAGAAGGCTTCGACAGCCCCGTCCAAGACGCTATCGACCTGACGGGCATGGGGTGGCCTGATGAGGGAGAAGAGGCTCCCGAGATGGCCGAGGATATCGTCCCGGCATGGCTGGTAGGCAAGACCTTGAAGCCTACTTGGAGCGGGGGTATCGGCCTTCTTTTCGAGAACCGTTGCCTTGAGTGCCACCGAGTCGGCGGCACGGCCCCGACGGATTACATGTCGCTGGGCAAAGTGAAGAAGCGGACGGAGAAGGAGAACATGAAGGCCGTGATCGAGGCGCGTATCATGCCTCCCTTCCCGCCTGGCGGCAAACACAAATATGCCAACGGCAAGTTCCTCACGCAGCCAGAATATGACGTCATGTTGGAATGGATCGCGGCCGACTACCCGGCTGGCGATGCGGAATATACGTTTGCCCGCGATTGGACCGGCGAATGGACGATGGGCGAACCGGACCATGTGTTCGACTTACCCGAGTTCATAATCACCGAGGAAACGACAGAGATCGTCAAGGAGTTCGAGGTGGAAACCTCGTTCGATGAGGACAAGTGGATCGCCGCGGCGGAAATCATCCCGACTGACCCCTTCCTTACGATGACGCTCGAAGCCGGCCCGCTCGGCTCGTACCACCCCGGCAACAGAGTAAAGAACGCGCCCGAGGGCACGGCTTGGCTGTTGAAGAAGGGCGAGAGCGTCAAAGTCCGCGTGTTCTATACCAAAGAAGAGGGCTGGGAAGAGTACGACGACTCGACGAAGTTCGGTGTCAAGTTTGCCGCGGCGCCCGCGAAGCCGGTGCTGACGGACCGCATGGCGAACGACGACTTTACCCTTGCCGCCGAAACGGCTGGCGTGCTGGCCTCATCTGAATTTACGTTTCCGTCGGATGGACAAGTTCTGTCCCTGACCCCGGTAGCCCGCGAGCGGGCCATGAAAATGAACATAACGGCTATGCTCCCCAATGGCGACGAGAAAGAGCTTGTCGACATTGGTTACTGGGATCCGATGTGGCACTTCACCTATGAGTTGGGCGCGGCATTCGACGCGCCGAAGGGCACGGTCGTGAAGATGACCGTGACCTACGACAATTCGGCGGCCAACCCTAAGAACCCCGACGCGTCGGTTGAAGTGAAAGCCGGCCCGAATGGTGAGCTGCTGGAAGGCTGGATTAACTACTCGCTGAACTGACCGGGTTAGCCACTTGAATTCGTCAGAAGCAAAACAACGCGGACGCCCCGGACCTGGCTTCGGGGCGTCCGTTCTTTCGTTGTGATGCCGCTCCGCTGCGCCGACGGGAAATGCCCGTATCCTCCAACCTCTCTGATAATCAGCTCCGGCGACGACGCCCTCGTTCAGATTGTGAGCTTATTTCGAGACCAAAGTATTGTCGCGCACACGCTCGCCGAACTGGCTTTCGGCATTTCCAGGGGCATAACTGTGAGCGCTACCTAGTTTCTCTTGATGAAGCGTTATGAGAAGTCGCGGTCGAGGACTCTGGTCATAGTTGTCAAGATGCTGGTTAAGGGAGAAGGTCAGTGAAAATGCAAGCCGAGCAGGAGGTGACGAGGGCGTACGAAGAGAAACGCCTCGGAGACCTGTACGAGTGTTTTCTATCGGACGTGCAAGAGGCTCTGAATGAAACGACCTGGATTCTGGTCTCTAGGGAGTCACTCCACGCCCCCCCCATCCTGGCGCGGAAATACCTTTGCGACTCGGGTCTGGGCGCGAGACAGATGGAAGTGCTCGAATGTTGACTCTACACGACCAGGAAGGAGGTCCGATCTCTGTTAATGCTCAAGGGTTTCTCGGAAGAAGAAATTGAAACCTCTAATCTGCTCGACGACGAGCGGTGGGAACATCGTCTTTTGGGTCCGGTTCGCGACCATGATGGGCGTATCTGCGCCTTCTGGAACCAGGACGTGTCCACCGAATCGCACCCAGCGGGGAACTGTCTCGTTTTGGATAGGAAAGCGGCGGCCTCTTCGGTGGGAAAAGAAAACTTAGTCTGGGTATGGATTCCTTGCCTCATGTCTTCCTTCGACCTTACTCGACTCTCAAATGACGACCAGCTAGTTTCCTGGAGTCCTGGTCGCGCCATGCGGCCATGGTACACGGGACTTGCCTTCGACTTCTCAGGAATGTCTCGGATGCCGAGGACGTAACCCAGGAGTGTTTCCTCAAGCTGAGCCGGAAATAGGATCTTGGCAGTTTTCAGGCGGACGCGTGACGACGACCCGCCGAATTCATCGCGGCATCGAGCAAATTCGTGAGCACCTGAAATCAAAAGGACTGGAGGTTAGCGCGATGACTCTTGCTGCGTTGTTCGAGGCAAATGTGAGCCTGTCGGTCTCAGTAGGGCCTCATGGGCGAATTGAGGAAGGACGCGTTGACGGGCGCGGGCGTGGCGTCGAAGGGAACTCCAACTCGTCCCGCTCTCGCCTCTCGTGGTCTCTTGCTGATGGGGGTGGGTCTGGCGGTCGTGGCCCTCGTTGTGGGTGGTGTTACGCTGATGTCGCGGCGGGTGTCGTGACCCGGAGAGCCCGCCAGTAGTCCGTCACCCGCATCTTCGTTTACAGCTCAGGCCGCGCTCTTGGCCAAAAATGCGTCCATCGTCCCGCCTGAGACGCCCGCGCCGGAGCAGTCGGCACTCGCAGAGCAAGTCCCGATCGAAATCGCCCAGGATTTGGATGAACCCGAAGCTCCTTTCCTACTCCGCTGCGTCGATACGAACGGGGGCCCCGTCGAAAGCGCAGAAGTGTACTTTGTGCACGACAAGTTGAATCTTTCCGGAACGCGCATGCCGACAAGCACTGACGAACACGCAGCGACCGGGTACGGGCCTTATGTGACGGATGCGGATGGCTTCGCCTCACTGCCTTACTTCGAAGAACCCGACGAATCCATTCCCTACAGAGTCACCGACCATTATTCGGCATATGCACGAGTACCCGGAAAGTTGGTCGGAGCATGGCGGTATACGTCTTGGAGGCGTTCAGAGCCGGACTGGAACCACATCGTGCTTGTGGAGTCGATGCAGATCAGGGGCACGGTCGTGTTGCCTGCGGGTTTCGAGCCGCGAGATGTGTCGGTCACAGTGCTCATCTTGGATATCCAAGACGGAAGGAGGCCCCATGCCGCTTCCTTCTCTGCCTCCAGCAAACTTCATCCCCCTCAATGGCCGGAAATCTTCGTGGCGACTCCGGACGAGGGTGGCCGGTTTGTCCTGAACGATATACCGAAATCAGGTCGATTCTATTTGCGGCCACGGGGGCTGGACTGGCTGAGAAGCAATCTATCAGTTTTGATCCGGAATCGGGACCGGATCTTGAAATAGAGATGGAACATTATCTTACTTTGAATCAGCTGTAAATGCCGCTACTTGTGCTGTTACACTTCAAGAAACGACTTATGATGATAAAGATATGAATATCCGTGTTGGTATTCATATTGGTGATATAGTATTCAAGGATGG
>PVBE010579696.1_pt1 | contig 15058 bp, 14 predicted proteins | sample 1631181 | NCBI WGS metagenome assembly PVBE01 (sample SAMN08397723, study PRJNA350692) | Marine metagenome, whole genome shotgun sequencing project. | isolation source: water | place: Pacific Ocean | collected 2012-04 | reverse complement strand
CATCACCAACGCGGCGCGCAAGATTTCGACCGTGGGCGGTGAGGCTCGGGCGCGAATTGTCGAGCTGGTTTGACCCCAGCGCCTGCCGACTGGCTCGAATGTCGGCTTTCGCCTTCACCAGGTCCGGTGTTCACATGAAAGCGGACGGGCCCGGATTGGGGCCAAAACGTCGTTCGTGACCCCGAGACGACACTGACTGACGAACACGGTGCACCCGAACCGGTCGACGACTTTCATGGCATCGGCGCCATTCTCATAGCGAATCCGAATGATCAATTCGGCTGCGCTTCCAAGCCGCCATTGAGGCGGCGGCCAAGTGCGCGGATGCGTACGCCCGGCGAGGGTCCCATCAACAATCATACGAAATACGATTCGATCATTCGGATTTCATATGAGACCAACTGCCCCAAGTATAGCCCTGAGGGAAAAGGCCTACGACGACGTCGACCTTGTTGTCTACGCCACCCCGCGCAGCGCCGTCGACGAACTCGCTCACGAGCTCGCAGATCTGGAAATGCACCTGGTGGGCGACTGCCAGTCACCGCGCGATCTAATGGCAGCCATCCATGGCGGGCACGCAATTGGAAACCTGGTGTGATATTTTGGGCTGGTGGCTGAAGGACTGGAGATCGAGAGATGTGTGGGATTGTTGGCCTCTTCCTGAAGAACCCCGAATTGGAGCCCGAGCTCGGCCGCCACGTTACGGCGATGTTGATCGAGATGAGCGAACGCGGCCCCGACAGCGCCGGCGTCGCCATCTACCGCAACCCGGTGCCTGAGGGCCAGGTCAAGCTCTCGCTCTGCCATGGCGATCCCGAGTTCGACTGGAGCGGCCTGGCGCGGGCCGCTGCGGCCGCCCTGGGCGAGGTCTCCGAGCCCCGTCTGATCGACAACCATTGTGTTCTTACCGTGGCTGCCGGCGAAGCCGCCACCCGCACGTGGCTGGCTGAAAAGGCCGCCGGCGTGCACCTCGTCAGCGTCGGCAGCGCCATCGAAATCTTCAAGGAAATGGGCCCGCCGCGCGAAGTCGCGCAGCGCTTCGGCATCACCAGGATCGGCGGCAGCCACGCGCTCGGCCACACCCGCATGGCCACCGAAAGCGCCGTGACGACGGAACACTCGCACCCCTTCTCGGCCGGCATGGATCTCTGTCTGGTGCACAACGGCTCGCTCTCCAACCACAATCGGCTGCGCCGCTGGCTCCGCCGCCACGGCATGACGTTCCAGACCGACAACGATTCCGAAGTGGCCGCGGCCTACTACAGCTATCGCCTGAGCCAGGGCGCCAACCTGGAGCAGGCCCTGACCGCCGGCCTCAGCGACCTCGATGGCTTTTTCACCTTCGCCATCGGTACGCGCAACGGCTTTGCCGTGGTGCGCGACGAAATCGCCTGCAAGCCGGCGGTGCTGGCCGAGACCGACGACTGGGTGGCCATGGCCTCGGAGTTCCGCGCCATCGCGCCCCTACCCGGGGTCGAGGAAGCCATCATCTGGGAGCCGAAACCGGCCACGGTTTATACCTGGGGACGGGCCTGATATGCCGACCGTCGACCTGCGGCAAGCCAGCGTCCGCGAACTCAATCGTGGACTCCACGCGCTGGGCGCCAACCACAGCGGTGAGCCCTGGACGGTGCTGAACCCCATGGGAGGGCATGCCGTGGCGGTCGGCCTCGAGGTGCCGGTCGAGGTCGAGATCGAGGGCCACGTCGGCTACTACTGCGCCGGCATGAATAAAGAGGCCTCGATCGTCGTTCGCGGCAACGTCGGTACCGGTTTCGGCGAAAACATCATGTCCGGTGTGGTGCGCTGCACCGGCAACGCCTCGCAATCGCTGGCCGCCAGCGGCCATGGCGGCCTGGTGGTGGTCGAGGGCGACGCCAGCGCGCGGAGCGGCATCTCCATGAAGGGCGTCGACATCGTGGTCGGCGGCTCGATCGGGCATATGGGCGCCTTTCTGGCCCAAGCCGGGCATCTCGTGGTCTGCGGCGATAGCGGCGCGCATCTTGGCGATTCCATTTACGAGGCGGTGCTGTTCGTGCGCGGCGAGGTCGAGAGCCTGGGTTCGGACTGTCTTGAGAAGGAGATGCGGCCCGAGCACCTCGAGGTCCTCGAAGGACTTCTCGAGCGCAGCGAAATCAGCGCCCAGGCGCGGGATTTCCGTCGCTACGGCTCGGCCCGCCAGCTCTACAACTTCAAGATCGACCAGGCCGGGAGCTACTGAGGAGATGACCGTGTTCGACGAACGCAAAATCAGCGAATCCAACACTTTCCCGCCCCGCGTCATCGCCGAGATCCAGCGCGCCGCGGACGAGGGCCTCTATGCCATCCGCGGCTCCGGCGCCAAGCGCAAGGTGCCTAATTTCGACGACCTGGTCTTCCTCGGCGCCTCGGTCTCACGCTACCCGCTGGAGGGCTATCGCGAATCCTGCGGCACCGACGTCACCATCGGCAGCCGCTTCGCCAAGAAGCCCATCGAGCTCGAGATCCCCATCACCATCGCCGGCATGAGCTTCGGCTCGCTGGGCGCCAACGCCAAGGAAGCGTTGGGCCTGGCCGCCTCCGCGGCTGGCACCAGCACAACCACCGGCGACGGCGGCATGACCGACGAGGAGCGCTTGTCTTCCAATACCCTGGTATACCAGTACCTGCCGTCGCGCTACGGCATGCAGCCCGACCAGATCCGCCGCGCCGACGCCATCGAGGTGGTCATCGGCCAGGGCGCCAAGCCCGGCGGCGGCGGCATGCTGCTGGGCCTCAAGGTGACGGAGCGCGTGGCCGGCATGCGCACACTGCCCGTCGGCATCGACCAGCGCAGCGCTTCGCGCCACCCCGACTGGACCGGTCCCGACGACCTCGAGATCAAGCTTCGGGAACTGCGCGAGATCACCGACTGGGAAAAACCGATCTACGTCAAGATCGGGGCCTCGCGCCCGCACTTCGACGTCACCCTGGCGGTCAAGGCCGGCGCCGACGCCATCGTCCTCGACGGCATGCAGGGCGGCACCGCCGCCAGCCAGGACGTCTTCATCGAGGACGTCGGCATCCCCACCCTGCCGGCCTTGCGCCAGGCCGTCGAGGCACTGCAGGAAATGGACATGCACCGCCAGGTGCAGCTTATCGTCTCGGGCGGCATCCGAACCGGGGCCGACGTGGCCAAGGCCCTGGCCATGGGGGCCGACGCGGTCTCCATCGGCATGGCGTCCTTGATGGCCATGAACTGCAACGCGCCACTCTATGAGGACGACTACCACGCCATCGGGGCCCGGCCGGGCTATTGCCATCACTGCCACACAGGCCGCTGCCCGGTGGGTATCGCCACCCAGGAGCCCGAACTGGAAGCCCGGCTCGAGCCCAAGGAAGGGGCGCGGCGACTGCGCAACTACCTGGTTACGCTGACGCTGGAATGCCAGACCCTGGCCCGGGCCTGCGGCAAATCGCACGTCCACAATCTGGAGCCCGAGGACCTGGTGGCCCTGACCATCGAGGCCGCCGCCATGGCCGGGGTGCCGCTGGCCGGCACCGACTGGATACCTGGTCGGAAAGTGCTCTAGATAACAACGGCCGTCGGCCGGGCGCTCACGGGCTCGGCAGCGGCCGCGGATCAACAGCGACGTTGAGGGACAGACATGGCAAAGGATCTTGCCGCCATCGCCAAGCAGAAGAAGATCAAGTATTTCCTCATCAGTTTCGTCGACATGTTCGGGGTGCTGCGCTCCAAACTGGTGCCGGCCCGGGTCATCGCCGACATGCAAAGGGAGGGCGCCGGGTTTGCCGGCTTTGCGGCCTGGCTGGACATGACGCCGGCCCATCCCGACATGTTCGGCATGGCCGACGCCGACAGCTTGATGCAGCTTCCGTGGCGGCCCGAGGTAGGCTGGTTGGCCTCCGACCTGGTGATGGACGGCAAGCTGGTCGAGGAATCGCCCCGGGTGGTGCTGAAGCGCCAGATCGAGGCCGCCGGCAAGGCCGGCTATCGCGTCAAGACCGGCGTCGAATGCGAGTACTTTCTCATTCAGCCCGACGGCTCCGACATCTCCGATCCCCGCGACATCCAGGAAAAGCCCTGCTACGACCAAGGCGCCCTGATGCGCCGTTTCGACGTCATCTCGGAGATCTGCGACGCCATGATCGAGCTGGGCTGGGGGCCCTACCAGAACGACCACGAGGACGCCAACGGCCAGTGGGAGATGAACTGGGACTTCGACGACGTGCTAGTCACGGCGGATCGCCATGTCTTTTTCAAGTTCATGGTCAAAAGCATCGCCGAGAAGCACGGGCTGCGCGCCACCTTCATGCCCAAGCCCTTCCTTCACCTCACCGGCAACGGCTGCCACACTCATGTCTCGTTCTGGAACAAGGCCGGATCGCGGAACCTCTTTCTCGACAAAAAGGGCGAACTCGGCCTCAGCAGCCTGGCCTATCAGTTCCTCGGCGGCATCCTGCACAACGCGCCGGCGCTCTGCTCGATCTTCAATCCCACCGTCAACAGCTACAAGCGCATCAATGCGCCGGCGACCCAGTCCGGCGCCACCTGGGCGCCCAATACGGTGACCTACGGCGGCAACAATCGCACCCACCTGGTGCGCATTCCCGATACCGGCCGCTTTGAACTCCGTCTGATGGATGGCGCCGCCAACCCCTACCTGATGGCTGCCGGCGTCATCGCGGCCGGCCTCGACGGCATCGCCAACAAGCGCCACCCCGGCAAGCGGCTGGACATCGACATGTACGCCCAGCCTGGAAAAGCGCAGGGCGCCAGGAAGCTGCCGCTCAACCTGCTGGATGCGCTACGCCTGACGCAAAAGCACAAGGTGCTGCGCCAGGCGCTCGGCGGCAGCGTCATCGACGCCTACGTCAAGCTGAAGATGCAGGCCTGGGATGCGCACTGCCATCACCTCAGCGAATGGGAACGCAGCCAGACCCTGGACTGCTGAGCTTTCGCCTGCCAGCGGCCAGCCGGCGGCGGGCGCTAGGGTGCGTCAGGATTGATCCAGGCCAGCCGCCCGATTGGTTGCGTGGGCCACCGTTTCTGACCTTTCAGCCCACCCTTCGGCTTTCGACCGCTGGGCGTCCGTTGCTGGAGATATAGCGAGCATGCCGGGGACGGCACCGAACCGAGGTTGGTGACCCGAAGCGGCCATTGGCGGCACCTCCCAGTCCTGCGCTCGGGGTCAGGCATTGGTTGGTGAGGCGCAAGTCAAGGGACAGGGCTGGCGTTTGCCTCCAGGGACCGGCACCGCTAGCATTGGCGGTGCCGTAATCTGGATGAATTGCCGGCAGGCGCCGCATGCGGTTGCTTCGGCCGGCGGCAGGACAGGGAAGCGGACTGTGAGGAAGACTTCCGCCTGGCCCAAATCGCGCGCCGAGAACCGAGATGATGGCGAAAACCAGGCCACGGACAGCCAGACCCGGGCAGCAGGCGGGCGGGGCGCGTTAGTCGCCCGGGCGGCGCTCGCCATCGCGATCGTTGGCGGCGGGGCGTACTGGTATTTAGGAGCGCCTGGGCTGGGGGAAAATGCGGCGCCAGAGAAAATGGCGGCCAAGCTGCCGCCAGCCCAGACGCTCAGGGACTGCGATGAGTGCCCGGAGATGGTGGTGGTGCCGGCTGGGACGTTCCAGATGGGATCGAATAACGCTGACAGTGACGAAAAACCGGTTCACCAGGTTTCGATCCGATCCTTCGCGGTGGGCAGGTACGAGGTGACGTTTGAGCAGTGGGATGCCTGCGTGGCGGCGGGCGGGTGCTCCCACAAGCCCGAAGATCGAAACTGGGGGAGGGGTAAGCGGCCGGTCATCCACGTCAACTGGTACGATGTCCAGGAGTACGTTAAGTGGCTGAGCCGGAGGACCGGCAAATTCTATCGCCTCCTTTCCGAAGCCGAATGGGAGTATGCGGCTCTGGGAGGGGCCAGGAGCCAAGTGTTCGGGAAGGGCAACGCCAACGCCAACTGTGACGGATGTGGCAGCCGGTGGGACAACAAGCAAACCGCCCCGGTTGGGAGTTTTCAGCCTAACGGGTTCGGCCTCCACGACACACTTGGCAACGTATGGGAGTGGACGCAGGATTGTTGGAAATGGGGCTACCTCGACGCCCCCGCCGGCGGCAGCGCCGGGACCTCAGGCGACTGCTTCCGTCGCGTTCTTCGGGGCGGCTCCTGGTTCGTGCGTCCTAGGGACCTTCGCTCCGCCAACCGCGACAGGCTCGGGACGACGATCAGGGGCGAAGACGTTGGCTTCCGAGTTTCCCGGACGCATCCGTGAAACGCCGGCACTTGAAAAAGCGCACCAGTTCACGTTGTGGCAGGAGCCATCGGTAGAGGGACTGACAAAGGCTGCTAAGGTCGACTTCTGGCTACTCGCTTCAGTTCGGGACCGTGGCCAGCATGACCGGGGTCAGGGGTAAAACAGACTTGAAACTAGCTTGCTCACCTCGGAATGGGGCTAGGGCGGCCGTTTCTATATCGCTTGGACATATCACGCGGACCTCACCTATGCGGGAGCCGGGCTGGAGTGGTGGTCCGGGGGCATCGCACCCACAATCCCACGATCAGCTTGGCGCCGTTGGGAGTGGTTGTCGAAGTCTATGGCTGGACGAAAACTCTGAATGATCACGTCGCGCGTCTGGCCAAATCCAGGGCCTTGACCACGCGTTCGTTGTCCTCCGCGAATTTGAAAGGCTGCCGCCGACCGGCAAGATAGGCGTCCACATAGTGCGGTGCCGCGGCCCGCAACTGACGGAATGCCGCACCGGCCTGGCGCAGTTTGCCCGCGGCTGCATAGCTGGCCACCCCAATGACAAGGAGCGACGGTCATTTCCGCTCTCGGGGACCGAGGCGCTCCGCCCAGGCGAGACCTTTGCCTGGTTCGCCGCGCTTTAAATGCACCACGTGCATGGTGTGATAGGCACAAGCCAGGTCCACATGAGCAGGCGCAATGGCGATGGCATCCCTGGCTGATCGCATGGCCAATTCGTCGGCCCCGCGGGCGGCTTGGACAACCCCGTAAATACCTCGCAAATGTACGTCGTTCGGGTTGAGCAGGAGCGCCTGTCGCAAACTTACCTCGGCGCCATCGTGATCGCCGCACACGAATTGCAGCCAGCCCCAGCGGAAATGCGCCCAACCAAAGTCGTCGTCTCCACCTTCAAGCCGGGAGAACCCGTTTCAGAAGTTGACGGTTACCTCGGGTCTGCCAGAGGCCGCATCCCCATAACCTTTCTGTTCGGCCATGCCGTTCGTGAAGACGGCAAATGGCTCTGGTACGGCAATCAACTGGCGGAGTAACGTTGCGGCCGTAGCGAGTTGTTGGGGGTTGGCGACGAGGAGATTGCAAAGGGCAGGTGAGATGCGAAGAGGCGGGGGGTTATGCGGCTTGGGTCTGTTGCTTGCCTTGAACCTGACTTTTGCGGCTGTCGTCGAGGCCGAGGAAGTGGGTTTTTTATCGGCCAGTCCCTATCAGTTGGGCGACCTGCTGGCCGAAACCAACCCGATCTACGATGTCCCGATCAGCGCCGACCTGATCCATCCCGAGAAGACCGCGAAAACCATGCCGGCGTTCGTATTCATGCACGGTTCGGGAGGCCGATTGCTTCGTCATCATCAATACCTCGAGGTGGCTCGTTCACTCGGTTTCATCACCTTTCAGATCGACAGTTTCGGCCCGCGTGGCGTCAGTTCGACCGTGGGCAACCAGACCAACGTGACGGCAGCGATGATGACCACAGATGCGTTGAGAGCGCTCAGGTATCTGGCCGGCCGCGCCGACGTCGACCCGGAAAGGATCGTGATCATGGGCAGCAGCAAGGGCGCGATCGCCGCCCTCTATGCCGCCTGGACGCCGGTTCGACAGAAGGTGGTCGGCCGTCTCGACTTCGCCGCATATCTCCTGCTCTATCCTTTGTGCGCCGTCCTCGAAGACGGCAAGGTCACGAACAATACGGTCCATATCTTCATCGGCGAAAAGGACAATTGGACCCCTGCCAAGCCCTGCATCCAGCAGGTCGGCAGGATGAAGTCACTTGGCCGGGTTTGGGCGATAACGCTTTATGCCGACGCCTATCACGCCTTCGATGCGCCGATCGACAGCGTACGCAGCTTGCCGCACGCGTATAGCATGGCCGACTGCACCATCGCGCTACGCGCCGACGGCTACGAATACGAAACCGGCTCGGGTTACCTGTTGAATAAGTTCGAACGACGGCTTGCTTTCCGCGCCTGTGCAAAGAAAGGCCAGGTAAAGATTGGCGGCGCACATGCGGCCGCAGAACTCCTCGAAGACGTTAGGGCCTTGTTGGTTTCCAAACTCAACTAGACGGGTTTTTTCGGGGTCATGGCCTGCCCGGCTATTTGCAGACTGGATCAGTGGTCGCTATCGTTTGGCGGCGAATCGGTAGTTCTTTGGCGTTGAAACGATCGTCAGGGCGGGTCAGGAATGGGGCGTTACGACAAGTCAATCGCCATCCATGAGGAAGCCTGTCGATACCTCGCAGGCGGCGTCAGCAGCAATTTCCGCTATCAAACCAATCCGGTGCCGCTGTGTTTCGAACGCGGTGAGGGTGCCTACGTGTGGGATGTCGATGGAAATCGTTACATCGACTACATACTCGGCAACGGTCCGGCCATTCTGGGACACAGCCCGAAACGGGTACTCGACGCGGTGCGGGCGAGCCTCGACCAGGGCCAGGCGTTCACGGCAATTCATCGGGCCGAGTTGGAGTTGGCAAAGCGGCTCACCGAGATCATTCCCTGCGCCGAGCAGGTTCGCTTCGATGTTTCCGGAACGCAAGCGGACCAGATCGCCATCAGATTGGCGCGCGCCCACACCGGGCGCGAAGTGATCATCAAGTTCGAAGGGCAGTACCACGGCTGGGCCGACAACATTCTGGCCAGCGTGACGCCGGGATTGAACGAGGCGGGACCGCCTGACGCTCCAGCGACGGTGGGGCAGAGCCGTGGCCAGCCGGGGTCGGCAATCAGCAACGTGGTGGTGCAACCCTTCAACGATTTGGCGCTGCTCGAGCAAACGGTCGCCGATCGCGCGGCAGAACTGGCGGCGATCATCATTGAGCCCATCACCTGCAACACAGGTGTTATCGAGCCTCGTCCGGGTTATCTCGAAGGCCTGCGTAGGCTGTGCGACAAGCACGGCATAGTACTGATCTTCGACGAAGTGATCACCGGCTTCAGAGCGGCTCTCGGCGGCGCGCAGGAGCGCTACGGCGTGACCCCCGATCTCGCCGTTTTCGCCAAGGCGGCGGCGGCAGGATTCCCCATCAGCATTGTCGCCGGCCGCCGTGACATCATGGAGGGCGTGACGAGCGGCGTATTGCATGGCGGAACCTACAACGGCTTGACCTCTACCGTGGCGGCCTGCGCGGCAACGGTCGAACACCTGGCCCAGGATGGCGGAGCGCCGCTCAAGGAAATGGAGGCCCGCGGAAAGGAACTTATGGAGGGGTTGAATACGCTGGGCCGAAAGCACGGACTCCCGCTGCATGCACAGGGCATCGGCACGGTCTTTTCCACGGTCTTCACGGGCTCGCCGCCGCTCAGCAACTATCGTGACTACAAGGCCTCCGATGAAACGCTACGCCTCGAGTTCGTCGAAGAGCTGCAGAACCGTGACGTGCGCACGACCACGCGCGGCACCTGGTTCGTCTCCAGCGAACTGAGCGACGAAGACGTCCGTGCGACCCTCGAGGCGGCCGACGATGCGCTTGCTGTTCTGGTCAGCCGGTAATGGCTGACACCAATCCTGTCACATCACAAAAAGAGGTACGCCCATGTCCGCCTTTTATGAACTCCGGCAGTACAAGGTGCATCCGGGCAAATTGGACGAATTCGTCACGTTGATGGAGGAAGAGATAATCCCCTTCCAGGTAGCCAAGGGCATGGTCATTTGCGGTAGTTTTCGCGGTGAAGAAGACCCTAGCGTCTATGTCTGGCTGCGCCGCTTCGAAAGCGAGGAACAGCGGGAGGCGCTTTACGAGGCGGTCTACCAGTCGGACTTCTGGGTAAACGAGATGGGCCCAAGAATACCGGACTACCTCGACCGGCCCAATAACGTGGTGACGCGGATTGTTCCGACGGCGAAATCCACCGTCCGCTGAGCGTTCCGGAGCGATGCCGTAGTTTGCAATTGCCAAAATTGAGGCCCCCATGAGCGAAGACCGTAGCGCCTATCTGGTCGAGACCGATTGGCTGAACCAGCGATTGGACGATCCATTGGTGCGCATTCTCGACGTCACCGGAATGCTGACGACCGAGTTCGAGAACATCGCGCGCGAGCGCGCCTATGGCGAGGGCCATATCCCGGGCGCGGTTTTTTTCGATATCGCCAGCGCCAAGGGCGCGCTCTCCGACCCCGATGCCAAGCTACCCTGGACCTGGCCCTCGAAGGCGCAGCTTGAATCGGCGATGGCCGCACACGGTGTCGGCAACGACACCAAGGCCGTGCTTTATGCGGCGGCGCCCCGCCCCGGAGTCGATTTGGGGATGATGTGGTGCACCCGCGCCTGGTGGGTGATGCACCATTTCGGCGTCGACTGCGCCATTTTGAACGGTGGCTTCGAGAAATGGCTGGCCGAGGGCCGGCCGGTCTCGACCGAACCGGTTGAACCGCCGCCGGCGCGCTTCATCGCCAGCAGTGATGGCCGGCACGCCGTGGCGACCAAGGACGACGTGAGCGCGGCGCAAGGAGAAAGCAGGGAACGCCTGGTGGACGCGCTTTCGGCAGCCTCGTACGCCGGCACAGACAAGAAGCAATACGGTCCGCGCAGGGGTCACATCGCCGGCGCCGTAAACTTCCCGGCACGCAATACGCAGAGCGGCCTGGGCTCGACTTTCGCCGACCGCGACACCTTGACGGCACGCTTCGCCGAGAGCGGGCTTTCTGCCGACCAACCGGTCATCACCTATTGCGGCGGCGGCATCGCCGCCACGGTCGACGCCTTCGCGCTCAAGCTGATCGGCAACGACCGGGTGCGCATCTATGACGCCAGCCTGATGGAATGGTCGGCCGACGACGCCTTGCCAATGACCGATCCCAGCACTGCGGACGACGGCTGAGAGGTCAAAAAATCCCCGTGTCCCGTCCGTCGATGCTGAGCACGTTCTTTCTGCGCCAATAATCTCTGACGCCGTCGGGGCCCATTTTTTCGTAATAGGGGACGAGTTCCGTCTCCCCGCGGCTTTCGACAAAATTCATGATGGGAACGCCGGTGCCGCAGGAGATTTGGGCAAGGTCGATGCTCAGGTCGAAGATCTGGCGGCTTCCCGCCAGCTCCGGGAAGTCGGCCGCGGCCTGATTCCATCCCGGATCACTGGGATGAATGACCTTGGCCTGCCCATAAACCCGAAGAATCATGGCATCACCTTCGAAGGCACAGAACATCAGTGTCATGCGATTCAGGTCTCGAAGGTGTGCCGCGGTCTCGTTTCCGCTGCCACTCAGATTGAGCCAAACAATCCTGTTGTCATCGACGATTCGAAGCGTATCCATGCCCTTGGGTGAAACGTTGACGCGGCCGTCTCGACCGGCCGTCGCGACAAAAAACAGCGGCTGACGTTCGATGAATGCCCGAAGCTTTTCGTTGAGCTTCTTCAGGGTCGCCATGGTTCAACTCCCTAGAGTGGCTTTCGGGCACCAGCTCGCTAACTCATAGTGGCTTCCGCACGAGCCAAATCAAGCCGTTGGGGCACAGGAGCGTCAGCGGATCCCGGTTTCGACTGAGTCACCAGGCCGGCGACGAGGTTGTCCAGCTCCTCGGGACCGGAGGCATCCGGCAAAGCGGCCGCCACATAACGATCGGGGCGAAGCAACACGCCCCGCACGCCCGCCTTTGCAAAGGCCTCCCCGATCACGCCGGTCAGGTCCCTGACGCACTCCGGGTTTTGAGCTTGTCCCGGCAGGAAGCGATGGTCGCGCGGCATCACCCGCACGATCGCTACGTCCATCGGCCGGCGCTCGCCCGGCGGGCTCAGAGCACTTCGACCGTCGTCGCGTTCGACCAGCGCCAAGCCTGCACCCAAGAGCTCGTCCAACAATACTTTCGATCCGTCTCGCCGCTCGACCATCGGCTGCGGAAACATTCGGCCGCGCAGGCTCGGCCCGGCTTCACCGATCAGCAGGCCGTCCTGGAAAAAAGGCTTCGGCTTGTACTTCATCTGCAGCACGTAGTCCCGGGCCGGCGGATAGAGAGCCAGAGCACGGAACGCCAGGCGTGTGAAGAATGCCATCGGGCGGGAACGAGGCATCATGACGCGCCCCATGATCACCGCCAGTTGGATCAGCGCCCAGGCGTGGGGGCGGCGCTCGGTCTCAAAGCTGTCGAGCGCCTTTGATCCAAGCTCGCCCCGCAGGCAGGCGGCAAGTTTCCAACCCAGGTTCTGGGCGTCCCGAACGCCGCTGTTCATGCCTTGCCCGGCAAACGGCGGCGTCAAATGGGCTGCGTCACCGGCGAGAAAAATCCTGCCGCTGCGCCAACGCTCGGCGATCCGGGCATGAAAGTGGTAGATCACCTTGCGCACGATTTGCAGATTCGGGTCTTCCTCGCTGTGGCGCGCCAAGAGCTTGCGCACGTTCGCCTCGTCCAGGAGTTCCTCCGGTTTCTCGCCCGGCAGCATCATGAATTCGTAGCGCTTGGTACCGTCCGGCCCCGGGAGCGATAGGCCTGGCCGCGTGGGATCGCAAAAGACCTGCGTATGGCGGAAGCGTTGGCTCGATCCGGCCAGATCTATGATCAGCCAGCCCTGGTCGTAGCTGCTGCCGACCATGCCAATTCCCAGCGCCTCCCGCGTCGCACTTCGTCCACCATCGCAGGCCGCCACGTATTCGGCCGAGACCGTGTCCTCGGTCCCATCCGGGCCCACGAGCGTGGCCCTCACTTCTCCGCCGGTTTCTTCAAGCATCGTGACCCGGGTCGAGAATCGGGTTTCGACATGCGCAAAACGGCCAAGCCCCTCTCGTAGCTGCGCTTCGAGGACGGGTTGTCGAAAGGCCGAGCGGCGGACGTAGCCGTATTCGACGATATCCGGCAAGACCTTGGTGAAGCAGCGGCCGCTGGGAGAGAAATAGTGCGATCCGTAGCCTTCCACGATGGACTTGCGAACCGTGTCGATCAGCCCGATGAATTGCATGGTGCGCAGCGATTCATCATCGATGGAGACAGCTCTCGGCTCGGCCACGGTAGCCGCATTGCGCTCGACTAGCAGCGTGCGGATTCCGTACATGCCCAGGATGTTCGCCATGGTGAGGCCGGTGGGGCCCGCTCCTATCACCAGGACCTGGAAATTGTCTCCGACCATGTCTCAAGTCCTCATGATCGCGCGTCCCCACAGGTTCAGAGTGCGTTGTTCATGCGGCCAGACGCCGGTGGGCCGATCTGCGTCACAGCTCTCAATCTCCGCCGAGATTTCGACGAGATTGCCGTCCGGATCCAGGACCATGAAGAAGACATCGTTGCCCGGCCCGTGGCGGCCGACACCCCAATGGATGGGAATGTCGAGGTGCGAGAGATGGTCGGCCCAAGCCACCAGGCTTTCGACGTCTCTGGTTTCGTAGGAGTGGTGGTCGAACCGCCGCTCCGAAGCGCGAAACAGTGCCAGGGCATGGTGCTCGTGATCGCTGCGCAGAAAGCAGGCGGTGAGCTCGTTTTCAGGATTTTGAACCCGATCCGACAGCACGAAGCCGAGCCGCCGATGGTAGAATTCAGTCATCTCCTCGATCTGTTGTGTGCGCAGCGCACAGTGTTGAAGGCGCGCCACCTGAGCGGTCGGTTCGGTATCGGTGGCGTCCAAGGCCAGACCAAAAACCACCGCGTTGCCATCGGGATCGGTCACTGAAAAAGCCCGGTCATCAAACAGGGGAGACGGATTCTCACGCAACGTCTCTCCTTGTGCCTCAAGCCGATTTCGGTGCGCGGCCAGTGCGGCATCCGATTCGAACGCAAAGGCGAAAAACTCGATCTGATTAGCCTCGCCTTGTGCCACGATTATTCGGCGTTCGCTCGCCTGGCACAGCCAGCGGCCAGCCTGGTTCGCCCGGGTCATTCCGTAGCCACGTTCGAAAAACTTCGACAAGCGGTCGGGGTCTTCGGAACCGAAGCAAATGTGATCGAGCGTTGCATCGATCTCAGGGCGATGACCGTTCATGGCTTTCTACCATCAGAGTAGCGAGATCCTCGAAAGGTGGCGGCTAATCTGCTGCCAAAGACGCAGCGTCAGGTGTTGGCAGGCGTTTTGGCAAGATCGCCACGGCCACGAGTATGACCAAGGCGGCGACGGCGAGGATGCAGAACAGAGTGTCAAAGCCCCAGTTGTCATACACGAAGGCGATCAGCGGCAAAGTCGCGGCCAAAACGGTGAAACTCACGACATAGCGAACACCGTAGATGCGGGCTCGAAAAGCGCCGCTCGCCATCTTGCCAATCATGTAGTCGTTGATGGGGATTTGACCAAAGGCGCCAAGCATGAAGCCAAATGCGACAAGGAGCGCCACGCCGTCAACCAGCCCCGGCATCAGCGTAAAGAAGATAATTTGTATCACCGCGACTGTGAGGAACACCTGGCGCGGGCCGAAGCGGTCGAGCATGCTGCCGACCACGAGCTGGGCCATCGAAGCGACTGCGAAGACGATGAATGCGAACGAGCCTATCACGGTCGCCGTGTCTCCCTGACCGGGAAGGGCGATGCTTTCGGCCCAGGTCGACATTGCCGCCGCGAGGCCCTGCAGGCGTTCGTCGAAGATTTTTGGCAGGGCGAAGGTGGTGGATTGGAAGATCACAGAGGAGACGGCGGTTGTCAGGAAAACAATGGCCGAGACACGCATCAGCAATGCCCGGTTTGAGACAGTCGTACCCACCCCAACGTCGCCGCTCGCCGCTTTCGATGCCGTTTGATCGACATGCATACTTTCCCAGCGCAGCGCCAAGTATGCCATCCCCAAGGCGATGGAGAAGGCGCCAGGAAGAACAAACGCCAAGCGCCAGCCACCATTGTCGATCAGGTATCCAGCGATCAGCGCCGCACAGGCAACCCCCAGATTGCCCCAGACGCCGTTT
>PVBE012821670.1_pt1 | contig 15060 bp, 14 predicted proteins | sample 1631181 | NCBI WGS metagenome assembly PVBE01 (sample SAMN08397723, study PRJNA350692) | Marine metagenome, whole genome shotgun sequencing project. | isolation source: water | place: Pacific Ocean | collected 2012-04 | reverse complement strand
CGTAAGCCGCGAAACTTTCTCTTCAAGCGAGGAACGCTCCGAGCAGGACTCGAACCTGCGACCTACGGTTTAGAAGACCGTTGCTCTATCCAGCTGAGCTACCGGAGCCAAGGTTGGGCATTGTACGTCAGTCTTTGTATCATGCCCATTCTTAGCTGATTTCTCTTAATCGGCTATCGGGCCGGTAGCTCAGCGGTTAGAGCTAACGACTCATAATCGTTCGGTCCCCGGTTCGAATCCGGGCCGGCCCACTTCTGAAGCGAGAAACTACCTCCGAGGTAGTTTTTCTCTTGATTGCACCGTTTCGTTTTACTAGGATGGCTATTAATCAAAAGGAGAAAATATGTCAAATAAAGCAATGTCAGTAGCGATCGGTATTGTGGGCGTAGGTCTTTTATCGATCGGTCTTGGATTAGGAAATGGAAATACAACAGCATTTGCAGCGTCGGCTGTGTCGACAACAACATCATCAGTTGGTCCGACAGTAGTGTGGTTCGGAGTGACTTCTGAACAAGGGGGTGGTTATTCTGTACCTGATCGGCATGTTGTTTACCACCGACTCTGGTCAGATGGTCGAATCCAAATGCGGTACGGTGGAACGATGAATGGTTGCCAAATAACTGGTGCAAACTGCGACTGGATTGATGTACCCGCAGAGCCTAGCGGGGGAGGCGAGGCATGCGCTGCAGACATAAACAGCGATTTGGAGATTGGCATCGAAGATTTGTTGATTGTTGTTGATCAATGGGGAACTGATGTCACGTGCGAACCATCTTATGACTGCTTAGACCTTGGAAATGTGCTCCCAAGTTCATGAACGATTAGAATGATCACATGAACTATAAACACGGTTTTTCTCTTGTCGGTATGCTCATATCTCTTTTGTGCGTCGTTGTGCTTTCAGCAATTATGATGAATTCGATGAACAAAACGGTGACTGGCAATGGAGAAGCTGCGCCAAGTTCCGTGTGGGGAATGCAAAACCAAATCCAACTTCAAACAATGGTACAGGGGTTAATCGCTGATTCATTTGGAAGAAACAATGATTTTTTGGTTCCTAGTGACTTGTCTGAAAGTTTAGATGTGCAAGAAAATACGTCTGCTAATTTTTGGTCAGCAATGATTGCTCAAAATTTGACGACGCCAGAAACTTTGATTGCTAAAGGCGACAACGGTTGGGTTGAAACAGCTTCATATAGTTGGCGATCCATCAACACTCGTGATGGTCAATATTGGGATCCAAATTTTTCGACTGATTTTAATACGATGTCAAACGTTTCATACGCACACATGCCTCTGTATGGCGAGCGTTTGAAAAGATGGTGGAGAAATGATGCCCGAGGAACGTTTCCAATCATAGGGAACCGTGGACCACGAGATGGCCAAGTACAAACGGATTCATTTACGCTTGATAAAGATGGACAGTGGCGAGGGTGGGTTTGTTACAACGATGGTTCGATTAAGTGGCAAGAACAAACTGAGACTCCAATCAAGTGGATGCGGGATGACGGTATGCAAAGTGACAACCTGTTTATCCTTGAAGGCGGGGACAATAAAGATGACACCATGTTTGGCATCACTTCAGAGATGACCGAAGACGGTCCTGTTTTTATCTGGGATTAATTTAATCGATGGGTCAAATTTGCGTGAGACCAATTTTGGCGTCGTCGATCAACTGCTTCGCACTGATACCATTTCCAACGGCACGTTTCATCCATAAATCAGGCGTGAGGCGACCAATAGAACAAATACGTTTTGTTTCAGCAGCAAGATCCTTACCCCGCATGTGGGATTTTATTTGATGGCTAATGACATGACCTATGGTGTAATCTGCAAGATAGAGTGGATATCCAATCATGTGCTGGTATGCAGCAAGGATGTGATACGGATCTTCGCCAAATTGATCTTTGAAATATTTGTTCCACACATCGTCAGCGATTGAGATCATTTTGTCACGTAACACTTCGGGAGTTGTCTCTGGGTTTTCATAGAGCCATCGCCACGTGTACAACTCCACAAGCGATGGACCTGCAATTTGGCATGCCGACAACAATCCTTCGATCGAAGCGACTGCGAATGCCTTTGTTTCATCATCTTCTTGAATACCAACAACTTCCCGTGCCTTATTTTGATACAAGAATGCGAACGCTTCAGTGCAAGCAGTGTTTGGAACATTGCGAAGTAGCGGTCTTGGTACAAAGTGTGTAGAGATCAGTTGTTCTAAGTTGTGTCCAAGTTCGTGCATAGCTGTGTCAAATCCGTCCCAGCCGAGTCGGTCGTCTAAGCGATTTGTTCGAAGCCATGCGTGATATTCAGGTATGCCCGGACGCATCGCGTGCCCAGCTCCACGTGCAATTTCAACATTGACGCGAGTGCCTAAAAATTCTGCATCTTCATCACTGTACCCAAGGTCCCGCAAAACCTCAGGCAACTTGTCCTGAAACACAAGTTCGTCTTTGAATTTTGCAGTTACTTTTTCATCAAGTTCGGCAGCAGATCCACTTTCTGAAATATCTTCAAGGTAGATATCAAATGATTCAAGCGGCCGGCCGAGTTGTTTAGAAAGAAGCTTAGCAATGTCTTTTCTCACTGGTGCTTCAAGCAACTCAATCATCAATGCTTCAACACTTTTTTCAGGAATTTCTCTTTCTAAATCGAATTTTCGGGCGATCGCTGTTGGGTGTTCTTCAAAATAGATGTCGTAATCATTGGCAACTGACCGCTGCGAAAGTAATTGCTCGTAGCGAATAGGTCCAAGAATATCTGTTTGTTCAATTCCATCAATAGTATTTTTCCGTGGATCCCATTTGCCTTCACACGTTGAATTCATTACGCTCTTTGGAAGTGTGCCATCAATGTGTCTGCCCATGACCCATGAGAGCGCACGTTGTTTATTGATGCCGTTATCTTCTGTGTACCCCGCTTTGATTTCTTCTCGGATCAACCAATGTGCAATCAACTTACGATCTTTTTCAAACCAGGATTTGCCTTCGTCGTCGATCATGCATCCAACAGGAACATGAAATTCACTGACAAACATATCTGCATCGTGTTCAAGTTTCCGCGCGCGGTCGTTTACTTCAGCAGGAATTCTTGGACCAAATGCCCAGCCAGCTCGTACTTCTGCCCATTTGTCTGTGGACCATGAATCACCTTGATCGAGCATAGTCGACAAGTCTGGCCGATCAAAATTGAGCAATGCAATAAAAGCAATTTTTTGTTTATAGAATTGATCAGAGAGATCAGGACAAGGGTCAAACATTGCCATGAGGTTATCTACTTCAGGCATCTCGTCACCACGAAGATCAGTCCACCTTCGTAAGTGCCGACCAATTTCATACAAGTGTCCGCCGATGCTTCCTAGCGCACTTTCGTATCGGTCGAGAAGACGTGTACGATCTGCTTCATCGGTAATAAAGTGTTCAATGCAAAACGATTTGAATGTTTCGCCATCACCATCAGATTCTTGCCAACGGTTTGCAACACGAGCAACACCTGCAAGTGCTTTAGGCTGATTGATTTCCTGAGCTGTTTCTTCAATTGGTAGTGTTTTCATGCAGTGCATGATAAAGGGAGTCATGCAAGTTGTGGTTAGATGCAATGCCTCCTTGAGCAATTGGGGAATACTTCCCACCCGATTCCCGAATAATTGGAAGCCAAGGAATAATGTCCCACGGAAATAGAAGTGGCTCTACAACGGCATCAATTCGTCCTGTGCACAGCAACAGATATGCAAAACAATCACTCCACCCTCGGATTGATCCTGCATGTTGTAACAGCAGTCTGTGTATTTGTTCGCTATTCGTTTGTTTGTAATAATCAAAAGAGGTGGTGCAAATCATTGCGTTTTCAAGCGAGGAGGTGTCTGATACTGTTGTACGTTGGTTTTTGTATTTGACACCTTGGCCAACAACCGCAGAAATAGACTCGTCAAGAGCAGGTAAATTTGCTGCGCCAGCAATAGCTTCCCCCTCAAGTTCAAGACCAATGAGTGTTCCAAATAATGGGACGCCCCGCGCAAAAGAAGCGGTGCCATCAATTGGATCAACTACCCACCGGTACCCACTTGATCCTGCAATTTCGCCATGCTCTTCACCTAAGAAACCATCGTCTGGGTACTGAGTTAGGAGGAGATCTCGAGCACGCAACTCAGCTTCTTGGTCAACTTTGGTGACAATACTTCCATCATTTTTTGTACTAAATGTCAGTTTTTTTTGATCAAATTGAGAAAAAACGAACGATCCTATACTCTCTGCCGTACTGTTTAGGGCGTCAATTCTGGCGTTATGGAGATCCATTGGTGACATGGTATATGCAAGTCCTATAACGGCTGCTAGTAAACCGCACAGATGGCGATTTTGCCCACATATTCGGTGTGGTCGATATGGATTTCCTAGTTTGCCATCTAAATGGTGGAAACTACTGTCGATACGAGGGTTGTGGCTTACAATAGCCCAAATGTGGTGTTAGAGTATTGGATATGCCCTAGTGGGCAATAAGAAGTCGAAGGCATGAAACTGCACACGTGTATTACAAAACTGATGATCGTACCCCTATTATTCATAGGGGTTTGCGATATTTCTGCGATGGCGGGAACAATTTTTGTGCCCAAGGATGTGCAAACGATTCAAGAGGGGATCGATAGGGCACAAGGCGACGACACAATTCTTGTTTCTCCGGGTCGATACAACGAATCGATCAATTTCAACGGCAAGGCGATCACTCTGAAAAGCGAAAATGGGCCATCAGTCACGATAATTGACGGGTGGCGATTAGGTGACAGCGTCGTGAAATGTATCAATGGCGAAGGGCCAAGCACGAGAATTGATGGTTTTACAATTACAAACGGAACAGGCAATGCTGATCTGTATGGAGAACGAGAAACAATTGGCGGCGGGTTGCTTTGCCTCCACTCGAGTCCGACTGTTTTGAATTGCATTTTTGTTGATAACGAATCAAGTTATCTTGGTGGTGCGATTTACAACGGGGAACGGAGTAATACAATTATTCGTTCTTGTAAAATTCGCTCCAACAAGGCTGATCGAGGCGCTGGCATTTACAACACAAAGGGTGCTCCTGAAATACGTGACACCGAATTTTCTAATAATTACGCTAGTTATGGTGGTGGTGGAATGTATAACTACGGATCAAATGCGAGTGTAATTTCTTGTACATTCCGAAAGAATAAATCTCAATATAACGGTGGCGCACTTTACGATTACGATAGCACTGGTCGTATAACAAAAACAATTTTTAATAACAACGTAGCAATGTTTAGTGGTAACGCTGTGTATCGAGGATACCGTTCAGCTACATACATCGAAGGTATTGGTGATGACAATTTCTTTAAAACTGTGCACGACACAGTTGAAGGTACGGGCGGATACATGGTTGCACGAGGACGCGCAGTTGGAGCGTGTTGTGTCGGCACTGGTTGCTTGATAGTTGACGAACAATCATGCGTGCAAGCAGGAGGTTCATGGCTTGGACCTAATTCAAGTTGTGACGAACAAGTTGTTGCGTGCCCGAAACCAAACACTAGTGATATTAACACTGATGGTGTTGTCGATATGATGGACCTTGTTCTGCTTATGACGAGTATGGAAAAAGGCTCAGCGAACAAAACGAACTAAGACAGTTCCATCCACGAAAGAATTAACTCTTTAAAAGATGTCGCGGGAATTGGATTATCACCTGTAATTGTTTTTGGTGGAATAATCACTGGTGCTGTTGCTCCCATTGCAGGAATTAGACCATGCGAACCCTGAACCACCGAAGGATCGGTTTCTATAACATCGAACAAAGTAGTAAATCCCATTTTTTTTGCAAGAATTTTTAGCGCAATGCGTGGTTTGCACCCACGCCATCCCTTGGCTAGAAAAAGTTCGCGTGGGTCGTACCCTGGTTTTCGATGAATGTCCACAGTTTGTTGATAGTCAGGAGCAGATGATTCATTCTTCCACCAGTCGTGTGTAAACCAATAACCTTGTTTGGCGATCACAACAAGTTCACCGCATCGTTCGTGTCCAAGATCTCCTCTTTCATTTCCTTGAAGCACTTGATCTACACCCTCAATATTTGATAAAAGCGATGCGACATCTGATATTTCTTTTTTGTTTTTAACGTAAACGTGCGCGAGTTGATGGTCTGGTACAGCAAAAGCTCTGCTTTGCCCAGCATCTAAATACTCCCGTCCGAGTTCTTCACGAATTGATAGTAATTTGGCATCTCGTAATATTTTATTTAATGGGACCGAATTACTTACAGCATCTATTCCGTACTCACTTATCACACAAACCTGCATAGCCTGTTTTGTAAAATGGTCGATCAACTTTCCTACTTCATGATCGATGAGTTTAAGTTCATTTACTATGGATGGATGATTTGGACCAACTTTTTGTAGAGGATAATCAAGGTGTGGAAGATAAATTAACATTAATGTGGGTGACAATTGTTGCTCAACAATTATTGTGGCATCTGCAATCCACTTTGAAGATGTAATATTTGCCATTGGTCCCCAGAAATTAAATAATGGGAATTGTCCTAGGCTTTGTTGTAATTCTGTTCTAAGCGAGGGTGGATTTGTCCAAATGTCTGGAATTTTACGGCCATCTGCACAGTACAACGGTCTGGGTGTAACGGCGATGTCGGCAGAGGAGTACATGTTGAACCACCAGAACATGTTTGCGCAAGTAAAATTGGGATCAAGTTTCTTTGCAGCGTCCCAAATCATCTCTCCTTTTACAAGCGAGTTTGATTGGCGCCAAAAATGCGTTGCATTTGTTTCTCGTTCATGCCAGCCATTAGCAACGATCCCATGATCTTTTGGTTCAAGGCCAGTCAACAATGACGTTTGTACAGTAGACGTGACGGCTGGAAGTGGTGGATCTAATAGCTGTACAGAAGTTTTATTTGCAAGCGAAGTAATATTTGGTGTGTGCTTACCAAGATGCTCTTTTGTGAGCCCAACAACATTGATGACAGCAAGTCTTTTCATGTTAGGTTCCAAGAACCTTTCTCTGTGCAATAATAGTGAGAATTGCGCAGAGGCCCGACACGATTGCAATTGGAACTTCGGCTGCAACGCACAAATACACGACATCAAGCAAGCAAAAACCTACGAGCATCATGTGAATGCCATGAACACTTTTTTCAGAAAGATGGAAAACGACTATTGTAAAAACTGTCCAAATCGTAAAAAGTCCAAGGGACAAAACAATCCAAATGAATTGAAATTGTGTGAAGTACATGATTGCAGGTACATACGCTGCTGGGAGAAGAAGCAGTGCAAGCCATCGCTTTGCTGTGTTGTTTTTACTCTCTCCTCTTGCGATGAATGTGAGAACTGCTGTGTACCACGCAATGCCCAGTGAAAACACAAAAAGAGGTTCCGATTGGAAAGTAACATTAAAAGCTGAGAATGCTACAACGTAAACCATCCCTCTACACAATCCCATAAAAATTAGTGCAGGAATGATGAAGCGGTGGAGATATGTGTAAATTAGTACGCTACACAAAAGAGCAGCCATAAAATACAAAGCTAGAATTTGGGTGAATGTGGAAAGCACCAACGCTGCGACCAAGAGTGAAAATCCAACAATCCATACTTGTGTTTTTGAAATAGTTCCGCTTGGTAACGGCCGGTCTGGTCGATTTTTTTTGTCAAACTCAACATCGATTGCGTCATTTAGAACAAGCCCAGCAAAATATGCACACAAGAGAGCGAGTGTTACTAAGAAGAGAGGGACGAGTGGGGAGAGTGTTGGAACAATGGTAGCGTCTGACCATTGCAAACGGTGTGCAGCAATTCCAAGTCCGAAACCAACCATCACATTGCTAATGAGTGTTGGTGTGTTACTCAGGCGTAATACATTGACCCATGCACATGCTTTACTCATCGCAGACAACGCTCTGTATTTGTTTGTTTGCCCAACGAATTTCTGAAGTAATAGAATTGATGAGTTCGTTTTCTTGGAAACATGTTGGCATTACATCCCAAGTATAGGTTTCAACTTCCCACAACGTATCATTATTTGTGGGGATTTCTTCTAAAGACTGTAGTAAATCATGTTGAGTTGTTCCAAGCGGGCCAATGGCTTTACTATGAATTGGAACATGGAAATGCACTCGCCAATGTCCAGTTGGCTGTTCGTGTAGAGCATCTGAGAGATTATTAAAAAACGTCATTTCACTATTTCGAACAATCGTTGTTTGGTGTAAATATCTAGGCTCTGATAGGGAACGAAGGGCTGTAATAGCAGAATTTTTTTCTTCTTCAGAAAGAGTATCGAAATCAACATCGATTGCAGATGAGAGTTGTACCTTGCCGATGGCAAGTCCAACCTGTGCGTAAGTATCAAGAGAATCCTTTGGCATTTCTCGCATTACAGCAGCGTGACACGTGTCGTAGCAGACACGGATATATCTCCTCACTCGCTCGTCATCACCAAATTGTGTTTGAATGAATTCTGCAAGAGTGCTTGCAGTTTGTAAGCGACATCCAGGTTCGGGCTCGATGTCGAGATGAATGAGTTTTTGTGAAATTTGCTCAAGATTTTCAAGGAAGTCAACACATTGCAGAAGTTGTTGAGCGGCTTGTGTATCACTGTTCCAGCCCTCGCTCCAACCAAGGGGCAGTGTGGAAATACTTCCGCTCGTGTTATCTGGAAGTAGTTCAGCTAATAGTGTTGCTAGTTGTTGTGTGTAGGTAAGACGTTCTTCTTCACACCACGTTGGTTTGTAGACCTCGCGACCAACGATGCTGTTATGGAAATTCCCATAAGGAAACCCATTGAATGAACGGACTGATAAATCTAGTTTGCTTAAACACTCTTTCAATGTATCAGATGTTTTGTTGATTAACGATTTTTTGGGTAGCCAAAGACCAACTTCAATTGGGGAGCCAACACGTTGTTGAATAACACTTGCGTAGTCATGAAGATTTGAGATAACCTCGTCAAGTGTTTCTCCAGCGTGCACGTTGGTGCAGTACCCAAGCATTATTCGACAGAGAATCTACCACTCTTGGAAAGGAAATCAAGTGGATTTTTATACGAAATAGTGTCAATTGTTTCAGCATGATGCCCACGGCTTGCAAGTTCATGTCGACATTTTGGAACGGCAAGTGGGTCGCTTGGTCCCCAGTCTCCAGCAGAGTTGATCCATAAACGTTCGGTGCCATACATTTCAATAATATCAGCGGCACGCTGTGGAGTGCACTTGCTATTTGGATAGAGTGTCATACCCGCCCAAAAACCTCTTTCAAGAACTGCGCCGACTGTGTGCTCTTCAACATGGTCGATGAGAACGCGATCAACGTTGATGGAAGTGTTTTCCACGGCATCCATGATGAGCATTGTTCCTTTGAGTTTGTCTTCAAGGTGCGGTGTGTGGACAAGAACGAGCCGATTGTGTTTTTCAGCAAGTGCAAGTTGTTCTTCAAGAATGATCAATTCATTTTTACTATTTTTATTGAGGCCGATTTCGCCGATTCCTAATACAGTTGGGTGATCGAGAAATTCTGGAATGATAGAAATAACTTCACGTGCAAAACCAACATCTTCTGCTTCTTTTGGATTGATGCATAACCAACAATGGTGGTTGATACCGTATTGTGCTGCACGTTTTGGTTCCGTATCTGTAAGTTGGCGGTAGTAATCAAAAAATCCTTGTGGGCTTGATCGATCAAATCCAGCCCAAAATGCTGGCTCTGTAATCGCGACACAACCTGCGAGCGCCATTCGCTCGTAATCATCGGTTGTTCGTGAGACCATGTGGATGTGTGGATCAATGTATGTCATAGGTCTGTTTGTTTTGGGGCTCCGCTTGCACCTTGTTCGTGGGCTACATTAATCGGTTCCTTAGAATGATCGCTGAGGATATTGAGAATCTTCTCTGTTCGTCCAACGTTTTTTTCAAGTAATACATTGATACATTTGTGAAGAGAATCAATGCGGTAATCCTGCTCAATAGATTCGCAACGGTCGAGTCTGTCAAGGAATGCTGCGATGTCTAAAAGTTTTGCTCGATGTTCTAGGAAATATCGATCAACAGTTTCTTTGTGTGTCATTGGACATGTTGGTTTTAATGGCATGAGGGTGTTGATTTTAGCCATTTGGTGGATCTGGTGCGACTACTTCCGTGGTCAAGATTTATCTGGGACCTGCCACCATTTGGCGGTGGTGAGACAAGCGCATTCCTTGGTCGTAGTGAGAAAAATCGTTTATTTGTTGTTTTGGCGGGTCAAGTGCTCGATTGCTTGCTTGACGAGGTCATGGTGGAGTTCGTGGACATCCACTGGCTGTCCAATATCTTGGAGTAATAAAATGGTGAGTTTGCCGCCGAGATGCTCACGGAACTCCTCGATTCCATCGAAAAGTTCTGGGTCATGCACTTTTTGGTGCATGGTAGGGAGGTTGAATTCATGTAAAAGCGCGATCACGTCATCTGCCACTTGCTGGTCTAGGTGCCCAAGTTCAACACTGCACTGGAGATCGATAGCAAGACCAATGGAAACAGCTTCTCCATGTGTGAGCTCATGCTTTGTCATCTGCTCTAATTTATGAGCAGCCCAATGTCCAAAATCAAGGGGGCGAGCTTCTAGTTTTTCAAACGGATCGCCACTCTCGGCGATGTGCGTAAGGTGCAATTTTGCAGACGAGGTCATTAATTCTGCCATTGTATTAAGATCACGATTTTGGATTTTTTCTGTTGAACGTTTAATTTGTTCAAAAAGTTTAGGGCTTTTAACAAGCGCGACTTTAATTGTCTCGCTCATTCCAGAGAACCAGTGACGATCATCAAGTGAACGAAGCAATTCATAATCATTGATTACTGCGCATGGCGGATCGAAAACACCGATAAAATTTTTCTTGTTGAATTTATTGATTCCGTTTTTTACCCCAACACCGGAGTCGCAAGTTGACAAAGTTGTGGATGGCATTCGGATAAGCTTCAAGCCTCGATGCGCAATTGAAGTGGCGAATCCAACTGCATCAAGCATTGCACCTCCACCGACAGCAAGCACAACAGATTTTCGGCACATGCCAAATTCGTTGATCGCATCAAGAATGGATTCGACAGCAGAATCATTTGTTTTTGCTTCTTCTCCGCCTTGTACGATTTGAATTGGCGCACAATCGATCAAGGATGATTCAATCCATGATGTGATTGTTGATACATATTCTTTGTTTGCACTATGAATACCGCTATCTACAACGACCATCAGTTTTGTGGGATTAATTTCGTTAAGTATGTTAGTTACTTCACCATCTTTTCTAAATGCATGCTGCGTACAAAAAAGTTGATGGTTCCATGTTAAGGAAAACGTGCGGTTTATTTTCTGTGGTTCAATCACTTGGATTCCAAATCACGAGAAAGAGGTAGCTTGGGAGCCCACTCAAGCCAATCTTCATCCATTTCAGTTTCTAGTTCAAATCCAAATCCGGCAGGAGCAAATTCTCCGGCAGGTTCAGGTGTTGCCAACTGGATGCCGCCTTTGAGTAAAGATGTAACAGGTCCAATGTTCATTGAAATACCCGTAAACCCAAAGTCAAAATCAATTCCACTGACAGACCAAAACTTCGTATTTGTTCTGACAAGATTTGCATATTCATCTTTTACGACGACATCGATTATTACAGCAACTGCATTTGGAGCAAATTGGACATTGGTTACAGTTCCTACAGCAATACCCCTGTAGTAAACTGGTGTAGAGGGAGCGATGCCGCTGATTGAATCAGTAATAAGCGTAAACACTACGCCGTTCATTTGCTCATTTACCATCGTAGAGGTTGCAATTCCCAAGAAGGATTGTTTTGGTTTACCAGAACCGGCTGAAAGAGTGAGGTAACGAGGGCTAATGATTGTGTCTAAACCAGTGATGCCTTCTAGTGAAACTTCTGGTCGCACAATCCACCATCTCGTACCCTCTTTGGCTAAATTTAGGGCCGTTGCGCGGAGTCTCGCAGAGACAATGATATTAGATGTGTCATCGCTAAGTTGAACGCTTTCCACTCGGCCAACTATTGCCCCACGGTACATGATAGGTGCATCTGCAGTTAAGCCCTGCGCATTTTCGAAAGTAATTGTGATGAGTGGACCACGTGTATGCAACCATTGCATAAAAAGCACAACAGCAACAATTGTGGCGAGAATAGGAACAAGCCACGCAGCAGAAATTTTTGCATTTGGTTTTGACGAAACTATTGCTGTTGGAGTTTGGTTACTCATATTACTTGGCTCGATTGCCTCCAAAAGAGACGTGGGTCAAAACTAGTTGAGGCAAATATTGTAAGCAGAACTACTGCTGTAAATGCAACGATTCCAGGGCCTGGCGTAATGGATGCGAGATCTCCAAGCTTTACAGTCGCTACAAGTATGGCAACAAGAAAAACATCAAGCATTGACCACCTTCCAATTCCTTCAATGATATGGAGCAGGGTTGCTTGTTGTCTAGGTCGTTGAATTTTCCAAGAAATGCAGAGATACATCAGGCCAGTAATTTTAGCGAGTGGTATGAGTACCGAACAGAGAAAAACGATAATCGAAACTGATGGAGCGCCGTCTTGCCACAAAGCTACTACTCCTTCCCAAATAGTGCTCTCGCTTCGATGTCCAAGTCGTTGTAGTGTGAGAATTGGTAATGACATTGCAGGAAAAAATAAAATCAAGGCTGCTAACGAAAGTGCAAATGTTCTCTGAATGCCTTTAGGTGTGTGTCGATGCAGTCTCGTTTTACATCTGTGACAATCCGCTACAGTTTGCCTCGGAAGATCAGGAAGTTTCTGGTGCAAGCCGCAAGCCCTGCAAATAACAAGATGGCTGGTCTCTTTATGCATGTTTTTACAAATTAGTCAGTGACAATCTTGCATCCATGTAAAGTAAATGGATGGCTTGCAAAGAGCCCAGAGGATTGGCATTGCCCTCGGACTGTTATGGAACTACCAGAAGAAACAGTTCTTCCGCCACCCATTTGATCAGAAATTGATGCGTCGAATGTACATAGCGCTTCGTGACCATCTTCACGAAGGGTAACCATATATACACCATCTTCCGTTAAGCCATATGCGATTACTTCTCCAGATATTTCAATCACGCTGTGGTTGTGATTCGATTCTGAACCATTTTCGATAAATGAATTTTTGATGTTACTGATTGGCAATTGTTTCACTGTGTGATCACTAGCTTGATGAACAACCCTCGCCGCTTTGGTAGTTGTCTTTAAATTATTCGATCCGTTGCAGCCAAAAAGCAAAAGCAAGGTTATGGGGAGTAAAAGTAATTTCATTTTGAGAATCTCCTAGGCTTGGGATAGTATCACGCAGAGAGGGTACCTGAATAGGCGGTCTGATCGTTGCAAACTGCACGATCAATGTCAGGTGGGGGTGGTTCTCGTTGATTATGAATGATTTAGGGTTTGTAAGGCGTCGATACTAGGGCGGGCTCCTACTCTGGGGCTTTGGAAATCTAAGACACAGATACCCCCAAAAAGTGCATTTTTGTCCAAAACTTGGAAAAAAACTTTAATAACATGATTAATTAGGTGCTTAAAACGGAAATAAACCCGTTTTTTTACCTAATAATGGCGATTTTGTTTTTTTTGGGAAACCCGGTTCACAAATAGGTATTGAACCGCCTATGAGGTGCACCTGTCGAGATGGTCTCGACCATGAAATTCACCCCTCACCTTGGAGTTCGAAATGACAACTTTACCCCTGACATTGGCCATGATCGCCTTGTCCCAAAACCCAGCTTCCTCACAATCATCAGCAGATTTCAACAACGACGGTAATGTTGATACAACAGACCTCATCGCTCTTACGGGTGCAATAGGTACTCCTTGCTCGGGTGATTGCCCAACAGATCTTAATAACGACGGCGTGACTGACCAACAAGATATTTTGGTTCTTATGCAATTTTGGGGTGCTGTTGAAGGTTGGGTTAATCCCAATACTCCTGCTATCAACGAAACAAGCAACGATACAGCCAACGAAACAACTGAACCATCACGTGACCCAAATAGGGACATGAGTTGGCAAAACGAATCCCCAAAACTTTTCAATACAATCTTTTATGAAGATCACACGAGAATTCCAGATAATAGACGTGATCTCGCAATTCTTCTTGATCAGGGAGCACAATCAAAAGCTTGGTCATCAGAAAATAATGTAAACACAATACCATATGCATATTTCGGTGGTGTTGATTGGGACGGTAACGGTGAGTTGACGGAAACAGACAAAGAAAAATTCGCTAATTGGCTAAATGAAAACATAGACCCAGAATACGACGGCCCATTATGTTTAGATATGGAAGGTGAATGGTGGGGCATGTTTGATACATCGAATCAAAATGTCATGAACACAGTTATGGATTTCTACATCGAATGTTTGGAATATGCACAAACACTGCGTCCAAATGCAAAGATCGGTTACTTTGGTCTTCCAAAAAAAACACATACAAAAGATACAAGCACTACAGCAGACGTGTCACGACTTCTCCAAGCAAGTACAGCCTTATTTCCTAATGTTTATGACTTTAACCCAAACCCCGGAGCCTCAGATCGTCTTCGCAGGCATATTGAAAAGACAATGGAGATGGTTAATGGTGAAATTCCAGTATATGCTCAAACATTCCTAAGATATAAAAATCAAAACAGCACAAACTTTGAATTACTCCATACACTAGAAGAGTTCATGCAAGACCAAGTTCAAGCCTCACTTGATGCTGTATGGACTGATGCAAATGGCAAAGATCACCACGTTAATGGCGTTGCACTCTGGGATGCATACTCATTCGTAAGCAGGTACACAGATAACTGGTCACAGATGTCAAACGAAGATCGTAAAGCACATTGGGATGATGTTGATGCGATACACGTTGAGTTTCTTTCAAACATGAAAAGTTCTGTAGATGCAGCATGTGATGCAATAGCACTACGAGCTCAAGCACAACAAGAAGACAATGCAGCTCAAGCTGCAGCAGAAGAAGCCGCACGTGTTGCAGCTGCTCAAGAAGAAGCGCGTCAAGTGAAACTTGCACGTCTTGTAGCAGAAGTTG
>PVBE010559259.1_pt1 | contig 15060 bp, 9 predicted proteins | sample 1631181 | NCBI WGS metagenome assembly PVBE01 (sample SAMN08397723, study PRJNA350692) | Marine metagenome, whole genome shotgun sequencing project. | isolation source: water | place: Pacific Ocean | collected 2012-04 | reverse complement strand
GTTTCGCGGAGGAAGAGCCGGAGCAGGAAGAAGTCCCCCCTCCGCCACCGATCGGATTCGACGCCCCGCCTCCTCCGCCCGGTTTCGCGGAGGAAGAGCCGGAGCAGGAAGAAGTCCCCCCTCCGCCACCGATCGGATTCGACGCCCCGCCTCCTCCGCCCGGTTTCGCGGAGGAAGAGCCGGAGCAGGTCATTGACGATTTTTCTTCTATCGACTCATTGGCAGATTCCCTCTCACTATTGGATGACGATTTCGAGTCTGAGGTGGAAAATAATATTCCAGAGGAAACACCATCATTCGAAATACAAGGCCAACCTGAACAAACACTTTGGCCCGTTGTAGACGAAGATTCTGAATCCCCTTCGGAAGTCTCACAAGCCATAGAAGCGTTCGGACTAGTGAAAGAATCAGAATTCGAGCAATCCGAATCTCAGAAAACAAGCAGGCCATCTCCATTTCTCAGAACCCCGTCCGAAGTCGACTCGATTCCCGGAGACAAATTACATGCAACACTGAGTGAATCTGAGACCTCTGTTTTGAATCCAGATGGCTCGATAAGAAAGCAGTTAATTGACGGAGAACTGATCTTAAGGAATTCCAGTAAGAAGCACAGGGCATGGGATATTGAGGTCCATCTTGATTCCATAGATTCGACCGATTTTGGAGACAAGGTCTCTTCGGTAAAGGAACTTGATCCAACAGAAGAGACAGCCATCCCATATACTGCTTCAGGAACAAGGATGCTAGTCTTGAAAGAGTCAATAGACACAGATAGCTCACGTAATGAGGAATCCAGCCTTTCTCTCGTCTACTCCGATTCGCCTCAGGAAGTGGATATTCACATCGAGATAGAGAATGTATCACCAGCCCCATTGTACGACGTCGAGGTGAAGAGGACTATTCCTGAATCATTCATTCTACCAGATGACAGCGTTTTCAGCGTCGAAAAGGACTCGGTTGTCTGGGATATTGGTAGGATGAATGTCGGTGAGAAAAAGCACCTTTCAATTTCAGCCAAGATAAATACCGAATCTATCGAGAAGATTAACGCGGGAGTGACATCTGCCACCTATTCTTCGGAGGCAACCGTATCAAGAGCAAGATTCGATCGTGTCAGCGGCTCAGGTCGACAGTTTTCGTATGTCAATGCCGAAGAGGACGATAGGCCCGGTGTTTGGCATTGTACCTGCGTCTTTGAAAACAAGTCTTCGTTTGTGGTTTCTCTTTCTGGAGCTACAGTCCGACTGGTTGGTAGGGAAGAGCCGATTCTCGATGTCTCCGATATTAGGCAAGACGTCCCCCCAGAAGGAAAATGGGATTCAATGGCCAAACGAGTGGAATCCGATGATCAGCCAAGTTTCACTCAAGAGATTAGGTTCTCAATTCTGCCCAGAGTCTCAGTTCAGTCTTCTGGAACTATAGAATTGAAGGAGCAGCAATTAACGGTCCTCGATGCTATTCTTCAGAAGAGATATGATAAATCCAGGATTAAATCATACATTTCTTCCAATATTGAAACTGTAATTACCCTTGAGAACAACGGAACCTCTGAGATAAATGTACTAAGGGTTCTTGACGATGTGCCCGGTATTTTCGAAACTCCTTCTGTAGACGACATTTCCATAGAGATAGAAGGGACGGAACTCAAAGAAGAGCAATACAGAATCGATGTAGTAAATGGAACTCAACTAGAGGATAAGCACGTATCTCCTGATGGGGATGGGCATAGTTTGAGAATGACCATTGGTACTTCGGCCCCCCTAGGTCTTCAGCCCGGCAAGGCAGTGGTAATTAGATATCCATTGACTGCACCCGATCCATCTCCAAGAAATCAATTGCTGGTAGCGCCAATAAAAGTCGATTTCAGCTCCGAGAGGTTCGGCCCCGTTGCAACTAGGATGGTCGAGAAGCCACCAATGATTTCCGTAGTCCACAAGAGAAGAAACATCAGTACTGGCAAGGAGGTATTCCCAGGAGGGAAGCCGGGACAATATGAGATAATGCTGATGTTCCACAATAGCTCTGATAGCGCACTTGACGATCTAGCACTTCACGACATCGTTCCTGGAACCTTCACAATCGAGGAATCAATTGTGAGATCCGACAACGAAGGGGAGAGAGATGCTTCTATGACAAAGGAATCCGCGCGAGATGGGACTCAGGTAACTTGGGCAATAGGCAGAATTATGCAAGGGGAGAGGATAGAGGTCCTTTACACAATTCAAGGAGACCCCGAAGCAGAGTACAAGGTTTCGGATGCACAGGACTTCCACGGAGCAACATTCGGTGACGAAGTAGATGAAGAGCCAAATGTACCGCAGTGGCTCGACGTACCTGAAGAGCCCACCCCTCTTCCTTCAAAAGAAACTCTGGATGTTCCAATAGAGGAAACGGAGAAATCCCCGGATGACCATGACGAACCTGAGGATAATGAAGGCAGCGTCGAGGAAGACGAAGCCGCCGAAGAAACCCCAGAAATCGATAGTTCCGAAGAAGGGGGGGAAGAAAACTCACGACTCTGTCCTGCCTGCGGTTTCAAAGTTGACCAAGGCTCTTCGATTTGCATAGTATGCGGAAATACCCTTTCATGAGGTAGTTTTTTCACCATTGTCTACCGAAGTGTTATTCTCGTCCCTTTACGCCGAAGTGATATGGCTACAGGAGAGGCAGGAGGCGACGCCCAAGCCGATGCTATGGCTTCGATGATGCTCCCTATGATGCTACTACTTGGCATGATGGTGCTATTGATGTTCTACCCGGGCCTCAGGGTCGGCCTCTCGGATACGGCAGGATCGATACTAGAACCAATGTTGCCCTTCCACCAGACGTATTTCGTTCCAACCGTATTCATCGTTGGGTCCTCAATAATGGTAGTAAACACAATCATTCGCTCTTTCTTCATGGACCCCCTTCAACAGGCCCACTTCTCCCATCGAAGCAGGCAAATTGGAAAGCAACTGAGGGAGGCAAGAATGGCAAGAGATACTGCAATGGCAGATAAGATGCAGACCATACAGATGGAGATGATGCCAGAGCAGATGAAGATGCAATCCTCAATGATGAAACCAATGGTATTCACCATGGTTTTCATAATTGCAATATTTAGCTGGATGGCAAGCTCTGTTGAGTCTTTCAGAGTCGGATTCGTAAGCCTTCCATGGGACCCAATGTGGAACTTCAACGCGAGAGTGCTGTGGATTTTCCCTGCATGGATAGCGACTTACATAGCAATGAGCGCACCCCTTGGCAGAATAATAGATCGCCACATCAAGATAGCTCGTTACTCTAGACACCCTCTAGTTCTATCCGGAGACTCAATCCCCGAACCTCTTCTCTACATGCTAGATGACAAGAGTTCCTCTAACGCATCTACTGCGGTGCGTAGGTCTCAGAGGAGAGCAGGGCCTAGGAAAACCGGCATTCCTTCGAAAAACTCTCCGCAGCGCAGGTCCGGGAACAAACATGCTGCGCCTCCTAGAGAGGGATTGACATGCAACATTTGCAAATCAGACATGATTTCTAGGACTCCCAAGGGCCTCCTTAGGTGCGATGTCTGCAGAAGCGAGTGGAGATGAGATTTTGCTCAGGGTCACGATTAGCGGACCTCCTGGTAGCGGTACTTCCACCCTGGTATCGAGGATTGCATCCTCAAGGGGGTGGTCTTCACTGAATGGTGGCGATGTTTTCAGAGAGGAAGCCAGAACTAGGGGAATCTCAGTGGAGCAATTGAGTTCCGAGGCAAAGGAAGATCTGGACGTGGACCGTTCATTAGACTCCTTACTCCAGGAGAGGATGTCGTCACCTGACTCTCCCGAGATAGTGGAGAGCAGACTTAGTGGCTGGTGGGCCCATAAGAACAATCTCAATTGCCTGAAGGTCTGGGTAAATGTCTCAGAGATTGAAAGAGCCAGAAGGATACAGAAGAGGGAGGGCGGGGACTTGGATGTGTGCTTACAGAAATCGCAAAGGAGACAGAATGACGACATGGAGCGCTACTCCATTCTTTATGACATCGACTTGGACGATATGTCCCCCTACAATCTGGTGATAGATGCTGATGAGAAGGATGAGTTGGAAGTCTTCCAGGCCGTGGATTCTGTACTCGGGAGATGATGGCATGCCAGGTAAAGAAGACTGGATTGTGGACGGCTCCGCAACAACAAACCAGTCATTTGGATGCCTTCCAAACGATAGGCCCATAGAAGAACTTCTGGAGTGCGGTGTAATTCTCATAGACAAGCCATCCGGGCCATCAAGTCACCAACTAGCAGCTTGGGCCCGCTCACTGCTGGGGATTAATCGGATTGGCCATGGAGGTACCTTGGACCCATTCGCAACTGGACTGCTGACACTTTTATGCGGAAGGTCAACAAAGATAACAGGGGAACTACTGAAGAAACCCAAGAGCTATGTCGCAGTAATACGATTCAAGCGACCCATTGAGGGAGGGGAATTACTCGGACTTGTTTCGCAGATGAAGGGGGAGATATACAATGTCCCGCCAAAGGAGTCCGCCGTCAAGATCCAAGTCAGGACAAGAGAATTGACAAAATCAGATTTACTTCAGACAGAAGAAGGTGACAGAGTCCACCTTCTGTCGATTGACTGCGAAGCAGGTACATACATCAGGACTTTGATCAGGGACCTTGGCCTTCTATCCGGAAATGAGTGCGAATTACTGGAACTCCATCGCTCTAGAAGTGGCTCTCTAACAGACCAAATGGCGTGTACCATGCAACAACTAGCAGATGCCGTCTTCCTCTGGAAGGAGCACGAAGACCCTCGAGCCCTAACTCGCCTTCTTGCCCCCGTCGAGACCATTCTCGATGATATCCCTCAGATCACCATCAAGGACGGTGCCGTAGCCGCACTATCTCACGGGGCTCCACTAGCTAGGCCTGGTGTAGTCTCGATTCCAAAGGGCCTTCCTTCTGGATCAACAGTTCTCCTATCGAGTCTGAAGGGGGAGGCTGTGGCCATTGCAGAGACGTCCGTTGGCTCAGACACGATTCCTGGAATGGAGAACGGCCAAATTGCCACTCCTAGGACCGTCATAATGCAACCTGGGGCTTATCCGCAGACTTGGTCAAAAGAGTAAACTCCGCTAAGCGGACTCATGCTCTTCGTATATCCACTCGTCTGTTTCCAGCCTTATTTTCAATACCATCATTTTCACACACACCACCGCATTCGCAGCCGAAGCAACTAGTGCGGTAGTTTGTTTTCGCATTCGACCCCTGTATAACGATTCCCTAATTTGCTCTGATTATCGGCCAAACGTCGGCCAATTTCAACAAAAAGCCAACTATTTTCTTCGCTCGAAGTCCTTCTTCAAAGACTTGGGGCCCAATTGAAAGGCCGCCAATGAAATCAATACCAGTAGTAAGGAAGAGATGACAATCATCCCGCCCCTATTGCCGTTTCCAGAACCATCTCCGGGGTTTTCTACTGGTATTTCGACCTCTAGGTGATTGTTACCCTCTAGGGTTTCATCGATTGTGCCTGTTCCATCTACCTCCATCAGGAAGCGCACCGTCTGCGAGGTTTCCAACAATTGGAAATCGCAAATAGCCATTTTCAGATCACCAGGCCCCAATTCTGCAATTGACCCGGTCCCGATTAGTATGCCGTCAATGCTGCAGTAGAATGTTATGTTCTCTGCAGAGCCCCTCCCTTGATTCCGGATGAAACCAATTAATTCAATCACGTCGCCATCTGATAGGGCTTGCGACTCTTCGCCACCCACCCTTACCTCCATAGACTCGACCAGCAAATCTGGCTTCGAAGTTACGAAGATTGTAATATCTCTGGAGATTTCCGAATTCCCGTCACTAACTGACACAGTCAGAACATGCTCTCCCACTTCCACCGGTTCGATCAATATGGAGCCATTTTCCGCAATAGTGGCCCAACTCCTGCTAGTGGTTACTGACAGGGGGGATGAATCCGGATCGAACAAATCCGGGACTATCTGGTAAGTCTCACCTAGTTCGACGTACAAATATCCCGGGAGGTGAACAATCTCTGGCGGGTCATTGACCGGCTGAATATCCACTGTAAATGACCCTTTCCAGGAGTTTCCCGATTCATCGAAAACGGTAACAGCCACATCTGCTGACCCACTTGCCTCCTCTTCGGGCTCAATGGTCAACAAACCCCCGGAACCGGATGCTTTGATCAGACCCTCGTCGGAACTCACTGCACTGACGACAAGGTCTTGCGGGTTCGTGATGTCATCCGAGCAGATGGGGGGCAATGAGATGATTTGCCCGCCCCCATCTTCAACCAGTACAATATCGTTAATTTCCTCGCATTCTGGATCCCTGTCCCACTCTATCGAGAATCCCCCCGAAATAGACATTGAATCTATGTGAACAACAGTGTTCTCTGCGGTTCCGTTCGATGACCATTGGAATCTCGTAGCCACGCCCACTTCCAGTAGCCCCCCTTCCCTTGGCAGGGCATGCCCTATTGGAATCGAAATAGTGAACTCGCCATGATCCATGTCTTCTGTGTGGACCAGAAACATTCCCACTGCAAATCGTATGTAACTGGATTCTTCCGATAGCCCGGTGAAACCGCCTGAGACACTCCCAATGACTGTTAGATGCGGGTCATTGATATCGACTCTCGCTCCATGGATGCATCCGTCTTGCAATTCAATTCTGAAATATTGCCCCTGTTCTGGGTTTTCTATCGGTTGCCCATTGTGGATAAGCAAAACATCTTCACTGGCTCCATCTGTTGTGTATGTTATGGTGAAGTTGCCATCACCTGAAACGTGAATCCTGCCCAACTCTTGGCCAGGGGGAGGGCTAACATAGAACTCCCAAACAGCATCCTCGGATCCGTCGGGGATAAGTCCGCAGGTGCTATGGGAAAGTCCCGAAGCCTCCCCTTCGTAAGTACTAATTTCAATCACTGGGACCTCATCTAGGATAATCGAGTGCTCGGCCTTTGCGTTTTCGAACGAGTACCAAGGTTGGTGGAATTTAACTCTGAGTCCTACAGCATCGACCCTCACTTCCGAGTCATCTGCACCTTGGTTGTCGGAGACGTAGTCAACATTGAATTGCGTCTGCTCCAACTTCTCCCAGTCCCATTCAATCGCACTATCCAGATTCAGAACAAGAGGATTGCTCATCCTGTCTACGGGTCCAAGAGTTCTCGCGAATGTTGTGATAAGGATGTCAGACCCATGGTTCTGCAGTATCACGTTCACCTCATCACTTGGAAGCGATTCAGGGATCGAGAAGTGTAGAATTAGTGAGACATTCTCGATTTCCATCGAGTGTAGGCCCGAGAAGCTGTATCCTCCCGCGGTGATGTCCGGTCCCTTGGACCACGAATAGAAACCATCAGGCTCCCCGAATGTTGCGTTGCACTCCGAACAGCCACTACTAGCCCAGGATGTGAACTCATCGAAGTTGTCGGGCCTTGAGTGCGTGAAAGACATCTCTCCGTCCGCAATCATTCCAATAGTGTACTCTGCTTGGTCGGATGAGAATCCGGTTGAACTGCTAAAAGACCAGTCTGAGCTGCTCTGAAAACTACCTGCCTCAAGGAGCTCCACGCTCTCGGAGGAGATTACGGAGTCCCCGCAAACAATTGGAGCTGCGAGTGCAATTACCATGATTGCCACAAGGCCAGAACCTGTCCTGCTACGCTCCATTGATGTCAACGAACGCTTTCTCCGCTTCAAGGCGTTGGTTCATGGCTCGTTGGGCTATTTGCATAACTGTTGAAATACGGGTCGACTCACGCTAACTCACTACTGGCTGTGATGGTGTAGCGGTTAGCACGGTGGGTTGTGGTCCCGCCGGCCCGGGTTCGAGTCCCGGTCACGGCCCCAGGCTATTCGCTCCCGAGTGACTCTTCGCTGATTTTGTGGCCCATTCTCTTGGCTTTGGTTGAGAGGTAGTCTACATTCTCGTCCCCAACCCCTGCAACCAGGGGCATCCTCTCGACTACGTTGATTCCGTATTCCAAGAGCTGATCCACTTTGTCCGGGTTGTTCGTCATGAGATTCACGTTTTCTACTCCGACAGAACCAAGGATCTCTGATGCTATCCCGTAGTCTCTGGCATCTGCTGGATGGCCTAGCATTAGGTTCGCCTCCAGAGTGTCGGCCCCCCTGTCCTGTAGGTTGTATGCCTGGATTTTTGCATGTAGGCCGATTCCCCTGCCCTCCTGCCTGAGATAAACCAAGCAACCCCAGCCAACTTCCTGGATCAACCTCATTGCGGCCTCTAGTTGGGGTCCACAGTCGCATCTTAGGCTGCTGAAAGCGTCTCCCGTGAGGCATTCCGAATGCACCCTCACAAGGACCGGATCCGGGCCCGTCATGTCTCCTAGGAGTAGGGCGACGTGATCAAATCCGGTCTCTTCCTCATGGAAGACCCTGATTCTGAAATCCCCGTGTTCGGTGGGGAGTTGAGCATCGGCAGGGACCTCTCCCAGTTCGTAAACCCGACCACCATTCATGGATGCCCCAAATGAAATGCTCATTTGAATACTACAGGTCACCAGTCACATTGGAGATTACGAATCTGAACTCTCCCGACTCCTGTTTTACTTCCTCCAGAACTACTCCCATCCTATCGCAAAGAGCGGGAATGTCGTGCAGGGTCTCGGGGTCGTCGCAGATAACCTCAATCTTGTCACCATCAGCGCAGCCCTTCAGCACCCTGCGGGTCTCGTGAACGGGGATTGGACATAGGAATCCCAGGAGATCGACCCTAATGGGGGCATCATCGTCCATGGACATAGCAAGGCGGACCCCGCTTCAAACATTCTCAGTTCTTCGAGAATTGGAACTCATCATCCTCGTGTTTTCTCATGTAGTTGATTGCAGTGTTCTCATCAGCCAACAGCTCCACCCCTCGCCTCTTCCCAGATTTCGCTTTGTTCCACCGCTCCATGAATACTCCCGACTCCCAGTCGTTCATGAACATGGGCCGAATGTATGATGATCTGCAAACCGCCCTCGTATTGCCTAGGTCAGCCGCGACGGTGTCGATTACCGCTAGCATTGTGGCGCTCCTCTCCTTTTCCCCCTCTCCTGGGAGTTTCCCCGACTCTGCCAACTTCGCAAGCCCCTCGGTACCCTTCAGAGTCCTCCCTTCCCACCTGATGTAAGGCGGGAAGCCAGTCTCCTCCGAGTTCTCCACGGCTTCCTGGTGAAGCTTTGGCAGTTTCTTAATCTGAGCCTCGCTGGCGTCTGAAACCATGGCGAGCCTCGCGGCGGTTTTCCAAGATGCGGCCCATGTTCTGAAGTCCTTAGCGGTGTATCGGTGTTGCATGTGCCTCTCTAGGTAGTCGTTGATGTGCTCGGCCTTGATGTCGTAATCATTCCCGTTGTCATCCAAGTATCTGAACAGATCCTGAGTCTTCTCCTTCCCTCCAATCTTGCCCGATTCCTCAATCAACTTGGCAACCTTGTCGTCCTTGATCAGGAGCTTCCACTCCTTCCCGGACTTGCCAGTGAAATTCAGCACAGCGTCTATGTCCCCCTCTATGGCCTTCTTTCCCTTCCAGAATTTCACATGCCCCTCCTGTAGCGTGGTAAGTCCATAGGACTCGTTCTCCTGGGCATATTGATCCGACCCGACACGGATGTGGTATCTGTCTATCAGCCTAACCACTATCGCCACTACCTTGTCCCTGTCCATACTGTTCGCACCAAGGTCTGAATCGACCATTCTCCTGAGCTCATTAAGGGCGAGCGCAAACTCGTCCACGTTCGAGTACTTCAGGATGGCTCTGTATTCGTTCCACTTGGGGTGGTAACGGTATTGTAGCCTACCATTCGAATCCTTCCCTGTGGCTTGGATGTGACCGTCCTCGTTCGGGCAGAACCATACCTCTGTCCAAGCTGGTGGTACTGCCAGCGAGTTGAGGAACTCAATCCTGCCTTCATCGGACAACTTCTTCCCGCCTGGTAGGTGGTAGTCCCAAGAGATAGTCGGACTGCCGCCCTCCTCTTCTGATGGGGTCTCAATCTTCTTTCTGGTGATGCCAGCCTCTTCCCGGTCGCTCAGGATTAAACCGGCCTTCTCTGCTGATGTCTCTGGGTCTTCGGACTTCATACCTCAGAATCAGGGGACTAGGCTTGAAGAGGTTTCGCAGTATCATTCTGAGAACTGGGCTAGAAGTGACTCCAGAGCACGTATGTCTGCCTCGAGGATTTCCCTCTCCGCCTTCTTCAGGTCACCCTCGGCCAATCTTGCCTGCAGAACCTCCATCTGCAGCCTAGCGGAATCCCTCTCCTCCTCCATTTCGGCCTGGTCCCTGAGCATTTTGATCCTAGAGACATGCTGGCGCGTCGACTTCATCCTGCGCATCCTTTCCCCCGTCTCCCCTTCTGGGAAGGGGCTCGGCTTTTGCGGCAGCTCCACTGCAATTGGGTAAGGAATGCTGATTCCCTCTCTGCCGAATGCGTTGTCAATCTCCCTGAGAAGCCAGTCAGTGGCAATGAACTCCTCGCCGTAGTCATTAAGCCATGCGTAAAGCCTGTAGTTCTTGGAGAAGTTTGCAAGCTCCCTTAGCAGAACTCTTGGCGGCGGATCCTGCTCCACGAGGGGGCACTTCTTGGCCACCTCCAGGATTACTTGTTTCACATGGGAAGACCTCTCGTCGTAGTCCACGCCTATGTCTAGGGTGAGTGTGACCCTTGAGCCCATTCCATCGCCCCCTCCCCTTGCGTAGTTTGTGATCGTTGAATCGACGAGTCTGTTGTTGGGGATGACCACAAGCTCCTCGGTGAGTGTGAGTATCTTGGTAGACAGAATGCCAACGGACATCACCGTCCCCGTAACTCCCTCGACTTCGATCCTGTCGCCGACTTCGAATGGTTGGTCTACAGCCAGCATGAACGAGTTGAGCATGTTGCCAAGTGTCTGCTGGACAGCCAGTCCGATGATGAGTGAGAACACGGCAAGAGAGGCCAGAATTCCAAGCAACTCGATTCCCAACTCTTGCAGTGACAGGTAAATGCCTAGGAACCAGACAATTCCCCTGGATAGGAAGACCACCAGTGGGTTTCCTCCGGTCACGGTCACGCTCTTGTTGGTGTTGTACCTGTCCAATGCAGCAGGAACGATGAACTTGATTGAAACGCTAATTATCGAGGCTGAGAGTAGGATGTACATTCCCGAGAAGTATGGCGCAACAGCGGTGTAGAATGCATCGTTCCTCCCAAGCGTCCACATCATTGTGAGCTCCACGCCCGCCAATAGGACGAACAAGTACGCCCTGTTCGCAATGGGGTCTAGGATTTCGTTGTCCCAGGTGGCATCCGTCTTCTTGACGACCCTCCAAGCGACCCTCAGCAGGACGTATCTCGTCAACAGTAGGAAGAACAGTGTTAGTCCTAGGGAAATCCCGAGTTGGGCAATGATGCCAATCTCTTCTATTTCTTCGAGATATTCGTCGAAGGCGGAAAATGCATCGGTAATCGGGTCAGCCATTCAATCACTCCCAACATACCCTCTATCAAATGCTTATCGTATCAGTCGCTTGGCCTGGAGGACCCATTCGTCCCTGTCAATTCGTCCGGGACCGAGGCCTATGGCGGCATTCACCTCGTCAGAGATTTCCTGGCTCATGTTTGCAATCTGCGAGATCTTGTAGATTCCTATTGCATTCAGCTTCTGCTCCACGAACCTCCCTATTCCGTCGATTCGCCGCAGGTCATCTTTGTCATCCTCCGAACCGAATCCGATTACTGAGAAGTCAATTGACGACTCTTCTTCCTCGTCCCTTCCGGGTGTCTCCTCCCTCTTGCTCCTGCTAAGCATCTCCGCGGCCCTCTCTCTTCGCAATTGCATTTCTCTTTCCTTCTCTTCAGCGATCTCCTTTTTCCTGATATCTTGCTTTGCAGCCTCAAGCAGCTCCCTGTCATTGGGTCGGGCAGTATCGTCTTCGGTGACAGGGGTTCTGGCCCCCCCATCGTCTCCAGAGTCGACGAGCACCCTTGCTTGGCGCGTCCATTCGTCTCTCTTGACTCTCCCTGGGAAGAACTCGATGGCCTCGTTGACCTTTTCCTCCAATTCCGAGGTCATCCTGGAGATCTGGGCGAATGTGAAGATTCCTAGGGCATTGAGCTTCTCTTCGATGAATGGCCCGATTCCCTTGATTTCTTGGAGTTCGTCCTTGTTTTCTGCGGTCGCGAAGCCCAGAATTCCGAAGTCGATGTCCTTCGACTTCTCCGCTACTCTGAGAAGCGCGCTTTCCTTCTTCTTGGTTTCTTCATCAAGCTCCTCCAGCTTCGCCTTCCGCTCCTCCAGCTCCTTTTCCATGGCTGTGAATCTCTCTGCCGCCCTTTCGCGGGCTATCTGGTTCTCCTCCTCCTCTAGTCGAATCTGGCGCTTCCTCTCAACCGCCCTCTTCCTCAGCTTCTCCTTGGCCTCCATTGCCTTGATTTGAGCCTCCCTCTCAAGCTCAGCGGCCTTCCTTTCCGCCTCCCTCTCGATTCTTTCGGCCCTCTCCTCGGCCTCTCTCTTAAGTCGTGCAGCCTTCTCCTCCGCCTCCCTCTCGATCCTCTTCGCCTCTTCCTCAGCGGCCTTCTTTGCTGCCTCTTCTGCAACCCTCTTCGCCTCTTCCTCGGCCTTCCTCTCCTCTGCCTTCCTTCTGAGGGTCGCACGTAGCTCAGCGGCCTCTTCCTCTTCCTTCCGCTCTTCCTCGGCCTTCCTCTCCTCTTCCTCCTCTCGTCGGACCCTCTCCTCTTCCTCCTCTCGTCGGACCCTCTCCTCTTCCTCGCGCTGAGACTCTTTCTGCGCCTCTGCTATCTTCATGGCGGCTTCCTGCTCGGCCTCCGCGGCCTTCTTCTCTGCCTTGGCAGCCTTCAGCTCCGCCTCCGCAGTCCTCTTCTCTGCCTCCCTTTCGACCTTCTCTATCTTGCTCTTCAGCTCACGCTCCAGCTCGGCCGCCTTCTTCTTCGCACTGATTTCAGCGTCAGCAGCCTTCTCTACGGCCTCACGCTCCAGCTCGGCCGCCTTCTTCTTCGCATCCCTCTCGATTCTGCCGGCTCTCTTCTTCGCTCGCTCTTCTTCGGGGGTGTCATGGTGGACCTCTACCTCAACTGCCCATTGGAAGTAAACAGTCGCCTTCCCTAGCCTGATCAGACCCGTGAACTCGGTGGTGGCGATGGTGTCACCATCGTCATTGAACTCCAGCTTGAACTCTATATCGCCCCTTGAATTTGACACGATGGGCTGCATTCGGAAGCGACTGCCGTTGTCATCAGATGACATGTCGGTGAAGTCGCACTTCAGCCTCGGAGTGATGTTCGAGACCTTGATCACCTCGTGACTGCGAGCGAACGAACCCTTGCGAATCCCCTTCACAGGTTTCAGAACATACGGGTCGTCGTATTCCCCGCTTCCTCCCAGCCAACCGTCTTCCGTGCTGGTATACTCTGGCTCTGGACCCATGATTTCCTCTTCCCTGACCGCGAACGGGTTGATCACCCACAGCAGTAGGAGGAGTAGCAGCAGGATGGGGAAGCAGCAGATCCAGAGGATCCTAACAGCGTCTGGGACATACACCTCGAGAAGGTTGCACACCCCATCCCCATCATCGTCCTCTGGGACCGAGAGATTGTCCTTCGGGTCGGTCCCGCAGCTCGTCTCGTTCAGGTCAAGCCAACCGTCGTTGTCGTCATCAAGGTCCTCTATCAGGTCGAAGGTGCAGTTCGCCGAGTCAGTCAGGTACCTGCAAGTCAACTCATCTGGCATGGTGTCATTGTCAGTGTCGTACCATGCCGTGGGGTTCTTCGGGAATCTGTCGATCACGTCTCCGATGTTGTCGCCATCGTCGTCTTCGTCTATGTGGCTGCATATCCCGTCCAAGTCGATGTCCTCTGGGAATGAGGAAGCGTTGGTCGGGTCGGTGTTGCACTCGAGCTCTATCAGGTCCGGCCAACCGTCACCGTCCTCGTCCGTTGTGTTGTCCTCCGGCCAGAAGACGTCGAAGTCGACCCTGTAAAGGAAGTCCCACTGCCCGTTCTCCGCCTTGAATGTGTGCGAGTACTCGAGAATTATGTGCCTGTAAGCCTCCTCGGGAGTCCCCGAGATGACTCCTGTGGCATTGTCTAGCACCAGTCCTGCGGGGAGGTCGGGAAGGACGGAGAATAGCAGTATCCCTCCGCTGTTTGGGGCGATTAGCGGCTCCAGTGGCTCCATCTCCTCGCCAACGGTGAGGACTAGCTTGTCATTGGGGTAGAAGAAAACGATAGGCGAGTCGTCGAACTCGTCTACCGGGTCGCAAACCCGGTCCCCATCGTGGTCCTCGGGGCTGCTAACGATGTACAACGGGTCAGTTCCGCACTGGATCTCTATGGTGTCGTTCCACCCATCACCATCGTCATCGGGATCGAAAATGTCCGGTACCCCGTCCTCGTCAGTGTCCAGGTGACTTGCGAAGATCGTGAAGGCGAAGGTGTCCATGAATAGGGAGTTGCTCCCAGTGACGGTGTATGTCGAGCCGTTCACCTCCTCCGTTGCGTTTCCTGTGATCAGTCCATTGGTCGTGTTGAAGTCCAACCCCTCGGGAAGTTCGGGCGATATCGACCACGAGGACACGTTCCCACCGAAAATCTGCGGCTCCATGTACACCTGGTCCACATTGGTGGTGATGTTGAGCTCGCTATCCAGGTAGATCAGGTCGAAGTCATCGTCATCCGGGTCGGGAGTTACCGATTGTAGCGTTATCTCCACCGATGCGTGGTACTGCGAGTTGTTTGCCCATACCGTGAAGACTTGGAGCTCGAACTCGAACATCGGGGCTCCGCTGACGGTCCCGTTCGCCTGTCCAGATCGGGCCAATGCCCCATTCAGGTTCAGGCCCTCGGGAAGAGGTGGCCAGATCTCCCAAGTTCGGACGTCACCGCCATAGGTAGTCGCAACTATCGGATCTATTGGCTCGTTCACGAACAGCAGCTGGGAGGTCATGCTGTAGACTAGGAATAGCTCCGAGTCGTCGACTTCGTCCAAGCCGTCGCACAGGCCATCGCCATCAGCATCCTCTGGGTATGATAATGGGTCCAGGACCCCAGTCAGG
>PVBE010781016.1_pt1 | contig 15061 bp, 17 predicted proteins | sample 1631181 | NCBI WGS metagenome assembly PVBE01 (sample SAMN08397723, study PRJNA350692) | Marine metagenome, whole genome shotgun sequencing project. | isolation source: water | place: Pacific Ocean | collected 2012-04 | reverse complement strand
TTCTTTTTATGAAAGAGGTCTGGTAATAGCTGGGGCTTGCGGTCGAGTAAAATTCCCAGTAGCAGATTCCCTCTCCTTCCCCGGCCAGCCCCCCCATCAGTTCGACAACGATATATCCCGGTTTGAACCATATTTCAAAAGGATGCAAAGCCTCCATTCCGGAAGAGAGGCCTTTTAAACTCCCCGCGTGATAATTGTATTCCATCATTTCCTCTGCCGTGACATTCTCTTTCCCGGGGGGCAGGTGGTGCTTCCAATAATCGCGCGCCTCTTTTACAAGAGCGGGGCGGTCGATTTGATTGATTTTGTACGCCACACCCTCCATCTGAAAATACAGTTGGTTTTTGAACAGAATGAATGGGATGACCAGGAGGAGCAGGATGTAGAAAATATGGACCAGCCAAAATCGAAAGCTCTTTTTCGGTAGGAGAGGCTGGTAAAAGGTTAAAAGAGCTGCGAGGAAGAAGAGGGGGATCAGTCCCGTGGTAAAGACAAAGGAGACAATGGCGAACCTTTCCCAATGGATACCGCTTGCAAAACGTAGCCCTATGGAGAGGATCGATGTGATGCAGAGGAGGATGAAAACAATCCACTTCCATTTTCTTCTTCGCCTTTCGATGTTGGCGAGGTCGGGCGCGTCAACTTCCGGTTGTGGGTCGTCTTCCATACACTCGATTATACCCCATCGGGGCTTTGCCTCTTGCAATCGTATTGGAAGCCGGTACGATTTCCACGATGTCCCAAACATTCACAATCAAAAGCGAACGGGTTTTGACCCCGGAAGGGATTCGGTCCGCCTTCGTGCGGGTTGAGGCAGGGAAGATCCACTCCCTCACCGACTCTCCAGGGGAAGGGGCACTCCTCAATGTGGGAAACGACGTCCTCCTTCCGGGGTTGGTCGACAGCCATGTTCATGTGAATCAGCCGGGTCGAACCGAGTGGGAAGGATTTGAGACCGCTACGCGGGCCGCGGCGGCAGGCGGAGTGACGACGATCTTCGATATGCCGCTCAACTCCATACCTGTGACCGTCTCTCCCGAGTCTCTTCAGGCGAAGAGCGATTCGGCCCGGGATCACTGCTGGATCGATTATGGATTCTGGGGCGGGGTGGTTCCCGGTCCGGTGGAGCCGCTTAAATCGATACTCCGCTCTGGCTTGCCGGGGGCGAAATGTTTTCTCGTCCCTTCCGGAATAGAAGAGTTTGGATTTGTCGGCGAGAAGGATCTTCGGGTCGCGATGCCGGTCATTGCGAAAGCGGGAGCGGTTCTTCTCGTGCACGCAGAGCTTCCCGGTCCGATTGATGCGGCCCAACCCGAAGGGGATCCCCGAACGTATCGCCACTTTTTAGAATCCCGTCCGCGTGAAGCGGAGAACGAAGCGATCGAGTTGATGATCTCGCTCTCCCGTGAATACAACTGCCGGGTGCATATCGTGCACCTCTCTTCTTCTGATGTGCTCGGCTCTCTTGACCGGGCGCGAAAGAATGGGGTTCCGATCACGGTCGAGACCTGTCCGCACTATCTCACCTTCGATGCGGAGACGATTCCGGATCGGCAGACCCAATACAAGTGCGCCCCTCCCATTCGGGAGAGGGAAAATCGCGATCTTCTCTGGGATGCGTTGGGCGAAGGGGTGATCGACATGGTGGTGTCGGATCACTCCCCTTGCACGCCGGAGCTGAAATTGATGGAAGAGGGCGATTTTGAGAAAGCGTGGGGGGGGATCGCTTCCCTACAGTTCGGTCTTCCGGCGGTCTGGACCGAAGCCGGGAAACGGGGCTACGGAATCGAGGATGTGATTCGGTGGATGTCGCTCTCCCCGGCACGGCTGGCAGGGGTGTCCGACCGGAAGGGGTCGATCCGGGTTGGCGCGGATGCCGATCTGGTCGTTTGGGACCCGGAGGCGGATTTCACGGTGGGGGAGGGCCCGATTCATCACCGCCATTCGGTGACTCCCTACAGCGGAAAAGACTTGAAAGGAGAGGTCAAATCGACTTTCCTCCGGGGAGAAAAGATCTATGAGAAGGGCGAATTTTCCCCGACTCCTCTGGGTCGTACTCTAATTCGGTAAAATTATGGAATTTCAAAATCGTGTAGACCTGGCCGCCGAGCGGCTGGGAGGAAAAGTACTCGTCACCAACGACGATTTCTTTGCGCCCAAAGAAAACCTTCTCAAGCCGGGGAGAGGCGTCTTCATCGAAGACAAATTTACCGAGCGCGGGAAATGGATGGACGGGTGGGAGAGCCGGCGTCGGCGGGAGCCGGGGCATGACTGGTGCATCATCGAGCTCGGACTGCCTGGGATCATTCATGGAATCGATGTCGATACGAACCACTTTCGGGGGAACTATCCGGAGCACGCCTCTCTCGAAGCGTGTGAAACGGATGGCGATCCTACGGCGGATGGAGTGAACTGGGTTGAGATCGTTTCGCAATCTCCCCTCGAAGGGCATACACAGAATCTCTTTGAAGTCGAAGATGACCGGCGCTGGACGCACGTCCGGTTTCATATCTACCCCGATGGAGGGGTCGCCCGGTTGCGTGTGTATGGGAAGGTTCTCCCCGACAAAGCGAAGTGGGGAAATGATCTGGTCGATCTCGCTGCCGTCGAAAACGGAGGAGAGGTGGTTACCTGCAACGATATGTTCTTCGGCTCCCGCCACAACCTGGTGATGCCGGGGGATTCGATCAATATGGGAGACGGCTGGGAAACGCGTCGCCGACGGGATCCCGGCAACGACTGGGTGACCGTGAAACTGGGAGCACGCGGTTCTTTGAAAAAAATGGTGATCGATACCTCGCACTTCAAAGGGAACTTTCCGGACCGATTCTCCCTCGAAGGGATCGACCGGGCGGGGGCGTCGGTCGTGGAATTGTGCGAGAGTTCCTGTCCGTGGGTATCGATCTATCCGGAGATGAAACTCGAAGCGCATAAGAAGCACGAATTCGAACTCGATACTCCCGAGATAACGCACGTTCGCCTCAGTATCTATCCCGATGGGGGGGTGGCGCGCTTGAGATTGTTCGGGGCGGTTTCGAAAGAGGACGATCTTCTCGCGAAGATTCAATGGCTCAATGACCTTCCCCAAGAAGAGGCGAAGGCCTCCTTCTTGCGCTGTTGCGGTTCGACGCGGTGGGCGGAACGAATGACCGGGCTTCGTCCCTTTCCAACGCTCAATGCGATGACGGATATTTCGGACAATCTCTGGAAGAGCCTTACGGCGGAAGATTGGATGGAGGCCTTTCAGGCGCATCCGAGAATTGGCGACCGGAAATCGGGTGGGGCGTGGGAGAAGAGAGAACAGTCGGGGGTCGCGTCTGCGACGGATGACCTTCTCAAGCAGTTCGAGGAAGGGAATCGGAAGTACGAAGAAAAATTCAAACGCGTCTTCCTTGTCTGCGCGACAGGCAAAAGTGCCGAAGAGATGTTTGCCGAACTCGGGAAACGAATGGAGAATAGCCGCGAAGATGAGCTGGAGATTGCGCTCGAAGAACAGCGCAAGATTATACGGCTCCGTTTGGAGAAATTGATAACGTCATGAGTCCGATTACGACACATATTCTTGATACGAGTCTTGGAAAGCCGGCCGCCGGAGTCGAGGTGGTTCTCGAAGCAGGGAACGGGGACGCCTGGAACCGGATGGGTCAGGGTGTGACGAATGCGGATGGCCGGGTGGGCGATCTCATTGCCGACGGGATCGCACTTGCGGCGGGAGAGTATCGCATTCACTTCGCGACCTCCGCCTATTTCCGGTCGCAGGGGAGAGAGAGTTTTTATCCCGGCGTAACGGTCCACTTTGAGGTTCGGGATCCCTCTGAGCACTACCACGTCCCGCTACTCTTGAATCCGTTCGGTTATTCGACCTACCGGGGAAGTTAATCTTTTCCTGCGAGTGCGGTGGCGTATTTCAGGTAGGCGAGTCTCATCATCTGTCCATCGGTCGAGCCTTCTTTGACTCGGGAAGCGCCGTGGGCCACGAGGGCGAGATCATCTCTCTTGTACATTTTCTCGAATGTCTGGACCACCTGGGGACGGTTGTAGAGGGCATCATCGAAAAGGGCGCCGGGATGGGTCTCCCGGAGGATCTCTATCAGGGCATCGAACGACCGCTTCCGGGTGGGGGCCCGATATCCAAGCGTGGTATGAAAGTCGAAAGAGTCTCCCCGGAGAATGTACCCTTCATCCAATCCACAGAAGAGGAGGACGAAGCGGGTGGAACTTTTTCGGGTGAGCCGGATATTCGACGTCGGCCGGTTTTCGGAACTGCTTGCGAAGTCGTTGACCAGCATGTCGTAGGGGCCTTTGTACCGGGAGGCTTCTTCTGTTTCCGACAGCTTCTTGATTTTTCCGGCCAGGATCATCTTCACGTCATCGGTTCCGAGCCAGACCGGTTCGTCCCGTGTATTCCAGAACATCCCCCCATCCCCCTTTGTTGCACAACTGACTTCGATCGGTTCAAAGGCGTGCATCGCCTCGCGGGTGATCGCGATTCCATCAAGACCCTTCCGGCGAAGTTCTTCGATCCGTTTCTTTACTTCCTGGGGGGACTTGCAAACTGCGATCGATTTGGGAACTTGCGACCGGATCACCCGGTTGGCGTCGGCACGGGAGATCCCTGCCGCTTTCGCCAGGATTTCGGAAGTCGTGTTCTCGTACGCGTCGGGGCGTAAATAGATCAGGTATCGGGCCATCCTCAGGTCTCCTTATTCTTCCCTTACTATGGAGATCTGCGGCGATTTCTCTAGAGAAAAATGTTTCTATAAGCACCCCTCATGGGGCCTAAAGATCATCTTTAAAATCGGTTGAACGGCGCGGGTAAGGGCAGTCGAGTAGTCTTGAAAAATACGGATTCCAAGGGGTGAATCGACCGGCCAAAATAACACCCCGCAAACCAAGGGTCGCCACTCGATATTCCGATGGATGGATTCTTGTCCCAGTACGGCAAAAGACACGTTAGTCCCAAATTGTTTTCTAGAACCAATTGGGACAAATGGATTTCCTTTTCTAGGATGATTCGTTCTTTCATTTGGTCCACCGTCTCTTTTTGGGCGGGGGAAGATTTTCAAAGGACAAGCGAATGGCTGATGTGGGAAAGGGCGAAGCTTTTCAAGGGTGAGGCCTGTCATGGGTACACCCTCTTCGGAGGTGTAAATAGATGTCCATTTGCGTTTCCTTTGTGCTTCCTGTTTTTTCCATTTCGAAAAAAACGGATTTATTTTTACTTTTTCTGACAGGTATATCCTCAGCACGCAATCTGAGGAGTGAAGCGGATTACATATGAAAGGAGAAAAAACTGCTTTCCACCCTGAATGAAGGATGCCTGGAGAGAAAAAGATGCTTGATTCTGAGATTTTCTGACACACGGAACCTTTTGTAGGTTTCTGGAATGTAGTGATGAGTTGATTTATCAAACGTGAAACAAGGAGATGAGATATGAACAAATCAAGAATAGAAAAGAAGCTGGTCCTGAAGAATGAAACCCTTGGCAGGCTCAATGGTGGCTTACGTTTCCGCCTCAATAAGGGGAAAGAAGATCCCTGTACTTGGAACAGTTCCTGCCCTTCTTCGGCCTGTGAGTCGGTCCAGAACGATACTTGTCCGGATGACTTTCGGCTTCGACGTAAGTTTTAGCCTCACTCTGAAAGCCAGTCTGTCCACACAAAAAAAGCCTCCTGGTCACCGAAATGGTGGTCAGGGGGCTTTCGTTTGCGGTGTCGGTGATGGGAAGGTTGGAGGCGATACTGTTTCCTTGGCCATTTGATTTTCCGAAAGCTCTTTTTGGGGTACGACAAGGAATAGGTTCTTCTATCTTCGGCGCAGTTCCGAGATCTTGAGGGAAAGGAGTTCGAGACCAAACTGGGCAAGCGCTTCTTGCGAGGCTTCTTTCAGATGGGTAAAGAAATCGTCCTGATTATTCCGATGTTCGTGGAAGCTCCCTTGATGAATGACCCCTAGAATATGAGGCTCCAGAACTTCTCCCACTAACGTCCCCACCTGCTCGGGGGACTGGTCGAGAAGTCGTTCTACCGCTTGCTTGATCGAAGCCTCGTCGCAGACAATTTGCACTCGTGCGGTCCCTTCTACCGAAACAGACACCTCGTCTGTGGTGCTTTTTGGAGCGGTCGATATCGGAACTTCCACCGGCTCGAGAGAAAGCCGTTTAACACTTTCCAAGATCGGAAAAATAAATGCTCCTCCCCCGATCTGCACCCGGAAGCCGACGCTGGTGGTAGCCCCCGTTCTTATATTCCGAACCCGTCGCTGTCTCCCAAAGATGACCAGTACCTCGTTCGGCCCGGCTTTCTTAAAACGGAACATCCACAGAAAGACAAAGACTCCCATCATGACCACGAGGCCCACCGCGACAAAAGCGACCTGTCCCATAATTCTCTATTCCTTTCTCCGGGCTTCTGCGACCGCTTTTTTCATCAAAAAGAAGCCGTACCCCGCCGGGATCAATGGCAGAAAGGCCGTATACATCCCGGAAACATAATGGAACGTTCCGTCTTCCAGAAAAGGGAAAACGTAGTGGGACATTTCGGCGATCATCATTGCGACGTAAAAGAAGCTTAAGAAGTAGAACCCAATGGCAGTTCGTTTGATGATCAGGATCGCTCCTCCCACCCACATGACCGGGGCGATAAAGGCGGCGATCATCAGGAAATCTCTTTCCAACATATGGAATCCGGTGATGTCAGTGATCGCCATATTAAAGTGGGTCACATACTCTTCATACACGTGACAAATGAAGAGCATGATTGTGAACAGGTAGGGAACGATCAACTTCTCGGTATCGATCGGCGTACGATATGTTGTCAACATCCAGAGGACAAAGCCCCCCACGGAGGCGATCCCAAAAATGATGGCCGGCAGCAGTCCCAGAAAGAAGAAGGCCATGCTGACAAAACAGAGGATGAAAATAATGACCGAGACCAGGGATAACCGTTTGGACATCCATCCCTCCATGATCGAGAACCTTCCTCTGAGTCTACCCAGGGGGGGTACTTGTTGGAAAGGGTTCCCGGTTTTTATCGGAGCAGGTTCCGAAGGAGTCGGGGGATTTCTTTATAGAACGGTTTTCCGACAGGTCCCTGGTCGATCCATAATTTTCGCCCATGCATTTCGATGAATGTGAGAAGGGCGATGTGGAACAGCCCCAGAAAGCAGAGGGCCAGGATCGGGCCGAGGCGGGAGGGGGTTCCCACAAGGGAACATAATATTACCGCAAAGCTGGTGCTGCCGTATTGAACCAGAAGCCATTTCCAGGTGGATCGGGGACTCATGATGAACTGGATCATGCCGGCAAGGGGTCCCTGCATCAGGAGGCCCAAAAGGAAGAAGCCTCCAAACCAAAAGAGTGATATAAAAAGTTCGGTACCCTTGTTGTTCCTCCCTTTGGTTTTACGCAAGTGCTTGCGCAAGTGTCCCAGCAGAAAAACGGGTATGGCGACGTGTGAAGTTGTGAGGACGATCACCACGATGATGGCGACTATCACCGGTGCATTTTGCGAAACATCGGCGGTTGCATAACGTTGGTATTGAAAAAAAAGCATGGTTGGGTAGGTCAGAAGGACCGGCATCATGGCGCGCACCAGGGGAGTCTGCCACCAGCGGGGCGGGCCGGGAGAATCTTCCCTCGGTTCGAACGTGTCGAGTTTGGCGTTCCGGAGATTCACGGAAGTTGATTATAGGGGGGGGGGGATGTAGGGCGACAATCCGGAATTTCGGCGGATCTCTTCGGGATAAATGCTCTGGCCAATAAAAAAGCCTCTCGAGGAGGGTTCCACGGGAGGCAATGTTTCGGAAAGGGGGAGGGGCTACTTTTTTCGATAAGATTTCGAATCGGATCGAGGCCAGCCGAGCAGGTCGAATCCTCCGAATACGCTCTTCATGGAAACCTGGCTCAACCGCTTGCTGTTGATGTTCTTATTTTTTATTATTCGTTTTCTTCATCATTTATCTCCCTTACTTGTTTTCTGTTCAGGGTAGTAAGACGAGCATCAAGCCGTTTTGTTTCGGATATGCGGAGTGATATTTTTCGGTTTTTGGTCGTTTCCCACATCGTTCCGTACACCGTAGACGAGTGGATAGAGATCTTTTAAAAATTCCCGTAGAGGCTCTATTCATACTTACGCGTTGCCATATAATAGAGCCTGAAGGGAGTCTTGCATCATGAACCGGGGTACTTCTCGAACGCGCCAATTTTTATCGAAGACGGATAAAAAGAGAATCCCTCCCATGGTCCTTTTTGTCGGGGGGCCTCTCCTTGCGCTCGTTCTCATCGTCGCCGGAATCTTTCTTCTCCCCTCTGATAATGACCAGGCCTTTACGAAAGATCAGATCGAGCAACTCTCGGCGAAAGGAAACCGCCTGTACGGATCCGATCGTTTCCAGGAAGCGATTGCCGTATGGGAGGAGGCGCTCTCCCTTAGTGAGGAGCATGGATTCCGTTCTACAGGAAGGGATCTTCAACGGAATATCCAGGATGCCCGGCAGATGATATCGATTCGGGAGGATGCCCGAAAAGAGTGGGAATCTTTTCAGAAAGAGTCGAGCCCTCTTCCAGAGTTGAAAGCGGATACCCGTAAAGCGTATACCCTGTTTCGACAGAGCATTGATCTTCTGCTGAAGCGAGCCCTTGAATTGGAGAAGCAGCATCTTCCTCTTCGCGTTCCCTGGATGAAATCCTCTCCGGGCAAGAATAGCGCTTCGCTCCCGGAGATTCGTATTCAACTGAAAGCCCAATGGGACAACATCATCAAAATGGAAAGGGAACTGCTCTTCGAGGGCTTCCGCGAAAAAGTTCGGCATAGGTATCTTGTCCCGGAAAAGTCGGATTGGGCGGGTGCGATTCGGAAATGGAAAAGGTACATCGAGAATGTTCGCGTCTTGCCTTCCGATATTCCCAAGGCCAAAAAGGCGATCCTGAATGTCAACCGTCGGGCGAATGGGGAGTGGCACCAATTAAAAAACAGGTCGGAACGCATGAATTCGGCCAGAGCGGTTGTGATCCTCACGGATGCGCTCCCCCGCTTCGAAGGATGTATTTTCAATGAGATTGATCTGCCCGGCGAGATCCGCAAGAAGATTCAACATCTTCAGGAATAGCGACAGACGTCAGCTTCCCTGCCGGTTCTTGAGGATCTGGACAAACGATCGGCCCCGCAGTTCCTCGAGGGTGAGGCCGGTCGCGAGCGCATCCTCTTCGGGGATCGCGCCGCAGGTGACTCCTCTCAGGAAGAAGTTGAGCAGTCCCTGTCCGGTCGCCGCATCGTCGAACACTTCGCCGACGAGCGTCGCTTGCGCGGCTTTGCCGACAAAATTCTTCAGCCTCTCCCCGGCCGCTTCGGCGCTTTCGAGGAAGAAGGAGTAGACCGCCGCATACCGGGTCGGCAGTTGCGCCGGATGAAGATCCCACCCCTGATAGAACGCATGCAGGAGGGAGTGGCGCACATGATCGTAATGAAGCTTCCATGCGGAATGGACCGTCTTCTTATTCGCGTTCAACTGCCCGGCGGAGAGAGCGTCTCCCCGGTGGATCGGAACCGGCATGATGTTGGTCGCGCCATCGGAGAGCGTAATTCCTGTCTGCGCGAAAGCGATGTTCATCATGTGCCGGGCGAAGTCACAGTTGGGGTGGTCCATGACCTGATACGCGGCGGTGATGTTACAGCTCGCGGTATAGTCGTACGTCCCAAAGTGCGCCGAGACGCACCGACCGCGCGCGGCCTCGAGAAGGCTCGGAAGGGCGGTCTTTCCGGCAGGGCCGAAGATCGCCTGGGTGGTCTCAATCATGATCTCATATTTTAATGCCCCGTCTGGAAGTTCGAGCTTCTTCTCAAAGAGGTCGCAGAGGTCAGACATCGCGGTCACCTGTTCGGGGATCGTTACCTTCGGAAGGGTGACCACAAAATTTTCGGGCAGCGCGCCTCCCGTTTCGGCAACGAGAGTCGAAAGGAAGAGGTCGAATGTGCGGAGACTTCTCTGGCGCAGCTCTTCGGTGAACGGCTTGATCCGGATCCCGATGAAGGGGGGGAGGGTTCCCTCCTTCATGCCGGCGGCGACCTGTTTCGCCCCTTCGACCGCGTGACCATCCTCTTCTTCGTCAGGACGGTTGCCGTATCCATCTTCGTAATCGATCCGGAAGTCCTCGACCGGCTCCCGCTTCAGTTTCTCAATAATCCGGGCGTAGAGGGTCTCGGCCTGGTCCTCTCTCAGGGTGAGGTCGAGCGCTTTGGCGAAGCTTCCCGCGTCGGGTGCATACGCTTCGAGCGACTTAAGTGCCCCTTTGCCGAGCTTTCCGGCGAGATCCTTTTTGAAGAGTTGTGCCCCCCCATAGACGGTATGCACCGCCTGACGGCTGCTCGGCTCTCCCGGATAGAGGCGGGAAAAGCGGACATTCGCCTCTTCTACCCGGCGAAAAATATCCTGGGTTGATTCGTCTGAAAGCGTTCTTGTCATCAGGGGGTCTCCTCGCAAAGGCTCCGGGAGTATATCGGGGGACGGGTGACTTTTCAATTCGCGCAAAACCGGATACGATCTCCGGGACTCGTTTTACCGATGAAATAGATAGAATGGTTCGCAATAGAGATCGATTTCTGGTCTGGGGGCGAAAGCTCCAGAAAAACATCACCACCGGCACGTTCGGCTTGGGCGTGATCGCCGTGGCTGTCGGCGCGCTCGGAGGTGGGGCGGCGATTCTCTTCACCCATATGATCGGGTGGATCGAAGCGTTTTCGACCGTGAAAGCACCGACCGATTTCCTGGGAGGGTGGTATCTTCCGCTCGTCCCGGCAGCCGGGGGTTTGATTGTCGGATTTCTCATTCACTATCTAGCCCGCGAAGCGAAGGGGCACGGGGTTCCCGAGGTGATGCTCGCGGTCAGCCTAAAGGGGGGGCGAATCCCTCTGCGGGTTGCAATCGTAAAGACCCTCGCGTCCTCCCTCACGATCGGAACGGGTGGATCGGTCGGTCGGGAAGGCCCGATCGTTCAGATCGGTTCTTCGCTCGCCTCCTGGTTTGGTCGCGTATTTCGTCTCTCTTCGGCCAATGTAAAACTTCTTGTGGCTTGCGGTGCGGCGGCGGGGGTGTCGGCGACTTTTAATGCTCCGATCGCCGGGGCGATCTTTGCCGCGGAAGTGATCTTGCGGGAATTTAATGTTCCCTCGTTTACGGGGATCGTTCTCTCTTCGGTGACCGCGGCGGTTATTTCCCGTGCGGTATTGGGAGACCATCCCGCCTTTTCTATCCCGACAGATCTTACGCTCGTTTCTCCACAGGAAATCCTTCTTTACGTGGTTCTCGGTCTCCTGTGTGCCTTCGCGGCGGTCGGCTTTACCCGCTTTCTTTATTTGATGGAAGATGGGTTTGACGGGATTAAAAAGATCCCGGTCCCCGTGAAGGCGATGCTCGGGGGATTGGTGGTCGGGATTATCGGTCTTAAATTTCCGCACATTTTCGGCGTAGGATACGAAGCGGTGCATGATGCCCTGCACAGCAATATGACGATGGGGCTTCTTGCAGGACTTGTTGTCCTGAAAATTCTGGCGACCTCGATCACAATTGGATCGGGTGGATCCGGGGGAGTCTTTGCGCCGTCTCTTTTCATCGGGGCGATGCTCGGAGGCGCATTTGGTTCGGTGGTGCACTCCTGGTGGCCAAGTTGGACGGGCACGCCCGGAGCGTATGCGGCGGTCGGGATGGCGGCCGTTTTTGCAGGAGCGGGGCGGGCTCCGATGACCGCGATTCTCATCCTCTTTGAGATGACGCAGGGGTATGAAATGATCCTTCCCCTCATGACCGGCGTAGTGGTGGCCGGGGTGGTAGCTCAGTTGATGATGAAAGATTCGATCTACACGCTTAAGCTCAAGAGGCGGGGCCTCGATATTGAAGCGAAACGTCCGCACAGCGTTCTCGATTACGTCGTTGCCGGACAGGTGATGAGCAAGAAGTTTGACGTGGTCGGGCCGGACCTCTCGATTCAAGATCTCTTGAAGATGTTTAAGAAGTCGAAGCAGTTCGCTTTTCCGGTTCTCGACTCCGAAGGAAAGCTGTTAAGTATCACCACCTTTCAGGAAGTCTCCCAGGTGATCGATCTTGCAGAGATGGGAAAGGTACGGGATCTTCCCCAGTCCGAATTGATCACCTGTTACCCGGATCAGACTCTTTCAGAAGTGATGAAACTTGTAGCGGGGCGGGATGTGAGTTACGTCCCTGTTATCGATCCCAATGTTCCCGGAAAGATCGTCGGAGTACTCAGTCGGCACGACATGATGCGGGCAATCTCGAAGGTGACGCTCGACCAGGCGCAAAAAGTGGAAGGACTCGGGGATGTGCGCGTTGATGAAGCGCTCAAGATTATCCCGTTCGACCTGGAAAAGAACTCCCGCTTCGTGGGAAACCTGGTGAAGGATCTTCGGTTCCCGCCCGATGTTCTTTTGACGTCGGTTCGCCGGAGGGGGCAACTGATCATTCCCCGCGGAGAGACGCAGCTTGAGGTGGGCGATCGTCTGGCGATTCAGCTTCCGAAGGGAAAGGAAGAGGTTCTTCAGCGGTACCTGACCGGGGAAGGGGAGGAGACGATTCACGGGGATGCCCTACGTTCTCTTTCCACCACCGTGGATGAACGATCGGAACTGGCCGGAAAGAAAGTGATGGAGGTTCGTTTCCCCGGGGATGTTCTTCTGACGGCGATTTACCGGGGGAAAGAGTTGATCATCCCGAAGGGGACAACAAAGATTAAAGCGGGGGACCGGATTCAGGTTCACTTTCCCCGGGAGGCGAAGCCCGCCCTTACCGAGTTCCTTGCCCGGCAGACTCCGAAGGAGTAACCGGATCTCCGGGAAGAATTTTTCCTGAGGTGAGTACCTCGGCTCGCAGGCCTCCCCGATTTTCGAGCGCCGCTCTCATCCCTTTGACTGTTTTCTTTTCAATGATGTCGCAGGGATCGCAAAGCATGATCCCTTTCATTCGAACGCCACCCACCTGGAACTCTTCTCCGACGAGATGGTTGAGGGGAACGCCTTTGGTCACGATGTTTCTACGAATCTTTCCCGCTTCGACCGTGAATCCGGAATCTCTCTTCAGTGCTGCAAGCGTTTCCCATTCGATCAGGGTTGCCTGTCTTTTCGGAGAGACCGGTTCGGGTGCATCGCAACGGTAATCTCCACGAAGCCCTCTTCCGGCGACCGCTTCGAGAGATTCTTGGCCAACGGTCTCTTCCCCTCGTACAGGGGTGACATGAAGTGCGATGACGGTTCCTTTCCACATGCGCGCTATTCTAGAGAATTTTGGAGGAGCAGGAAGCATTCCTGGAAAAGATCAGAATTTCTTATTTTTGCCCTTGCATCTATAAGTTATACTTTATAAAGTATAAATGGATTAAGGATTCACAAGAGAGGGGGAAGTAATGGGTCATTCCAAGGACAAGCCGATGTTGCGTTATCGGCAGGGCACGGGGGCGGAACGCCTCTTCGCGATCGAAGAGTCACTTCGGATCGGACGTCATCCCTACAACGAAGTTTCGGTAGGGGACAAGTCGATGTCCCGGTACCACTGTTGGGTATCGAAGTTCAAGACCGATGTGGTGATCGAAGATCTCGGTAGTTCGAACGGAACGTATGTAAACGGGACCGCCATTCATGAGCCGACCGTCCTGCACAAGGGCGACCGGGTGAAGATCGGCAGTTCTCTGTTCGAATTCGGGAGCTAAGGAATCATTTTCACGGTGCCGTCCGAGAAGAGAAGGCTGCGCCACTCCATTGGTTGATCAGCGGATTCGAGGTCGAACCCCTGGCCGCTGGTGAGGAGGGCGCGGTTTTTCTCGATTCGGATGTTTGCAGAGAGAGTGATCTTTCCGAGTCCCACGTTGTTTCGCTGAAGACCTTCTTCGAGAACGGTCCAGTCGAAGGTCATCGGTTTGGGAACGCGCACGCGGGCGATCTGCTTTTCGATATCGATCTGCGGGTCAGAGCCGTACAGGCCCCGTAGCGTCCGGAACAGGCCCGGAAGCTCTTCGGTTCAGGTTCAGCCTCGAAGTTGAATCTCGAGGAAGGCGAAATCTTCCTTCACCGGGTCGACCTGTTTTCCAGGTGTGCCGCAGTGAAGAAGAAAGATGGTTGCCAGGAGCAGCAGTTTCTTCATATTCGGTATCCGATCGCGAAGAAAATAGAAAAGTCTTCCACCAACTGGGTTCCATCGACATCGTGATAGAGAGGCACTTCAATCTTTGCAACGATGTCCCAGACCGGTTTTGGGTGAAACACGAAACCGAGTCGGGCGAGAATGTGATTCCCGCCACTGTTGATATTGGTCACTCCCCCCTCTTTTGACGCATCTTCGTGAATCCAACGCAGGCCGACCGTTGCGCTCATTGCCGGCCCCGGATACGGCTCGATCCAGAACCGATTGCCGACGGCGAAATCGAAAGCGACTTTGTCTCCAAAGGCGTCTCCGTCCTCCCCCGATCCCGGTTGCAGAGACATCGGGAGATTTTCCTCTCCATGATCCCCGGTTGGAAATTCAAGGCCGGCCAGGATGGCAAGATTGTCTGATGCCTGATGGTCGGTCGATCGGTAAAGTCGGTATTTGGCCAGGAGAGAGATATCCCCGAGACCTTCTTCCGAGAGGTCGCCCGAATCCGAATCGAGATTCCGGATGACTCAGGGAACCAGAGCGGTCAATGTCAGCTCGGGAAGAATTCCGTAGTTTACGCTCGCGGTGACGCGGTGATCGGTGCGCAGTTGGTCGAGACTGTTCGCAACCCGGTCGGACCCTTCGTAGAGAGATCCTTTCTGTTTATAGGATTCACTCAAGGTGAAGAGCCACCCTTCCTGATAAAGGGTTTCCGCTTCCATCACTTCTAGTCCCCCCTCCTGGAAGAAGTGGGCGCAGGCAAAAACGAGTGTGATCATGGACAGGTATTCTAGGGAGAGGGGGGGGAGGAATGTACACGAAAAAGCCGGGAAGGAGCGCGGTCTCCTTCCCGGCTTTCCGCGTACGGTTATCCGGTGATTTGGTAGGTTGTTCCGTCGAAGTGAAGGATCATCTGCCCGAGAGAGTG
>PVBE012219953.1_pt1 | contig 15063 bp, 12 predicted proteins | sample 1631181 | NCBI WGS metagenome assembly PVBE01 (sample SAMN08397723, study PRJNA350692) | Marine metagenome, whole genome shotgun sequencing project. | isolation source: water | place: Pacific Ocean | collected 2012-04 | reverse complement strand
GACCCCCTGACCTATCGATGGACCCAGCTGCGCGGACCCGAGGTGGTGCTGGCGGACGGCGACACCGCCGCGCCGACCTTCCTTGCCTGCACCATCGGCCTCTACCAGTTCCAGCTGGTCGTCAACGACGGGCGCACCGACTCCCTGCCCGCGGAGGTCTGGGCCACGGTGCACAGCGAGTGCAACCTGCCCCCGGTGGCCGATGCTGGGGACCTCAGCCAGGCGGAGTGCGTGCCGCCGGGCAGCGACGACCCCCTGGCCCGGATTGAGCTCGACGGGCGGCAGAGCCACGACCCGGATCCCATCGAGGCCCTGACGTCGATGAAGTTCCAGTGGCTGCAGACCGGCGGGCTTACGACCGGCATCCGCCTGGCCTTCAGCAAGGTCCCCTACATCGAGCCGACCCTGTGGGGCCGGTACGACTATCGGCTGTTCGTCCTGGACGCATGGGACGCCATCGACGAGCCGCCCCCGGCCTGCTGGTCGCCCGCCTGGTCCCTGCCCGACGACGTCTCACGCATCGTGCACTGCGCCGGCAACCACATCCCCATTGCGGACGCCGGCGTCGATCTGCAGTGGCTCGTCGGCGACTCCGTCGCCCTGAGCGGCTGCGACAGCGTCGACGGCGACGGCGATGAGCTGCTGTATCGCTGGCGGCAGATCCGGGGGCCGGCGGTGGCGCTCGAGCTCCCCGGCACCTGCATGCCGAGCTTCGTCGCGGAGGCGCCGGCGACGTGGTGCTTCGAGCTCCGGGTCGACGACGGCTGGATCGACTCCGTGCCCGACACCGTGTGCCACCACGTCATCCCCAACAACAACCGGCCGCCCAGCGCCCGGTGCCCGGCGGGTGCGCTGACGTTCCGGGCGGGGGTCCAGGTGCCGCTCGACGGCAGCGGGTCCTTCGATCCCAACGGCGACCCGCTGACGTTCCGCTGGGCGCAGACGTGCGGACAGGGGGTCGCGCTGACAGGAGAGGACCAGCGGGTCGCCAGCTTCCGGGCGCCCGCGCTGGATGCGGACGAGGAGGAGCGGGAGCTGTGCTTCGAGCTGTCGGTCAGCGACGGCCGGGCCGCGCCGGCCACCTGTGAGACCGACGTGCGCGTGGTCCGGGGACCGCACGGCGACCCGCCTCCGGACATCCCGGCGGACTGCCCTGACAGCGTCGTCGACAAGTGCAGCTGTGCGCCAGATGCCCGGCCGGCCGGTTTGCGGTGCCCGGAGCGCTGGCGCCCGATCTGCGAACCCGGGGCGACGCGTCTGTGCCTGTGCCCGGGGGCTGGGTCCTGCAATGGGACCGTCGGTTGCGATGTGTCCGGGGCCTCCCACGACTGGGCGTCGGAATGCGACTGTTCCCGCTGCCCTGCGGTCGAACAGCCCGATCCGCCTCGGGATGGGTCGGTGCCGAGGTCAGTCGGCTGCAGCTGCGGCGTGGGCGGTGATTCCGGGGCGGCAGGGGGCACCTGGCTGATCGCGGCGTTGCTCCTGCTCCTGGGGGGGCGCCGCGGGGTATAACCGCTGCCGAGATGGACAGCGCCGCAGTATCGGCCGAGTCGGCCAACCCCAAGCGTCGACGGCCAGGCGCCGCTGCGGTCGGTGTGGCCTCGGCCCTGGCGCTGGTCGTGGCGCTTGCCTCCCCGCCGGCCCTTGCGTGGGTGCGATCGACCTCGTCGTCGGGGGCCAAGCTGTGGTGGCCCGATGGACCCATCGAGATCGTCGTCGACTCCCAGGGCAGCGATGACCTGTGCCCGGGCGCACCGGTGGACGGCGAGGGCTGCGGGCTCGACGCCATCACCCGGGCGGTGGCGACGTGGGCGGCGGTCAAGTGTCCAGACGGCCCGCTGCGGACGCCGCTGTCGCTGGCTGGGACGGAGGCGGACCCGCCGCTGGGCTATCTCGAGGAGGGCGCCAACACCAACGTCATCACCTGGGTGGACGAGCCCGCGGCCTGGCGGCACAGCAGGGCCGTGCTGGCCGTCACGTCGGTCACCTATCACAACGCGTGCGGCATGATCTTCGACGCCGACATGGAGCTCAACGGCGTCTCGTTCACCTTCACCACGTCGAGCTCGCCGCTGGAAATCCGGACCGACGTGGAGAACACGGTCACCCATGAGCTGGGTCACCTGCTGGGCCTCGACCACTCCGATGTGGCGGGTGCCACGATGCAAGAGCGCGCGCCGCAGGGCGAGAGCCGGAAGCGGACGCTCGAGGACGATGACCGGGAGGGGGTCTGCGCCATCTTCGCAGGCGAGTGTCCCGACTTGGCGAGCGGCGAGGGAGAGGGCGAGGGAGAGGGCGGGGAGGTCCTCCCGCCTGACCAGGACCCGCCCCCGGGCGACGACGACGTCCCGCAGGGCGTGGACGATGGTGACGGCGGGGCAGGGGACGCCGGAGCGCAGGGCGGCGGCGGCGGAGGGGGCGGCTCTCGCAGCGGCCAGAGCTCGGGCTGCGCCGCAGGTGCGCGGGCGGGCGGGGGCCCGGGGTGGCTGTCCTTGGCGGCGAGGCGGTGAACTCCGCCGTGGACGCCGACCCGGGCCATCCGACAGGCGGATCCAGCGAGATCACGCTTGAGGACCTCCGCCAGATGGGCTCGTCGCAGCTCCTGAAGGTGATGCACAGGGGCGGCGCCCTGGATGAGGAGGCGCTGGCAGACACCCAGTACCTGGGCGTGGACCTGAGCCTGCCCGGGTTCATGCGGTCTCTGCTCTGGCTGACCTTTCGGAAGACGTTTCACCGAGACCCGGACGGCGACGTGCGGGGGTGGAACGTCAAGATGCAGCAGAACGGGATCGACGGCATCGCGGCGCCGCTGCAGGACCGGCGCGGGCGAGCCAAGACCTTCGGGCACTACCGGGTCCGCCCGGCGACCGGCATCCGGTTCCCGCGGGGCTGGCAAGGGGAGGGGAGGCACCTCCTGGACTACGGGGCGGGCCGGAACACCTTCTTCGACCTGGCCCGGCTCGGCTACACGCCGCTGGTGGCGGTCAACCCCGGGTCGATGGAGCTGCTGCTGGGCTGGGAGGTCTTCAAGGTCGGCGGGGTGATGCTGCCGTTCAACCTGTTCTGGGCGCTGCGCCGCCAGGGTCCGCTCGAACAGGTCGTGCCGCCTCCCCGCCAGGCCCCCCTGGCGCTGACGGGATGAGGTCCGGCGGGTGAGCGTCGCCTGGACCGGGATGGAGCGCCGCTGGCGCAACGCCTTGTGCGACGCAGTCCTCCCCGCCCGGCCGTCGGCCGCCATCCCAGCGTTCTCCGAGTCCGATCCCGACGCCTACTGGGGCGAGCTGCTGGACGCGGCGCCGCCGCTGATGCGCTTCGGGCTGCGCGCCTCGGTCTGGGCGCTGACCTTCGCGCCGATCCTCCTGCTGGGCACGCCAGCGCTGGCCCCCGGGCTGTCGCTGGAGCGGCGTGGCGAGCTGCTGCGGCGGGCGTACGCCTCGCGGATCTATCCGCTGCGGATGGGCGTGGAGGTGCTCAAGCTGGTGACCTGCTTCTGGGCCCTGCGACAGCCCGCGGTGCGGGCCCGGCTCGACGCCACGGCGGCGCCGTGAGCCTGGAGCTCGTCGACGGTGGGCAGCTGACCGGCGCCGAGTCCGCGAGCTTCGATGTCGTCGTCGTGGGCAGCGGCCCGGGTGGGGCCACGGTGGCCCGGGCGGTCGCACGGGGCGGCGCGTCGGTCGCCGTCGTCGAGGAGGGCGCGCTGCACCCGCCCGGGCGGCTCCCGGAAGACAGCTTCACCGCCATGGCCCGGCTGTATCGCGACATGGGCGCCTCGGTGACCCGGTCGCCTTCGCCCGTGCCGTACGTGCAGGGGCGCGCCGTGGGCGGCACCAGCGTGATCAACGGCGCCATCTCATGGCGCCTGCCCCAGGACGTGCATGCGGGCTGGGGCTCCGAGGATCCGGAGCTCCAGGAGCTGCTGCCCTGGGAGCGCGTCTGTCAGGCCCTGGACACGGTCGAGGCGGATCTGAACATCCACCCGACCGACCCGGCCGTCGCGGGACCCAACAACCTCCTGCTCGCCGAGGGCGCCGCGGCGCTGGGGTTGGAGCACCGCCCCATCCGCCGCAACGTCCGGGGTTGCGTCGGGTCCGGGCGGTGCCTGCAGGGTTGCCCCCATGGCGCCAAGGCCAGCATGGATGGGACGTACCTGCCGGACGCCTGCGCCGCCGGCGCGCGCATCTACGCCCGGACGCGGATCGATGGGATCCGCCTGGCGGAGCGGCGCGATCGGGCCACGGGCGTGACCGGCGTGACGGCGGGGGGCGGGCGGCTCACGCTGTCGGCCCGCCGAGCCGTCGTGCTCGCCGCAAGCGCCGTGCAGACCCCGGCCCTGCTCTGGCGCAGCGGCGTCCGCAGCGGGCCGGTCGGCCAGGGCTTCCAATGCCACCCCGGCGCATCGATGGCCGGTCGCTTCGCCCAGCCGGTGCGCGTGTGGCGAGGCGCCACCCAGGGCCACGAGGTGACGGGCCTGCGCCAGGAGGGGCTGAAGTTCGAGGCCTTGGGGTACGACATGGCGATGGTCGCCGCCCGCCAGAAGGGCGTCGGCGCCGAGCTGTCCGAGCGTATCGAGGACCTCGCCCACTGGTGCAACTGGGGCGTCGCCGTGCGCTCCGAGGCCCGCGGGAGGGTGCGCCCCGCCGGGCCACGGGAGGCGGTCCGCTGGACCCCGACCGAGGGCGACATGCGTCAGGTGCGAAAGGGGGTCCGGGTGCTCGGCGAGATGATGCTCGCCGCGGGCGCGCAGTACGTCACCCCGGGCGTGTTCGGCTGGCACGCCCAGGTCGAGGACCCATCCGTGATGGCCAGCTTCGACGAGGAGGGTCCCCTCGACCCCCGCGCCTACGCTCTGGCGGTCACCCACATGTTCGGCACCTGCCGGATGGCCTCGGACCCAGCGAGGGGCGTGGTCCGACCGGACTTCCGCCACCACCAGGTCGACGGGCTGTACATCGCCGATTCGTCGGTCTTCCCGAGCAACACCGGGGTCAACCCCCAGACCTCGATCATCGCCTTGGCGTCGCTGTGCGGGGAGCACGTCCTGGGCTGACGCCGGGCGCCCCGCGCCGTGCGAAGCTGCGCTGCGATGCGGACCCTGCAGACCGCCGACTACGCCGTCATCGCCGTCTACCTGGCGGTGGTCTTCCTGTTCGGCGTGCTCTGGACCCGGCGGGCGAGCCGGTCGGTCGACGACTTCTTCGTCGGAGGGCGGGGGCTGCCGTGGTGGCTGGTCGGGGTGTCCATGGCGGCCACCAACTTCTCCATCGACACGCCGGTGAGCATCACCGGGTTCGTCGCCCGGGAGGGGGTCGCCGGCATCTGGTTCTTCTGGGCCGGGGGCATCTCCGCGATCTTGGTGACGTTCCTGTTCGCCAGGCTCTGGCGGCGCACCGAGGTGCTCACGGACGCAGAGATCATCGAGCTGCGCTACGGCGGGCGGCCGGCGGCGGCGCTGCGGCTCTTCAAGGGCATCTACTTCGGGGTCGTCTTCAACGCCTTCATCATGGGCTGGGTGTTCCTCGCCCTGGCCAAGGTGGTGGGCGGGGTCACCGATCTCGACGTCGATCTCGTCCTGTTCGCCGCGACCGCGCTGGTGTTCGTCTACACGGTGGCGTCAGGGTTTTACGGCGTCGTCCTCACCGACTTCGTGCAGTACTTCGTGGCCTTCGCCGGATCTATCGTGCTTGCGTGGTACGCCGTCGCCGAGGCGGGCGGGCTGACGACGATGCTGGCGACCCTCGAGGAGCTGCCCGCCGCGCCGCCCGGCGCCACGGACTTCCTGCCCCGCATCGGCGAGGCGGGCGCCATGCCGATGACGACGCTGGTGGCCTACCTCGGGGTGCAGTGGTGGGCCCACAAGTACGCCGACGGGGGGGGCAAGCACATCCAGCGCATGCTCTCGGCCAAGGACGAGCGCCACTCCGCCGCCGCGGCCCTGTTCTTCGCCCTCATCAACTACGCGCTGCAGGTCTGGCCTTGGATCCTGACGGCCCTCGCCTCGTTGGTGATCTTCGGGGGCCTGCCCGATCCCGAGGCGGGTTATGCGCTGACGATGGCGAAGGTGCTGCCCACCGGGGTCCTCGGCCTCGTGGTCGCCTGCCTGGTGGGCGCGTTCATGTCGACCATCGACACCCACCTCAACCTGGGCGCGAGCTACGTCGTCAACGACCTGTACCGCCGGTTCGTGCGCCCCGACGAGTCAGACGCCCACTACGTCTTCGTGTCCCGGCTGACGATGGCTGCGTTGCTCGGTCTCGCGCTGCTGCTCTCGTCGCAGATGCAGTCCGTCGGCGGGGCGTGGAAGTTCCTGCTCACGTTCGCCAGCGGCGCCGGGCTGCCCTGGATCGTCCGCTGGTTCTGGTGGCGGGTGAACGCCTGGTCCGAGCTGTCGGCCATGGTCGCCTCGGGCGTGGTCGCGACCACGCTGCAGGTTGGCTGGCCGGAGCTGGGCTACGGCGACAAGCTGATGGTCACGGTCGCCCTGTCGACCGCCGTGTGGCTCGCGGTCACCTTCGCCACGCCTGCGGTCGCCGAGGAGCGGCTGGTGGAGTTCGTCCGCAAGGTCCGCCCCGGCAGCCCCGGCTGGGACCGGATCTGCAGCCGTTACGACATCGAGCAGCAGCCCTACCTGAAGCGGGCGCTGCTCCTGTGGGGCGTCGGCCTCGTCGCGCTGTTCGGCCTGAACTTCGGGGTGGGCGCCGCGCTCCTGGGCCGCCCCGCCCTGGCCGTCGGCCTTGGTGTGGTGGGCCTCGCCGCCACGGGCGTGGCGATCCGCTCGATCGGGCCCTCGCCAGCGCAATGAGGGCCTTGACCTGCCCGACGCAAGTCCTGACCGTTTTCCGTCGGCCCAGGACGCCCCTGCCTGCGTTGCGCCTCCTTGGCGGGGGCCAAGGCCCCGCCAAGGAGGCGCGCCTTGGCAGGACCGCCCTGGACTCTCCGGAATTCCGGTCGAGACTCACGTCGGGCAGGTCGTGCGTGCGTGCGGCGCTTCATGGCCGCCTTGGATGACCCGGGACGGGATCTGGTAGCCTGCCCTCTTGCCCTTTCGGGGCGCTAGGTTGCAGTCATGATCGATTCGGCAGAGGGCGGGGTGGACCCCGTCCTGAGCTTTGCGGACGGCATCCTCGATCGCTACGGCGTCGAGCGGGGCGGGTCCGCGCTCGGGGCCGGACCGAGCCGGTTCGCCGAGTCGATCGCCGGCCCGTTGTTCGGCGGGCTCCTCCCTGACACCGACGGCATCCTCGGACGCATGGGGCGCCTCGGCGCCGTCGCCGGTTGGCTGTCGTACATGGACGACCGGTTCGGGCTGTCCTCTGGGCCGGGCCGTGGCCGGCGGCCGGGCTACCGACGGTTCCTGTCCCTCGATCCGTACTACCTGGCCGTCGAGCCGGAAGAGCCCTCGATGTTCGAGGACTGGCCGCAGTGGCGAGGCGAGGAGCCCCAGGCCTACGAGGGTCCCGAGGCGTGGAAGTACTGGACGCTGTTCCCCGACGCGCCCGCCGAGGCCGCCCCGACGGCAGCTGCGGATGCGGGGGCCGACGGTCCGTGGGTCCAGGCCGGGGTGCGGGGCAGGCCGGTGGTGGCGGGCCTCGATCCGAGCCTGCGGGGCATGGTCCGACAGTCGGGCTGGGACCCCGGGAGCGCGCTCGCCGGGGGGAGGCAGGCGGGCGGGGCCTGGGGGGTCTCGGGGCGTCAGCTGCCCGCGCTGGCCAGCGGCCTTGCGGCGGCCGGTCGGCGAGGCGTGGGCGAGGTCGTGGGCGGGGCGTGGGGCGCTGCGGCGGACCCATCGCTGGTCCACCTGGCCCGGACGGGGTTGTCGACGGCGTTTGCCGCGCAGTCCGCAGGCGCCGCACCCGAGATGCGCTCGGCGGGGCTCCGCCGGGAGGGGGCGTCGACGTGGGTCGCCGACCCGAAGCTGGCCCGCATGGGCGTCGCCGGCTGGAGCTCTGAAGACCAGGCGGCGCCTGGCTCGGCGCTCGCCGGCTCGTGGGGTGCCACCGAGGGTCCGTCGCTGCTTGGCCGGCCCGATGGGTGGGGACAGCCCCAGCGGCCGGACTCGAGCCTGCCGTCCATGCCGTCGGCGGTGGCCCGCATGCTGCCCCGCGGCTGGGCCGACCTGTTCGATCCCGCGGCGCCGCCGCTGCGCAGCCCCGCGACCCCAGTCTCTGCGTCTGAGGCCGAGCGGCTCCTCCGGTCGGCGCCTGAGGTCGGGCGCTGGTTCAAGTATGTCGGCCGAAAGGCGGTCTCCGACCCCTCGGCCATCGCGGCCGCCGGGCTGCCCGGCGCACGGGCCCTCGATGCCGCCTACGTGGCCTGGGTGGAGTCGGTCCGGGAAGCCTCGCTATGGCCCACGGCCCAGGCGGCGCCTGCGTCCCAGCCCTACGACGGATGGACCGAACAGCGGGCGGAGGAGGCGCTGGTCCAAGCGCTCCCCACCGAGCTGCGGCCCGCCGGCCGGGTGCTGCGGGGGGCGTTCCCCGGCGCCTCGGGCGCCCTGGCCCGCAGCTTCGAGCGGCAGCTGCCGACCTTCATCCGTACCCTGCTCGAGGGGCGCACCGGTCGCCAGGCCGCCGCCGCCGCAGGCCTGCCCTCCCAGGTGGCCGACGCGCTGGCGCGGGCCCTGACCCCGACGCTGCGCAAGGCCTCCGCCTTCGTGCCGCAAGGCATGGTCCAGACCGGCGACCCGTCCCCCGAGGCCCAATGGCCTGGCTCGGCGGCCCCGGATCCGCGGGCCGGCACAAGCTGGTCCGACGACGCCCCCTATGTCCCTGTGGTCGCCGCCCTGGTGCAGAGGGCGCGCGCCCGCGGGGTGCTCACCACTGCGGTGAGCGGGCTCGCGCCGGCGGAGCTGCTCCGCACGCTGTCGACCGGCGCTGCGAGCCAGGGGCTGCCCGGGCCGGTGCTGTCGCTGCTCAAGGACATCCAGTCCGGCGCTCGCGCCGCCATGTCCGCCCCGCGGGCGGCGGCGGCGCTGCGGGCGTTGGAGCGGATCGCCCCGGGCGGGGTGCCTCGGCGGCCCACCACCAGCGAGGGCCCGGCGGCTGGGCCTGACGGCCCCTGGTCGAGGCTGTCAGCGCTGCCGACCACCCTGCGCACCCGCCTGCTGCGGGCCGTGGTCTCGCCCGCCGCCGCGCCACCTTCGCTAGGCGCCACCCTGCGCAGCGCCGGCCTGCCCGAGGACCCGTCCCAGGCGGTCGCGGCCCTGCTGCGCCGCGAGGCGCCGGCGGGCTCGGCTCAGCGCCTGCTGCGTCGCTACCTGCGCGAGGCGGGGCTCGGCGAGTGGACTCCGGCCGGGTTCGTCCCGACCGAGTCCGAGACCGTCATCGCACAAGGCGACCGCCGCTCTGGCCGCCTGGGCGGCGCCCTGTTCGCCTGGACCCCCGGCGCCGCAGGGCGGGCCGAGACCGGCGATCTGCAAGCTCCTGCCTTGCTCACGAGCCTGCTGGCCAAGGCCGGATGGTCCGACGATGCCGTCGGCGCCGAAGGTTTCGTGCCGGTGGTCGTGGGGGGCCAGGTCCGCTGGATCCGCCGGCCGGACGACATCGTCGACGCCACGCTGCCGTCCCTGGAGCGTCCCACGGGCGGCCAGGAGTGGCCGTCCGCCGTCGCCGCCGCCCGACCCGCCGGCGACGTGGTCGCCGAGTCCGCGTCGGGCGTGCCGGATGGCGAGGGCAGCGACGACCTCTGGGTCCGCCAGGCGATGCGCCGGGCGGGAGTCGCCCAGCCCGCTCTCCTCCTGCCGCCGGCCCTGCGCGCCGCCTTCGGTGGCCAGGCCGTGCCCGCGAGCGTGATCAGGTCGGTCTTGGGGATGACGCCGGGCGGCGGCAAGCCCGCATCCATCGAGTCGCTGATCGAGCTGCTGGCGCCCATGGGATCAGCCGGGGCCCACCTCGGCGCTGGCGCCGGATGGGGCGCCGCGCGCATCGGTCCGGTCGCCCCCGCCGAAGCCGCCGCGTCCCAGGAGCGTGCCCGCCTCGAGGCGCTGGCCGATCGGCTCGGACAGACCTTCGCCCAGCTCGCCCGCCGCGCGACCGCGGGCGACGGCTGGCCCGCCGGCGCGCTGCGCCTGAAGGGGCCCCGAGACGAGATCGGCGAGCTGCTCAAGCGGGTGGACTCCGGCGACCGGTCGCTTTGGAAGCGCATCGTCACCGCCATGGGCCCCGCCGCCACCGCCGCGGCCGCCGCCGGCGAGGAGCTGACCCCCGACCTGCTGAGGACGGTGCTGCAGGAGGAGCGCGAGTTGTCGGCGGAGGGCGCCGGCGAGCTCATCGGCGGCGATCGCGCCCAGGCCCGAGGCCTGCGGGACGAGGCCGACGCGCAGACGCGGTCGGTCGCCCAGCGCGATCAGCGCCTGCGCGACCGCGCCGAGCAGAACTACCGGGAGCAGCGCGAGCGCGTCGAGCAGGACCGCGCCCGGCAGATCGAGGAGGCCCACGCCGCCAGCGAACCCCTGGGTGAACGCACCCTGTCGCTGGTCCGCAGCCTCTTCCCCAAGTCCGTCGGCCGCCTCGGCCACGCCGCCCGTCGCTCCGCCTTCCCAGCCTCGCTCCCAGGCGGAGACGAGCCCGACCTGATGCTCGTCGCCCCCACGACCGAGATCATCCGCCGGGAGGCCGCGCCGCTGTTCAAGGAGAACCCCCAAGCCGACGAGGTCCGCGCCGGCGCATCGCAGGCGCCCACCCAGCAGCGGGGCGACGATCCGGCCCGGGTCGAGAAGTTCCTGTCCCCTGAGAAGATCGAGGAGTTCGCTCGCAGGTCGTTCGATCTGCTGATCGATGAGATCGCCCTGGACGCGGAGCGCCACGGGCTCGATCCGTACGGCTTCGACTGACGCGTGACCAGGCCCGCCCGGTCAGTCCTTGGGTCGGCGGTACACGTCCGTGTTCGCCGAGTCCTCCTCCGCGGCACCGGTCTCTGGGAAGATCGCCGCCAGGAACGGCGGCAGGTTCGCGCCAGTGAACTCCGAGTCCAGGTGGTTGACGTAGCGCGACAGGGCGACGTGGGCCGCTTGGGCGTCGTCGAAGCGGCGGCGGGGGAGGCGCTCGAGGAAGGCGCCCACCAGCTCGTCGAAGCCCTCGGGGAGGTGGGGAGCGTGGGTGGAGGGGGGTGGGTAGACCGCGTCCTGGGCCGCGCGTACGAGGGCCTCGGGGGAGTCGCCCTGGAACGGCAGGTGGCCGGTGGTCAGGTGGTACAGGCACACGCCCAGGCTGAACACGTCCGAGCGGGCGTCCACCTCGGCGCTCGAGGCCTGCTCGGGCGACAGGTAGCCCGGCGTGCCCTTGACCGTGGCGACCCGCGTCTCCGACAGGCGGCGGGCGGCCGAGGCCACGCCGAAGTCGGCCAGGCGCACGCTGCCCTCCCAGCTGATCAGGATGTTGCGCAGGCACACGTCTCGGTGGACCACGTACGCCGGGCTCCCCGATCGTCGCGGGCGGTGTGGGTGGCGTGCAGGCCCTTGGCGACGTCGCGGCAGATGAGCAGGGCATGCACGACGGGCATCGCCCCGCCCTTGTTCAGGCACCGATCCAGCACGTCGGCGAGATCGGGCCCGTCCACGTAATCCATGATCAGGTGGTAGCGACCCTCGATGAGGGTCACCTCGTGGATCGGCACCACGTTGGGGTGGCTCACCAGGCCTTGCATGTGGCCTTCGTCCAGCAAGGCGCGAACTGCCTTGTCGTCGCCGGCGACCTCCTTGGTCAGCCGCTTGATCGCGACTCGGCGCACAAAGCCGCCAGGCCCCTTGCGCTTGGCCAGCCAGACCTCCGCCGACGGGCCGGCGTAGATCCGCCGCACGACGGCGAACGCCCCGATCTTGTCGGGAACCTCGACCTTGGACTCGATGGACACCGGCCGTGGATGCTCGCAGCTTACGGACGCCCCGTCATTACGGGCGCGGCGAGCGCAGCATCCAGGCGGTCCTCAGCAGCCAGATCAGCGCTAGGACGTAGATGGCCGGACCCAAGGCGTGGGCGTGCCAGGCCGCGGCGGGATCGCCTGCGCTCATGGCCACGAACGACCGGCCAAGGCCGCAGCCCGGACAGCTGTAGCCCGTCGCGAGCTTGATGACGCACACCGAGGTCTCCATGAGCGGCGTGTGCGGCAACACGAGGCTCGCGGCGAACACGGCCACCAGGCCGAACAAGAGGATCAGGCGGTCGCGGGAGGCCTTGGCCACGGCCTCCGAGGTAGCGCGTCGGGCCCGGGCAGGGCAAGTCCCCGGCATCCCAGTGGCCCAATGTGGCAATCGGCCCTTGAGCGGGCTGGGTCGGGCGTGCGAACGTCCCTGCGCCGCTAGAACGGGAGGGGCATCATGGACGTAGGCGCAGCACTCAAGGACTCCTGGGACCTGCTCAAGAAGTGGCCGCTGCCGGTCATTCTTGGCGCCTTCATCATGAACGTCATCGCCAACATCGCCGGCGGGCTCCTGATGGGGCACTTCATGGGTGGGGTCGCAATCCTGGCGGCCAAGGGCTTCCAGGGCCAGGAGCCCGAGATCGGCGACGTCTTCAAGTCGTTCGAGAAGTTCGTGGACTACCTGCTGGTCGGCATCGTGATGATGCTCGGCGCCCTGGCGTGCGGCGTCGGCGTGCTGATCACGGCCACCCTGTTCATCTTCGCCCCGGCGATCATCGCCGAGACAGGCGCGGACTGGAAGACGGCGGTCACCCAGAGCAAAGACCTCGTCATGGCCAACCTCGGCGACGTGATCATGCTCATCCTCGCCGGCATCGGCATCAACATCCTCGGCGCCTTCCTGTGCGGTGTGGGCGTGCTCATCACCGGGCCGCTGTACATGCTCGCCATCAGCCGGTCCTACCAGCAGCTGGCCGGCACGGCCGCCGCGGGTCCTCCGGCCACCGTCTGACACCACCGTCCAAGGCCAGCATCGAGCGGGCCACCGTCATCGGCTGCGGCTACGTCGGGTTGCCCCTGGCGGCAGCGCTGGTGCGTGCGGGCGTCGCCGTGGTCGGCACCACCACGAGCGCTGACAAGGCAGCAGGCATCGAGGAGATCGGGGCGTCCGCCCAGGTCCTCACCGTCGCCGACGAAGACGCGCTCCGAGCCGCCCTCGCAGGCGTGGACACCGTGTTCGTGACGCTGGCCGCCGGCAGGGGACGGGACTACCGCCAGGTCTATGTGGAGGGGCTGGGCTCAGTCGTTGGCGCCCTCGACCTCCGCACCGCCCGCCAGGTGGTCTACACCTCGGCCACCTCGGTGTACGGCCAGGACGACGGCGGCTGGGTCGACGGCGACACTGCGCCGGACCCGCAGACCGAGCGGGGACGCCTGCTCCTCGAGGCCGAACAGGTGCTGCTCGAGGCCCCCGTCGACGTCTGCGTGCTGCGCCTCGCGGGGATCTGGGGCCCCGACCGGGACCCCTCCGACTGGATGGCCCGCCGGGGCCCGGTGATCCCGGGTGACGGCACCGGGTACCTGAACCTGGTCCACCGAGACGACGCAGTCGCCGCCTTGCTCAGCGCCGCACAGCGCCGGGTCGTTGGCGTGCTCACCCTCGGCGACGACGCCCCGATGCGCAGGCGGGACCTGTACCCCGCGCTCGCCGCCTACCTTGGTGTGCCGGCGCCCGGGTTCGCGGACGACCCGGCGACCGCCGACGCGGTGTCCGGCAAGCGGGTGTCCAACTCCAAGGCCCTGCGATCATTGGGGTTGACGCTGCAACACCCCCAAGGCCCTCCCCGCTGATCGAGCGCTAGCTGCGTTTCTGCGAACCCTCTAGCACCGTCCACGCCACCAGCCCCGCGGCCGCGGCCACGGCCACCGTGGCGAACATCGTCGAGTCGTCGGTGTGATCAGCGATCAGCCCGGACAGCGGCGTCAGCACGAGGTCGCTGATCTCCCAGAGGCCCGTGAACACGGCCAGCGCCATCCCGGTGAGCGCGGCCGGGGCGCGGGAGACGATCTGGCTGGTGATGACCGGGAACGCGTACCCATGGGCCAGGCCCGCAAGCAGCCCGGCGGCCAGGAACTCGGGACGGTCGCTTGCGCCGGCGACCAACAGCACGGCGGCGGCGTACGTGGCCACCGTCGGGGCGACGAGGTTGGAGGTGCCCACCCGGTCCGGCAGCCGGGCCCCGATGAGGCGCACGCCCACCGCGCCCAGGGCGTACGGGATCCAGATGAACGCTGGGTCCATGACCCCTCGGCGCTCACCGGCGACCACGGCGAACGAAAAGAAGACCGCCACCTGCCCGCTGAACAGCGACGTCGCAACCCACGACGGCCACAGGGCCCGGCGGGCGAGGAGCCCCTCCCAGACCGGCCGCAGGCGCACGGGCGGGGCCGCGCCGATCCCGCCGGGTCCCTGGTGGGCCAAGCGGGGCGCCTCGACGAAGCCCAGCAGCAGGAGCGACAGCAGGACCAGGCAGGCCACCGTCGGGAAGAACAGGCGCAGGCCGGCGGCGCCGGAGGTGGATGCCGTGACCGCCCCGGCGTACCCGTTGATCGCGAGCGGCAACAGGCCGGACACGCCGAACAGCGCCAGCCCCTCCGTGCGGCGGGACTCCGGGATGATGTCCGAGGCCAGCGTGAAGTAGCCGGTGAACAGCGTGGCCGAGCCGACGCCATAGACCATGCGCGCCGCGTACAGCATGGGCGACAGCTCCTCGGGGAGCGCCAGGAGCGCGATCCCTGCCGACAGCAGCACGGTACCGACGATCAGCGTCGGCTTTCGACCGACCGTGTCCAGGGCCCAGCCGATCACCGGCCGCAGGAGGAGCCCCCCGACCGAGGAGCTCGCCATGATCATGCCGATCTGGGCGCGGGTGGCGCCCATGCCGTCGAGGTGCAGCGGCAGCAGCACCATGGACGACCACCCCAGCGCCTGGAGGAACTGGGCCGCCATGAGGAGGACGAAGGGTCGGGTCGCAAGAGGCGGGCGCGTGCCTGAACTCATGCTTGCCGCGCCGCCGGCGCCGATCGATACTGAGTCCAGAACTCCTGACCTACCCCTGTGCCTTCGTGACAGTCGGGACGCCCGCGACGGCGTAGCGTAGGCGCAGTGTGGTGCCTGGGAAGCAAGTGTCGGTTGCGTTGAGCATGTCG
>PVBE011499971.1_pt1 | contig 15063 bp, 15 predicted proteins | sample 1631181 | NCBI WGS metagenome assembly PVBE01 (sample SAMN08397723, study PRJNA350692) | Marine metagenome, whole genome shotgun sequencing project. | isolation source: water | place: Pacific Ocean | collected 2012-04 | reverse complement strand
CTTCCGGTAAAGCTCCACTGAGTACATCCTCCAGCCTTCCACCCACACGATGAAAGGCTTTCCAGTGGCGGATTTTTGCTCCGCCCGCAGCCGGACAATCCCGCCGCCTCAGTGGTGTATTTTTGCTCCGCCGCTTACAGTAATTCGGCGGGGTCGGGCGCTCGTCTCATATTGGAACCCAGACAATGGACGCGATAGCGAAGCTAGCGCAACCTCGGCATAGGAACACTTGCCTTCATCGCTTGAAAGCTTCGTGGTTCACAGGTTTCCGTTGGTGACGAGAAACATATTACCCGGGATTCCCCGGATGGCTCCACCCAATCGCTGAGGTCCCCCAATTTCGTTGATCAGCGTCAGCTCCCAGCCGATTGGATGCTCTTCCGTCGAGGGTGAGCGGCGTTCGAGAGAATCCGCTACCGGCGAAGCGTCGGTATCGGCGCATCGATCCTATATCAGGGCGAGGTCGACCTTGCCGAGGCCGACGATCTCGGTCTCCACCTTGGCCGGCGCCTCGAGCCACTGCACCGCCACCAGCGAGCCCAGGAGCACGAACTCGCCGGCGTGAAGCTCGCGCCCCAGCTCGGCGAAGCGGTTGGCGAGCCAGGCTAGTGCCGCCAGCGGATCGCCCATGATCTCGGCGCCCTGGCCGCGCCCGGCCTCGGCGCCGTCGATCCGGGTGACGCCTTCCAGGCTTCCGAGATCGGGCAACGCCTCGAGCGGCGTCTCCGGGCCCAGCACGGCGGCGCTCTGGAAGAAGTCGTCGGCGACCAGTCCCGCCACCGGCCAGCGGCGGAAATCGTCGTAGCGGTCGTCGACCAGCTCCATCGCCGCCATCGCGGTGGCAACGTAAGGGCGGATGCCGGCGGCATCGAACGGGGCGGCGCTCGCCGGTATGCCGGCGCCGAGCCGGACCGCGATCTCGCATTCGATGCCGGGCTTGATCAGGTCGGCGAAGCGCAGCTCGGCCGACCCGGCGAAGGCGCGGCCAGCCAGGACGCCGCCGGCACAAGCGTGGTCGATACCCAGCAACTCCTGCATCACCGCCGTCGTGGCGCCGATCTTCCAACCGATGTGCCGGCCCCAGCCCTGGGCCCTCAGCCAGCCGTGCAAGCGCCATTGCAGGTGATAGCCGTCGGCCTCGTCGCCGACGCCGTCGACCACGGTCGAGGCCAGCCGTTCGGTTCGGGTGCGGGCTTGGCCTAGGCTCTCGATGACGCTGGCATCGTTCATCTGACGTCCTTCCTCAAGCCCGGGCGCCGGCCTCGGGGCCGTCCACCCCGAGATAGTTCGGTATCGCGAAGCTGCCCTGGTGGATCTCGGGGGTGTAGTAGAGCGTTTGCCGGCCCCAATCGCGATAGCGGGCGCGAATCGGCTCCAGCTCGACGGCGGCCAGGTCGATCGCGTCGGAGGCCCAGCCGAAGGCCATCTCGCCGCCGAAATAGGTCGGCACGGTGGCGAAGTAGTAGCCCGAATGGCGGAACAGCCGGGCCCGGGCCTGGCGGGTCTGGTCGAAGGCTTCGCGCTGGAAGAAGGGCACGCCGTTCTGGGTGATCAAAATCCCGCCCTCGGCGAGACAGCGCCGGCAACCGGTATAGAAAGGGGCCTCGAACAGTACGATGCCGGGGCCGATGGGGTCGGTCGAGTCGACGATGACGAGGTCGAAACGCTCCGCCGTTCGGGCCACGTATTCGGCGCCGTCGGCGATGATCAGCTCGAGCCTGGGGTCCTCGAACGCACCCTTCGAGATCGAGGCCAGATGCCGTTTCGACAAGGCGACGACTTCGGCGTCGAGTTCGACCATGACGACCCGCTCGACGCCGTGTTTCAGCACCTCCTCGATGCAGCCGCCGTCACCGCCACCGATCACCAAAACCCGGCGGACCCGGCCGTGCGCCAGGATCGGCGGGTGGCTCAGCATCTCGTGATAGATGAACTCGTCCGCCTCGGTGGTCTGGATGACGCCGTCCAACGCCATGATGATGCCCATTGAGGCGTTGCGGAAAATATGCACCTCCTGGTGGGCGGTCCGGCCCCGGTAGAGGTCTTCCTCGATCCGGACCGATTCCTGGATGTAGGGGTGCAGCGTCTCGCGATACCAGCTATCGCCATCGCCGCTCACGGCATCAGGCCCCGGCGGTGCTCCGACACCTGCAGGCTTTCTGGCTGAAACGCGGCCTTCAGCACCGGGATCGCGCGATAGGGGTCGCAGTCGCCGCAGACGAAGATATCGAGCGCCGCATAGCCGCATTCGGGCCAGGTGTGGATGCTCATGTGCGATTCCGCCAACACCGCGACGCCCGAGACGCCGTGATTTTCGGTGAAGTGATGCAGCTCGATCCGGAGCAGCGTCGCCCCCACCGCCTCGACCGCCCGGCGCATCGTCTCCTCGACATGACTGAGCTCGTCGAGCCGCGCCGCCCGCCAAAGATCGATCAACAGGTGCCGGCCGGCGAAGCATAGCCCGTCCCGGACCGTGAAGTGCGACTTTTCGGGGTCGAATCCAGCGGGCTCGACGATGTTCAAGGCGGTTTTGGTCACGACCGGACCCCCCATGGTAAACGGCGTACGAACTAGTCCACAGGCCAGGTTCGGATGCCCTTGGATGGGCAAGCGAGGGCGCGATCTTTCGCAAAAACCCAGGCAACAATCAAGCCGCAAATGGGGAAAAATGCAAGCCGATCCCGAAGCCTCTAAATCGGGCCTTCGGTCGACGGCGCGCCCCTATATCTGGTCGACCAGATACGGTTTCTTGCGATCGAACACCTTCAGGACGGCCTCCAGCGATGGTGCGGTCTGCAGCACCCGGGTCCCGGCGCTGACCTGAAAGCGCGCCTTGCGCCTGGACGAATTCGGCCGCTTGGCAATGCAGAAGAGTGGCCAGGGCGAAGCATGCCCGTAAATCGCGAACACCGCGCCCGCATCATCGCCACCGATGGCATAGTCGCGCCACTCGCCGGCCATCACCTTGCGGCTATAAACTTGGAGAATTCGGTCCAATTCGCGACGGTCGAAGAATTCCGCCTTCCCCTTGTAGGGACCGCCGCCGGGCCGGGGTGCCTCCCGACGGCTATAACGCTCGAAAGTCAGTACGTCGGCCATGCTGCTTGTCGAGCTTTCATCGCCTTGGCCTCCATCGTGCCTAGGGCATTTGCCGGACGTCATTGTGGCACGTTCCGCGGCCGGGCGAAAGATCGGGCCGGCATCCGGCCGACATCGAAAATAACACGCGACGATCCGTGACTTTGCCTCGAAAATGTCATGATTCCGACCCACGAAAGCCCTATTGGGCGATCACATTCCAATCAGAGAGGGCCTCCTCTCGGGTCGCCGCCGCGTATCGCCCCCTCCCCCCGTCGGCGCGGCGGCGACCCTCCTTCATAGATACTCAAGGAAAAGTCGGCGAGAACATGATCATCAAGGATCTCGACCTGAAGCGCGCGGCGGAGGACCCGGCCTATCTGGCGCATCTGATGACGCTCTTCTCGCCCCGGGACTGGATACTGGTCAGCGCCGCGATCGAGGAGTTCCGAGCCCGCGCGTGCCGATCCGATAGCACCATCGACAAGGCACCGCGCCGTTTCAGGTGACCTCGCCGACCGATTCCCCGGCGGTGGATATTGTTCTACAGTCGCTGCCTCGATCTCTTTGACGGGTTCGGCCGGGCGATGCCGGCCTCGGCCTGAGGCGAGGGCAGAAATGCGAGAAGGGGAACAGTGATGCGAGTGCTCTACAAAGGTGGCGCCGTCTTCGATGGCGAGAACGGGCTGACCGAAGGTCGGGCGGTGCTGGTCGAGGACGATCGGATTCGTCGGTTGGCACCCGAGGCGGAGTTCGACGGCTTCGATGGCGAGGTGGTGGAGACCACGGGCCAGACCCTGATTCCGGGGCTGATCGACGCCCATGTCCATCTTTGTCTCGGCGCCGAGGGCGACCCGGGCACCGCCGCCGACAAGCTGTTGCCGGGACAGATGACGATGAAGGCGCTGGAGCGGGCGCAAATGACGCTGGCCGGCGGCGTCACCGCGATCCGCGACTGCGGCGGCAAGGACTTCCTGGAATTCGCGGTCCGCGACGCCTGCAACGACGGCCGCCAGCTCGGCCCGACGATCCGCGCCTCGGGCCGGGTGATCTGCATGACCGGCGGTCACGGCAACCGCTCGGGCCGCATCGCCGATGGCTTGGAAGAGGTGGTCAAGGCGGTCCGCGAGCAGATCCAAGCCGGCTCCGACCTGATCAAGATCATGGCCACGGGCGGCGTCATGACCCCCGGCGTCAACCCCGAGGACGCCCACTACACCGCCGAGGAAATGGCCGCGGGGATCGCCGAGGGCAAGCGCTTTCACCGCAAGAGCGCCAGTCACGCCCAGGGCTCGGAAGGAATCCTGAACGCGGTGCGCGGCGGCATCGCCTCGGTCGAGCACGGCATCTTCATGACCGAGCGTTGCGTCGAGGAAATGCTGGAGCGCGGCACCTATCTGGTGCCGACCTTGGCGGCGGTGCGCAACATTCTGGCGATGAAGGGGAAGGGCGTGCCGGACTACGCCATCGAGAAATCCGAACGCGTCGTCGAGCGGCACCGGCAGTCGATAAAGACTTTCTATGACGCTGGCGGCAAAATCGCCATGGGCACGGACGCCGGTACCCCCTTCAACAAGCACGGCGAGAACGCGCAGGAGCTCGAGTACATGGTCGATATCGGCATTGCCGCGCTCGATGCCATGCGCTTCGCCACCGCCGCCGCCGCCGATTTGATGGACCTGCACGAGGAGGGCCGGATCAAGGAGGGTGGCTTCGCCGATCTGCTGCTCGTCGCGGGCGATCCGACGACCGATATCAAGATGGCCTCGCGCCGCGAGAATCATCGTCTGGTGGTCAAGCGCGGTCTTCCCGTCTCGCGCCATGCCTTCGGTCTCGCCGGCGTCGCCGGACACCAATTGGCGGCGTTCTGAGGCCGGCCGCCAACTAGACCCCATGCCTCTGGTGGAGGAGGGCGAGGATGCTGCCGGGTGAGCTCGACGCGGACCTGATCTGGCGCGAGCGCCGCTCGCCGGCCCGGCCGGCACCGGCCCTCTTCCTCGATCGCGACGGCGTTTTGGTCGAGGAGGTGGTGCATCTGCACGAGGCCCGAAAGACCCGGTTGATCGCCGGCGCCGGCGCCGTCGTCGAGGCGGCCAATCGGAAGGGTCTGCACGTCGTCGTCGTCACCAACCAGTCCGGCATCGGCCGCGGCCTCTTCGGCTGGGACGCCTTTCGCGAGGTCCAGGAGACGATGCTGGCGGGGTTGGCGGCGGCCGGCGCGCATATCGACGCGGTACTGGCCTGCCCCTATCACCACGACGTGGCACCGCCCTATCGCCATCCCGACCACCCCGACCGCAAGCCGAATCCGGGCATGCTGCTGAAGGCGGCCGAAATGTTGGATGTCGAGCTCGGCGCCTCGTGGATCGTCGGCGACCGGGCGGGCGATATCGATGCCGGACGCAAGGCGGGTCTCGCCGGTGGCCTGCACGTCATGAGCTGTTTCGGCGCCGATGAACGGCAGAGCGCCTTGGCGCTGGCATCGCCCGATTTCCAGGTTTTCGGCGCGGCGACGATCGCGGACGCCCTCGGGTTACTGCCGATACTGGCAGCCTGAAACCGTGATCTCACGCCGCTTCAAGGGGGCGGCGGCGAGGCACTGGGGTGACAGGTACCGCCAAACGCGCTTTAATTGTTCGCAACGAGGCACGAAAATTCAGCTTTCGCTTAACGAACAGGGGCACAGGGAGACGACCAATGAAGAAACGCAAGATACTGTCGCGCATGAGGCGCTACATGCTGCCCACCGAGCGCGCGCTCGGCGGCGAAGTGCACGAATATCTGCCCGAGCTTTGCGATCAGCTCGAAAAGGGCAACATTCACCGGCGCGATTTTCTGCGCCAAGCCTGTCTGCTCGGCATGTCCGCGACCGTCGCCTATTCGATGGCGGATCTGCTGACCGGGCAATCGACCTCGCTGGTGCGTGGCGCCGAGGCGGCGACGCCGAAGCAGGGCGGCGCCCTCAAGGTTTCGATGCGGATCCAGGAGATGACGGATCCGGGGCAGTTCAACTGGACCGAAATGAGCAACGTGTCGCGTTTCATCGTCGAGTATCTGACCCGCACCAAGGCCGACAACACGACGCACCCCTATCTCGCCTCCAGCTGGGAGGCCTCGGACGACTTGAAGAGCTGGGTCTTCCACTTGCAGAAGGGCGTCAAGTGGTCGAACGGCGACGAGTTCACCTCGGAGGACGTGGCGCATACGGTCAACCGTTGGCTCGATCCCAGTTCCGGCTCCTCGAACCTGGGCCTCTTCGGCGCCATGGTCGAGGAATTCGATACCGGCAAAAAGAAGGACGGCAAGGCGGTGATGGCGAAGCGCGGTATCGCCGGCGCCGTCGAAGTGATCGACAAATATTCGATCAAGTTCAACCTGAAGAGCGCCACCTTGGCGATGGCGGAGAATTTCTACAACTACCCGACGGCGATCACGCATCGGGGCTTCGGCAAGGACTACGAGGCCGACATCTCGAAGAAGCCGATCGGCACCGGCCCGTTCGAGTTGGCCGACTTCGCGGTCGGCGAGCGCGCCATCCTGAAGCGCAACCGTGATTGGTGGGCGGGGCCGTTCTATCTCGACGGAATCCAGTATTACGATCACGGCGAGGACACCAACGCCTCGGTCGCGGCGCTGGCCTCGCAACAGGTCGACATGATCTATCGGGTGCCGAACGACGCCATCGAGACCTTGAAGCGGCTGCCTTTCATCGATCTGCACGAGGCGACGACGGCACAGACCGGGGTCATGCGCTTCCGCATCACCGAGAAGCCGTTCGACAACAAGAAGCTTCGTCAAGCGGTCGCCGCCTGCATGGATCATGGCGAAATCCTGAGGCTGGCCTTCCGCGGCCTCGGCGATGTCGGGGAGAACCATCACGTCAGCCCGATCCACCCGGAATACGCCAAGCTGCCGCCGCTGAAGCGGGACATCGCCAAGGCCAAGAAGCTGCTGGCCGAGGCCGGTTATCCGAACGGCATCGAGCTCACCATCGCCAACGGCGATACCGACGGCGCCTGGATGACGGCGACCTGCTCGGTCTTCAAGAAGCAGTGCGAGCCGGCCGGCATCACCGTCAACATCAACAAGATGCCCTCCAGCCAGTACTGGGAGGTCTGGGACAAGGCGCCCTGGGGCTACACCACCTGGACGCATCGCCCGCTCGGCACCATGGTGCTGTCGCTGGGCTACCGCAAGGGCGTTCCCTGGAACGAGACCGCCTACGACAACCCGGCCTTCGACAAGGCGCTGGACGTCGCCGAGGCGACCCTCGACGTCAACCAGCGGCGCGGCAAGATCGAGGTCTGCGAGAAACTCCTGCAGGAAGACTCGGTGATTCCGCAGCCTTTCTGGCGCTCCGTCTTCAAGGCCTCGCACAAGAAGGTCAAGGGCTTCCAGACCCACCCGACGCTCTACCACCAGTTCCAGGACGTCTGGCTGGACAAGGCGTGATCGACCCGGCGGCGCGGAGGCCTGGCCCTTCGCGCCGCCACGCCAACCCCGCATCGGGGTGACAGGGCGCCGAAATGTCGCCTGAGCGCGTCTCGCCGCTGGGATAGAGGCGTTTCAACGAGAACGGCATTCGGCTCCGACGGCGCCTTACCTGGGGGAGGACCGCGATGGTGAAACTGATCGTGCGGCGATTGGGGGTGATGATCCTCATCATTCTCGTCGTTTCCCTGCTGCTGTTCGTGATCAACGAAGGCGATCCGCGGTTGATCGCGCGCAGCGTGCTCGGCCCCTACGCCCAGGACCAGCAGCTCGATTCCTGGATTCTCGCCAACGGCTACGACCGCTCGATGTTCATCCGATTTTTCGAATGGATCGGCCGCTTGCTGACCGGCGACCTCGGCTATTCGGTGATCTACAAGCGGCCGGTGGCCGACATCTTCTGGGGCCGGCTGCTCAATACCGGCATCCTGGCCGGCGTCACCTTCGTCATCATGGTGATCCTGGCCCTGGTGCTCGGCGTGCTGGCCGGCATGGCCGAGGGCTCCAAGCAGGATCGCTTCATTTCGGTGCTGTCGATCGCGACCACCTCGGTGCCGGAATACGCCAGCGCCGTGATGCTGACCGCCCTCTTCGTCTTCACCCTCGAATGGCTGCCCGGAACCAGCTCGATGATGGACGGCTTCAACGTCGTTGAGCTGATTCTGCCGGTCAGTGTTCTGACACTGTATGGCTTTGGCTACATCGCCCGCATGACCCGGGCCTCGATGGCCGAGGTGATGACGACGCACTATATCCGCACCGCGATCCTGAAGGGCCTGCCCTACAAGCGGATCATCATGCGCCACGCGCTCAGGAACGCCCTGATCGCGCCCTTCACGGTGATCATGCTGCAGATCAATTGGCTGCTCTCGGGCGTCGTCGTGACCGAGTTCGCCTTCGGCTACAAGGGTTTCGGCGCGCTGCTTCTGGAGGCGGCATTGCGGCGCGACATCTTCGTCATCGAGGCCTGCGGCGTCGCCGCCGTCTTCGTCGCCGTCCTGACCCAAACCATCGGCGATCTAGGCTACACCTATCTGAACCCGAGAATCAGGTTCAAGTAGGGCGGAGGGAAGAACATGAGCGAGAACACGGAAACTTCGATCGCGCCCAGGCCCGATGCCGGCTATGTGCGGTTGCTCAAGGCCGCGGCGCTGCTGCGCGAGAGCCCGGTCGGCATGACCGGCGGCTTCATCGTCATCTTCTTCGTCGCCGCCGCCATTCTGGCACCGGTGCTGGCGCCGTTCGACCCGAACCTGCCGATCCTGCCCTTCGCGACGCCGGGGACGGCGGCGCCCGAGGGCGGCTTCTTTCTTCTCGGCACCGACCATCTGGGCCGCGACATCCTCTCGCGGATCATCTGGGGCGGCCAACGGGTCCTCTTCTACGCCACCACGGCGACGCTGTCGGCCTATCTCGTGGGCATCGTCATGGGCCTCGCCGCCGGCTATTTCCGCGGCTGGACCGACGAGGCGATCGGCTTCGTCGCCAACGTCATCCTGTCTTTCCCGGTGATGGTGCTCTACGTCCTGATCATCGCCAAGCTGGGCGCGTCGGGCGCCAATATCGTCTTTGCCGTGGTTTTCGCCAGCTCGCCCGGCATCATGCGGATCGTCCGGGGCGTGACCCTGGATATCGCGACGCGCGACTATATCGCGGCGGCGCAGACGCGCGGCGAGGGCGCGTGGCGGATCATGCTGGTCGAGATCCTGCCCAATGCCAGGGGGCCGCTGATCGTCGATTTCTGCCTGCGCATGGGCTACACGACGATCACCATCGGTGCCCTCGGCTTCCTCGGCCTCGGCCTGCCGCCGCCCGATCCCGACTGGGGCGGCATGATCACCGAGACCCGCGCCTTCGTCATGGGGGGCTTCCCGCACATGGCGATCGTACCGGCCGCCACCATCTGCTTGCTGGTGCTCGGCTTTAATCTGCTGGCCGACGGCCTGCGCGAAGTCTCTCTCAAGGATTAGGAGGTGGCGATGGTTGAGAATAGCGACGCCCCGGTCCTGGAGATCGAGGGCCTTCGCCTCAGCTACTACACCCGGGCCGGCGAGGTTCCAGCCGTGCTGGACTTCAGCTTGACGGTGAAGGCGGGTGAGGCGGTGGGGCTGGTCGGCGAGAGCGGTTGCGGCAAGTCGACGGTCGCCAACGGGATCATGCGCTATATGGGCAACAGCGGCGACATCGTCGGTGGCACCATCAAGTTCAAGGGCCGTGACATGGCCGAAATGTCCGACGAGGAGGTCCGCCGGCTACGTGGCAAGGACATCGCCATGATCTACCAGGAGCCGATGTCCGCGCTGAACCCCAGCATGACCATAGCGCAACAGCTGATGGAGGTGCTGACCGTACACGAGGGCATCAGCGAGCGCGAAGCCGCCGAGCGTGCCGCGGAGATGCTGGATTCGGTCCACATTCCGGACCCGAAACGCCTGATGGACGCCTATCCGCACCAGATCTCGGGCGGCCAGCAGCAGCGCGTGGTGATCGCCATGGCCTTGCTGTCGCGGCCCTCGCTGTTGCTTCTGGACGAGCCGACGACGGCCCTCGACGTCACCGTGGAAGCCGGCATCGTCGCCTTGATCGGCGAGCTGAGCGAGAAATACGGCACCTCGCTGCTCTATATTTCGCACAATCTCGGGCTTATGCTCGAGGTCTGCGATCGGATCTGCGTCATGTATTCGGGCGAGGTGGTGGAAGAGGGCTCGATCGATTCCATCTTCAGCTGGCCCAAGCACCCCTACACGCACGGCCTTTTCGGCTGCATCCCGCTGCCTCACGCGGACAAGAACGCAAGGTCGTTGGCGGCCATCCGCGGTCAGCTGCCGTTGCCGCACGAGCGCCCGGAGGGCTGCTACTTCGGCCCGCGCTGCGACTTCTTTCAGGAAGAACTTTGCGGCCGGAGCGCGATTCCCATGGCCGAGGTCACCACCGACGACGACCCGGTACACAAGGTCCGCTGCGCCCGCTGGAACGATATCGACACAACCCAAGCGATGGCCGTCGGCGAGGCCAAGGAGCCGGCCGAGATCGGCGAGGTGGTGCTCGAGGTCGACAACATGCAGAAATACTACGAGGTTCGCGACACCTCGATCGGCGCCATGCTGTCGGGCCGGGGGGTGCGCCACGTCAAGGCCAACGAGGCCATCAACTTCCGCGCCCGGCGAAGCGAAACCATCGGCATCGTCGGCGAATCCGGCTGCGGCAAGTCCACCTTCGCCAAGGTGCTGATGGGCCTGGAGACCGCGACCGACGGCGAGGTCCGGCTCTCGGGCACCGACATCGGTGCGATCCCGGTCGGCGAGCGCTCGTCGGAGCAGTTGAGTTCGCTGCAAATGGTCTTCCAGAACCCGAACGATACCCTGAACCCCTCGCACAGCATCGGCGATCAGATCGGCCGCGTCATCAAGCATTTCGGCATCGAGAGCGATCCGGCGAAAATCGAGGCACGGGTCGACCGCCTGCTCGACATCGTCAAGCTGCCGCGCGAGTTCAAGCGGCGCAAGCCGCGCCAGCTCTCCGGCGGCCAGAAGCAACGGGTCGGCATCGCCCGCGCCTTCGCCGGCAACCCCTCGATGGTGATCGCCGACGAGCCGATCTCGGCCCTAGACGTTTCCGTCGCCTCCGCCGTCACCGAATTGCTGATGGACATCCAGCGCGAGCAGGGGACGACGCTGCTGTTCATCAGCCACGATCTGAGCGCGCTGCGCTATTTGGCCGATCGGGTGGTGGTGATGTATCTCGGCCAGATCATGGAGCGAGGCTTGACCGACGAGGTCTTCAGCCCACCCTATCACCCCTATACCGAGGCACTGCTGTCGGCGGTTCCGATCGCCGATCCGGAGATCGAAAAACGCCGCATCGTACTCGAGGGAACGCTGCCGAGCGTGCTGGACCCGCCCAAGGGCTGCCCCTTCTGCACCCGCTGCCCCAGCAGTCTCGGCGAGATCTGCGAGAACGAACGCCCGCCCGTGCAGCAGGACAGCGAGAGCCACGTCATCGCCTGCCACATCTCCCTCGACGAGCTGCGCAAGGTAGAGCCGGTGATCAAGGTGCCCTCGGAACTCGCGAAAAAGCGCGCGCTCTTGCTGAAAGAAGTTCAAGCCAAGCGGATGGTGGCGGAAGCGAGTGCCGCGGAGGCGGTCGCTGCGGAAGCCAGGGCCAAGGCCGCCGCCGCCGAGGCCGCCATCGCCGAGGCCCGGGCCGAAGCGGCGTCGGCCGCCGTCGACCACGAGCAGCCCTAGAGACCCGAAAGACCGGGCGTCGAAACCCAAGCGGGAGGATCGGGCCATGGCGCAACGATCGATCGCCGCCGTGTTCATGCGCGGCGGCACCTCCAAGGGCCTGTTTTTTCATGCCCGCGACCTGCCCGCCGATCAGGCCCAACGGGACGCCGTTTTTCTCGCCGCGATCGGCAGCCCCGACGCCTATGGCCGCCAACTCGACGGCATGGGCGGCGGCATCTCCTCGCTCTCCAAGGTCATGGTCGCCAGCCGCTCGGAGCGCGCCGACGCCGACGTCGACTATACCTTCGGCCAGGTCGCGGTGGCCGAGGCGCTGGTCGACGCCGGCTCCAACTGTGGCAACCTGACCTCGGCGATCGGCCCCTTCGCGGTCGACGAGGGCCTGATCGAGGTGGCGGACGGCGAGGCCCGGCTTCGCCTCTACAACACCAATTCCGACAGAATCATCGAATCCCGCTTCGCCGTCCGGAACGGCCTGGCCGTGGTCGAAGGCGATTTCCGGTTGTCCGGCGTCTCGGGCACCGGCGCCCCCATCAGACTCGATTTTCAGGACCCCGGCGGCGCGGTCACGGGCCGGTTGTTGCCGACCGGCAAGGTCACGGACCGGCTCGCCGTACCGGGGCATGGCGAGATCGAGGCTTCCCTCGTCGATGCCGCCACTGCCGCGGTCTTCGTCGCCGCCGCCGACCTGGGGCTGGATGGCACCGAACTGCCGGAAACCTTGGAGGCGGCGCCGGCGCTGTTGCGGCGGCTGGAGGCGATCCGCCAGGCCGCCGCCACCGCCATGGGATTGCCGGCCACCGGCCAGAGCGTGCCCAAGATCGGTTTCGTCGCCCCACCGGCGGCGGCCGCCACGCTGGTCGGCGAAAGCTTGGCCGCCGACGCCATGCATATCGGTGCCCGGATGATTTCCATGGGCCGGCCACACCGTGCCTTGCCGCTGACCGGTGCTCTCTGTCTCGCCGTGGCGGCGCGTCTCGAAGGCTCGGTCGTGGAGCGTGCCGCACGCGGCCAAGGCGCGGGCGAACTTCGCGTCGCCCAGCCCTCCGGCATCATTGGCCTCGACGCGCGGGTCTCGAAAGGCGGCGAATGGCGGGCCGAAAGCGTCACCGTGACCCGTACCGCGAGGCGCCTGATGGAAGGCCGGGTGCTGGTGCCCGAATCGCGCCTGGCGGTCTAGAGCGATTGGCGTCGGAGCCGGCGTCTGTTAGGTTCCGGTCAGCGAATCAGCCCATCGGGAAACGAGGAACCATGCCAGCCAACAGCCCACGGCTCCTGCTTTTCGCCGTTCTGGCGTCGTTCGTCCTCGTCACCTCGGCCGCTGCCCAGAAGAAATCGCCCAAACCACCCATTGTCGCCATCGTCGACGTGCAGAAAATACTGACCAAGGCGACGGCGAGCGGCAAGGCCCGCAAGGCGATTGATGCGTATGAACGCGAGCTGGAAAGCCACAAGAAAAGCCTGAAATCCGGCCGCGACCAGCTCAAGAAACAGCAGGCGGTGTTGTCGCCGGACGCACTCGAAAAACGCCGGCGCGATTTGGAGAAGCGTTTCGCCGAAGTTCGCAAGCAAACCGAGGAACGCCGCCAAATCCTGAACAAGGCCTTGAAGGCGGCGATGGACACGCTGCGCAAGGAAATGAGCTTCGCCGTCGCCGAAGTGATGAAGGCGAAGGGCGTCGAGATGACCTTGCCGAGACGCGCCGTTCTGGTCTTCGACGATCGCCTCAATATCTCCGACGAAGTGCTGGCGGTCTTGAACAAACGCCTGCCGGAACTGAAACTACCGTTGAATTGAAGGCCGTCGCGCCCGGCTCAGGTGCCGGGCATGATCGGCAACGTCCTCATCGAGTCGGGCTGATACCAATTTGCATTGATCAGTACCCATGGGCCCATTTTCTGTGCCCGATCGAGATGATTTTCCACGGTTGGTCGATCAACTTGTTCCAAGCCTCGGCGGAGATCGCCAGGATTTCGTCATACGACCCGAAAACCCGGTTGGAGAGCCAGTTGTCGCGGATGAACTGCCAGATGTTTTCCACCGGGTTCAGTTCGGACGATCGCGGCGGCAGGAACAGCAGTGTAATGTTGGGCGGGATTGTGAGCTTGGCGGTGGTATGCCAGCCGGCTCGGTCGAGGATCAAGATGGCATGGGCGCCCGGGCTCACCTGGGACGAGATCTCGTCGAGATGCCATTGCATGGCCTGGGTGTTGCAGCGGGGCAGGACGAGGCCGGCGCCGACGCCGCGGGCGGGACAGATGGCGCCGAAGATGTAGGCCGATTTGGTGCGTTGGTCCTTGGCGCACTGGGCCGGCTACCGCGTTTCGCCCAACGCCGGGTGATCTTGTTCTTCTGGCCGATCCGGGCCTCGTCCTGCCACCACAGCTCTATCTCGGTATCGGCCGGAAGTTCGGCCCGGATTTCCGCCACTTCGGCGGCGAAGTTTTTTTAAAATCCTCGACCACGAACTCGTTCTGCGCATGGTGGCGTGGGCGTGCCGTGATCTTCGCGAAGCCCAAACCCCGCAACTCCCGGCTGACGTTGCTTTCATCCAAGGAGATCGCGAACTCTCGCCAGATCCATTGCCTGAGGTCCACCAGCCGCCAGCGCACCACGCCATCGATCGCCGGGATCGGGCCGCTCTCGACGATCGCCGCCAACGTCTGGCGCTGGCTATCGTCGAGCTTCGAGGGCTGGCCCGGTGCCCGACGATCGAGCAACCCCGCCGGGCCTTGCAAATTGAAACGCAGCACCCAATCTCGGATCACCTGAAGCCCGACATCGCCGATCAGGGCCGCCTCCGTCCGCGTGCCGCCAGCATAAATCGCCGCCAGGGCGAGAAGCCGCCGGCTCTGAGCTGGGTTCTTCGAAGCCTTGGCAAGACGCCGTAAATCCCTCGCCTCGAAATCTCCGCGAAGGGCAATCGGTGCACTCATGGCGAACCTCCAATAAGCGATTCACCACAATTGATTCAGAATCTCTCCCGTTTGGGAATCCCCCACGTGAGTCTCGATCAGCGCAAGACGGTATGAGATCGTTTGCTCGTCGTGATTCTCTATTTCTGCTGAATCGCAGGAGGGCGGATCGATGATGGGTGCGGCGGTAGGCCAGCAAGACCGTCTTTTCTATGAATTCGATCTCGAAGATATGGTTCCGGGCGATCATCTGCTGCGCCGGATCGACGCGGCTTTGGAGCTGAGCTGGCTGCGTGCTGAGCTGAAGCCGCATTACAGCCACCTGGGCTGTCCGT
>PVBE010584912.1_pt1 | contig 15063 bp, 12 predicted proteins | sample 1631181 | NCBI WGS metagenome assembly PVBE01 (sample SAMN08397723, study PRJNA350692) | Marine metagenome, whole genome shotgun sequencing project. | isolation source: water | place: Pacific Ocean | collected 2012-04 | reverse complement strand
CATCCGAGACGGCCGAGATCATCACAACGGAGCTTGGTCTCGGCCCCGCGCAGCCCGACGACGATCTCCGGGAGGTGAACGCCGGATCGCTACAGGGACTCAACTTGAGCGAGATCCAAGCCGAGCATCCGAGTTTCCTCGGTCGCGGCCTCGAGGGGCTCGGCGACTTCTCCGAGTTCGGCGGCGAGAGCTACGACGATCTGCAGAAACGCTGCGCGCGGCTCAGCGAAAAGTACCTGGTTCGCCACAAGGACAAGCACGAACGGATCCTGATCGTGGCCCACGGCGGCATCAACTTTCAGTTCGTAAAATCGCTGATCTGCTCGCCGGTACCGCGGGTGGCGATCCTGCGGATGGGTAATTGTACGGCCACGATGGTACGCATGCGGGAGCGTCGCCAGATCTTGATGGGCGAGGTGGCCTGGCACGTGCCCGTCGAATTGATGGGCTCGCCCGAGTACGAGAGGTCGAGTGGGATCTTCCGCTGAAACTCGCGAAGAGCCGGGCCAAGAGACGAGCCAAGAGACGAGGCAGCGCGCGCGCCCTCGCGTGGAGCTCAGTTTCGTTGCGGGCACGCTCGAACTGCGCGGTCTGTCGCCGACGGATTTGCCGATGCTATCGATGCTATCGATGCCAGAGGCGGGCAAATGGGACGCTCGCAGCGGCTGTTTCCGCGCGCCGGCGGCGGAGTACGGCAACGTCGTTCGCATGCTGGTAGAGGCCGAGTACGAATGTGACGACCGGGCGCGGGACTACACGGAACTCACCTCGGGCGCGCAGGTCCAGCGCGTCCCTCGGCCGTACCAGAAGGAAGCCGTCGCTGAGTGGACTCGGCAAGGAGGGCAGGGTGTCGTCGTGCTGCCTACCGGTTCGGGCAAGACGCACGTGGCGGTGATGGCCATCGATCAGCGCCGACGAAGCACGCTCGTCGTCGCGCCAACGCTCGACTTGGTGCGCCAATGGTACGACTTGCTGCGCACCACGTTCCGAACCAAGGTGGGCGTGGTTGGCGGCGGCGAGCACGACGTGCAGCCGCTCACCGTCACGACCTACGATTCGGCGTACCTCCACATGGAGAACTTTGGCGCGCGCTTCGGCATCGTCGTTTTCGACGAATGCCACCACCTGCCGTCCGGCGCGTATTCGATGGCGGCCCAGGCCTGCCTTGCGCCCTTTCGGCTGGGGCTTACGGCGACGCCGGAGCGTAGCGATGGGCGCGAGGCCGCACTCACGAACCTCATCGGCCCGGTCGTCTACCGCCAGGAAATCGGCGAACTATCCGGCGAGTACCTCGCCGACTACGAGACCGTGCGCCTCAACGTCGAACTCAGCCCGGAAGAACGCGAGGAACACGACGAGGCCCGCGCCGAATACCTCGCGTTTATTCGACAACAGGGGATCCGGATGGGCGATCCGCGCGGCTTCGGCGAGTTCATCATGCGCTCGGCGCGGAGCCCCGAGGGGCGCTCCGCAATGCGCGCGTACCGGCGACAACGCGAACTCGCGTTCGCCGCACCGGCAAAGCTCGACTACGTCGAGAATCTTCTGCACGAACACCGCCGTGGACGCGCGATCATCTTTACTCAAGACAACGCAACGGCCTATCGCGTCTCGAAACGTTTCCTGATCCCCGCCATCACACACCAAACCAAAATCAAGGAGCGCAGCGCGATCCTCGAGCGCTTCTCTGAAGGCACCTACGGCGCCGTCGTCACCTCAAAGGTACTGAACGAAGGCGTGGACGTTCCCGACGCCAACGTCGCGATCGTCATCAGCGGCTCCGGCTCCGTGCGCGAGCACGTACAGCGGCTCGGTCGCATCTTGCGGCCGCGGGACGGCAAACGCGCCACCCTCTACGAGCTCGTGTCCGCCGGCACGAGCGAAACGAATACGAGCAAGCGCCGCCGCGATCACGAGGCGTATCGGTGACGCTCGCCTTGGTACAACCCGAACGCGCCGCGCGCGCCGCAAGGAGCGAGGCGGCGCCGTGCTGAGCCCCGACCACGTCGTCGCGCGCCGTCGCGGCAAGGAACTCCAGCTCATGGGGCTCGGCGGCCCGCGCGGCGAGCGTGCGCTGCGACTCGCCGAAGCATTGCTCTCCCTTGCGGACGAATCGGTCGGTGGCACGCGCGAAGACTTCGGTCGCGGCGCGAGCGCTATTCCCATCGAAGGAGCGGACGGCAAGCTCGCCGAAGGTTTGAGGAAGCTTGTCGAGGACGCGTGCGAATTCTCGCAACCCGAGGGCGTCGAGCCGGCGGCCCTACGCTCCGAGCTATTCCTCGCAGCCGCGGCGGCGCGGCGTGAGGCGGACGAGACGAGCCCCTTTGACGCCGACGATTTCCTCGCGCAATTCTCGTCGACCCGTGATCTCAGTCCGGACGACATCACGGGCTCGCTCTACGCCGATCTCAAAGGCGCACATACGTTGACCGCAGCGCCGCGCGTCGAAGCGCCGGCGCTGCTCGAGCGCTACGAACTCGCCCAGCGCCAGGCGGTCCTGATTCGCGCGGCAAAAGTCGTCGCGGACGTGCGCTGCGCCGACGCGTACGGCTATCGCTCACTCTTTCGGAAACTGAAGTTTCGGCGCCTACTCTTTAAGATCACGCCGCTCCCAGCGCCAAAGAACGGTGCTGATGACGGTGCTGATGACGGCGCCCGCGCGGACGGCGGCTACCGCATCGAAATCGACGGACCCTTCAGTCTCTTCGAATCCGTGACGAAGTACGGGCTACAGCTTGCGATGATGTTGCCAGAACTCGAGAGCTGCGAAGAACTCCGGCTCCGCGCCGAGCTTCGGTGGGGCAAGCGCCGAGAGCGGCTCGAGTACGTTCAGGAACGCAAGGCGCCGTCGCGCGCGAAGTCAAAGTCGAAGTCAAAGTCGACGAAGAACGGAGAGCCGCGACGCCAGAAACCCGCGCTGAGCGACGATCTTGTGGATTTTATCCGCGGCTTCGAGTCCCTCGAAGCGGAGTGGGACGTGCATCCGGCCACAGAGATCGTCGCGCTGCCCGGCGTGGGGCTCTGCGTACCGGACTTGGCGTTCACGCGCAGCGACGGTCAGCGCGTACTCTTCGAACTCATGGGTTTCTGGTCCCGGGATGCGGTCTGGAAGCGGGTCGAGCTCGCCAAGGCGGGCCTGCCGACGCCCATACTTTTTGCGGTGAGCCAGCGGCTGCGCGTGAGCGAAGCCGTGCTTGAGGGCGACGATTCCGGCGCGCTCGTCGTCTTCAAGGGGGTGCTGCGTCCCAAAGCGGTTTTGGAACATCTGGAACGTCTCGCCGATGGGGCGACGCAATTGAGTATTACGTAGCGGCGCGCGGCGGAGCGCCAGAGGCGAAATGTCCCGAAATCGGGACATTTGGGGTCTACCGGTCCGTCTATGGGGGGCGAAATGTCCGCGAATCGGGACATTTGCGCCGGACTGGAACGGCGCGCGCCGTCCGCTGCCGCGCACCAAACGCAAAACGGCCGCGCGTGTCGCGCGGCCGTTCTTCGCAATAACGTCCGGATCCGTCAGTTCAGCGTGCTGCCGGAATGCCGGGTGCGGCGCATGCGGCGGCGTGCGGCCTTGCGCTGATCCTGCTTGCGGTCTTCGGCACGCTGCGCTCGTCGCTGGGCGGCGCGCGCCGTCAGTCGGTCACGCACGTCGCGTTTCGTGCGAAGCGCGTCGTTCGCTTTGCGTTTGGCGCGTTTGGCGCGTTTGGCGCGTTTGGCGCGTTCGAGTTGCTTCGCCTTGCGCAGTCGCTCTTTCGACGTACGGTCGAGCTTCTTGGCGCGGTCCAGTCGCTTCTGCGACGCTCGGTTGAGTTTCTCCGCCCGCCTGATGCGCCGCTTCGAGGCCCTTTCGATTTTCTTCGCTCGCTTGACGCGTTGTCTCGATACGCGCTGGGCAAGCTTTGCCGTGCGCTCGTCTTTCTGTGCTCGTTCAGCTCGCTTTGCTTGGCTCTTTTTTGCGTGACGAGCGCGTTTCGCGCGCTTGTCTCGCTGCTTTCCGGAAGCCTGTCGGGTGTCGTTGGCCCGTCCGGGTTGCGTGGTCGCGCGTCGAGCTCGCCGTTCCTCTCGCTTGCGTGTGAGGTCGTCGGCGCGTTCGGCTCGCCGTGTTCTCGTAGCCCGTCGGACTTTCCGCACTTTGCGGGCTTTCCGCTTCGCGCGCTTCTCTCGCTTGGCGTCGCCCGCCGTCGCTTCGTCGCCCCAGGAGTCCGAGACCGCCGCCGTCTCCGGCTGCGCAGCCTGCGCTGTCCCCGCTTCGATGCCGGCGGCGGCTGCCACCGCCAATGCTCCGCCCAATGCCCAAGTAATTATCTTGCTAGCCATCAAGCGGTCGTACGCAGGGGCAGGGGACGAACTTCCCTACGCTGACGCCAAATAGCCGGAATTGGATTGAATATTTGGCCTGACGCCGTCTTCGTGGGGTTGGGGCCCCACCGACCAACAAGGCTGTGTCCGGGGACGGAATTGAACCGCCGACACGCGGATTTTCAATCCGCTGCTCTACCGACTGAGCTACCCGGACCTGACACCCTCGAGACCGAGGCCGCCAAGTGTGGTGACCGAGGCCACCGTTCCCAATCGACAGTCTAGCTGCCTACCGAGGGTGGAGCATTTAGCGCACGTGGCGGGGGATCGGCAACACGGTTGGTTCACTAAGTGTCGCTTTCTCTGCGCTTCTGCCAAAAAAAAGCTCCAGGGGCTCTCGGGGCCGCAGGCCCGGCGCCCGGTTTCGGGTAATGTAGGCGCGCATGCCTTCACCGCCGTCCGCCCCCTCTGGAAGCAGCCGCTTTGCATCGCGGGAGTACGTTCACGAACTCCTGAGCAAGGCCGTCAAGGGCGGGGCTCGAGACATTCACCTCAAGGTCGGACAGCCACCGGCGGCCCGGATCCAGGGCGAACTCATCTACTTCCGGATCAACAAGGTCCAGCCTGCAGATACGGAAGCAGCCGCCCGGGTCATCATTCGCGACGAAGCGCTCCGGGCGAACCTTGCCGGGATCTCCGAATACGACACCTCCTACGAAGTGCCGGAGATTGGCCGATTCCGCATCAATGTCTACCGCCAGCGCGGCACGCTGGCCATCGTCCTGCGCGCCATTCCGAACGAGGTACCCAGCCTCGAGGAAATCGGCGCGCCGGAGGCGTGCTTCGAGCTAGCAAAAAAGGACCGGGGCCTCATTCTCTGCGTCGGCGCCGCGGGCAATGGCAAGAGCACGACCCTGGCGTCGATGATCGCGCAGATCAACGGTACCTCGGCCAAACACATCGTCACCATCGAAGATCCCATCGAGTACGTGCACGACGACAAGGAGTCGTCCATCTCGCAGCGCGAGGTCGGCGCCGATACGGGGAGCTTCGCGAACGCGCTACGAGCTGCGCTACGTCAGGATCCAGACGTTATCCAGGTGGGAGAGATCCGCGATCAGGAGACGATGGAGATCGCGCTCAAGGCAGCTGAGACCGGCCACCTCGTGCTCTCGACACTGCACACCCCAGACGTTGCCCGCACCATGAACCGAGTCTTCGCGCTGGCCGGTGGCAATGTGGACGATCTCCGCTCCCGCCTGGGCGACTGCTTCCAAGGCATCATCGCCCAGCGCCTGCTGCCGGCGGTCAAGGGCGGTGTCGTCCTTGCGGCGGAGGTTTGCGTGGCCACCGGCTCAGTTCGCGAGACCATCAAGCGCCCGATTGGCAATCCGCCCCTCAAAGAGTTGATGGAGGGAGGCGCGCATCCTTACGGCATGCAGACGTTCGAGATGGCCATCCGCCAATTGGTTCAAGAACAAAAAATCAGCAAAGACTCGGCGCGATCGGCGATGTTCTTCTGAGCACGCGCGGCCGCAATGCCCGACGGACTCGACTCGCCGCGTCTCAACGGCTACATGTCGGGACTCATGACTGAACTCCGCCACGACTGGAAGGTTCCCGAGGTTCGGGAGATCCACGACACGCCCCTCTTCGAGCTCATCGACCGAGCGCGAGCGGTGCACTTGGCGAATCACCAGACCCAAGAGGTACAGCTCTGCTCGCTGCTGAGCGTGAAGACGGGTGGCTGCTCGGAGGACTGTTCCTACTGTCCGCAGAGCTCGCACCACAGCACGTCGGTGGAGGGCGCACCGATGCTCCAGGTCGACGAAGTGCTCGAAGCGGCGCAGCGAGCGAAGGCTCAAGGCGCCACACGATTCTGCATGGGCGCAGCTTGGCGGCAGGTCAAAGATGGGCCGGCCTTCGAGCACGTGCTCGAGATGGTTTCGGGGGTGAACGCTCTGGGCCTCGAGTCGTGCGTCACGCTCGGGATGATCACGGAGGAGCAAGCCAAGCGCCTCGCCGACGTCGGCCTCGACGCGTACAACCACAACCTCGACACCTCGCCGGGGCACTACCAGTCGATCATCACGACGCGGACCTACGACGACCGCCTGAGCACGTTGCGAAACGTCCGCAAGGCCGGGATCATGGTCTGCTCCGGTGGCATCATCGGTATGGGCGAGAGCATCGACGACCGATGCGCGATGCTCGTCGAGCTCGCGCGCCTGGAGCCGCATCCCGAGAGCGTTCCCGTTAACGCTTTGGTGCGCGTCCCCGGTACGCCTCTCGAGAATATGCCGCCCGTCGAGCCCGTCGAGCTGGTGCGGATGATTGCGGCCGCTCGCATCATGATGCCCGCCAGTCGGGTTCGGCTGAGCGCCGGGCGGACGGAGCTCACCAAGGAAGCGCAGCTGATGTGCCTCTACGCGGGCGCGAACAGCATCTTTTACGGCGAGGAGCTGCTCACGACGGCGAATCCGGACAAGAGCGCCGACAACGAGCTCATCGCCGCCGCTGGTTTGCAGCCGCAAGCTTCTGGCGCGACGGCCGCCACAACGGCTGACGCCGAGTAGCGATTCCTAGGCGTTTCGGCGGCGGCGCAACATGGCGCCGAGACCGAGCGCGCCTGCGAGTAACCACGGCAGTGGCGTCTGAGAGCCGGGCGCTGGCACAGAGACGGAGCAGCCTTCGTCGGCCACGGGCAAGCAGTTCGGATTGAAACCGTCCACCGGCCCGCTGACGGCGCAGCTTGGGTCTGCGGCGGCGTAGCAGTGGTTGGCGTAGCCCTTGTACGGTTCGGGATCGCAGTACGTGGTGTTCTGTCCGGGCGGGTATATCGCGCAGATCCCCGCCGCGTCGTCGGCGTTTAGTGTGCGCTTGAGGCTCTCGCCTGGCTGGTAGCTGGCGTACATGGTCGCCTCTTCGTCGAGGACATGGGAGAGGCCGAAGAAATGCCCAGACTCGTGCGTGAGAATCGAATCGAGGTCGTCGATGATCTCATCATCGGCGGTTGTCAGTTCCGAGAACTCTGAGTTGACTTCGATGTCGGCGTCGAGGATCCGGCCGTTGCGGATGTCGTAGTTGAGCGTCGTGAATGCGAGTACGGCGCCGTCATTGGAGTAGGGCCAATCGTCGTCGCGAAAGAGGATGAGGTTGACGTTTCCACCATTTTGCGAAAAGCCGGCACCTTCGCAGGACGTTTTGCTTGTGGCCAGGGCTTCGAGCGAGGGCGCCCGTCCGTCGCCGCAGTCGGCGTTCAGCCAGCGTGACATGGCCTGGTCGGTGAGTTTTTGCGCCGCCTCGTAGGATACGTCGCGGAGGGGCGAGCCGTCCTTGTTGACGCTGTAGGCGACGCAACCATTCGGCCAGTAGAGCGGTATTCCGACCGTCGGGCACTTGTTGGCGTCGACCTCGCAATTGCTGCCCGGCTTGGTCGGATCGCAGGTTGTCGTTCGGCAGTAGGCCGATGCATTGGACGCAGTCAGGGCGGCGACCGCGACGACTGCACTAGCGATGCCGGCGCGCCAGGCGGCGTTGGCGGAATGTTTCGTCGTGTTGCTCGCCACGTTATCGCCCTTCGTTCTGGACCTTGGTCCAGGCTGAGGTGATGAGGCCGGTCGCCGTGGTGAGCTCGCAGTCCCGCAGCCGGACGGTCGCGGAGGAGGCATTCCTGCCGATGAGGCGCCCGAGGCGTGGGCTGAGCGCGAGGCGAACGGCCCCATGGCTGTCCGCTCGTACGGGGTAGTGCCCCTGCGCCATCGCGGTCACGTAAGGCGTCCTATCGCTGCCCGCGAGGAAGACGACGGCGCGGTGATTCCGAATCAGCACGGCCTCCCCGTGGACGACCTGGCCGATGTCGCCGACCTGACCGCCGAGGGTCCGCACCATGACTTCGGGGTCCTCGAGTTCGCCGCCCACCAACTCATCGACGATGAGGCGCGTCTCGGTGATGATTCGTCTGTGGTCGCCCGTGGTCTCCCAACGGCTTTCCGACTGGACGGGGGTTCCGACCACACAGGCATGGCTGGCCTTGGCCAACTGTTCGAGGGTCTGTGCACGTGACACGCTCGCGTGAGCAGGCCGGGCCGCCCAGGGTAGGGTGGCGGCTGCGGTGCCGAGCGCGGCAGAGGCTAGGAAGTGTCTCCGTGAAAGCATGGTCGTGACCTATAGCACCGATGGGGCGACGTGCGGGGTTCCGGTGCTATAACCGACGCGCCATGATCGCGCCAGAAGGTGAAAATACGGCGGGGCCGGTTCTCGAACGGGTCTCCCCCAGCTTGGTTCCCGACATCAAGCGTTTTCTCGCGCGACATCGCGTCGGCGTCGAGGAGATCGTCGCGCGGGGAGACGAAGAGTCCGGCCTCCCCGCCGGTCGCCGTCTGACGAAAGCGTACGACGGGCTCCTGTCGGCGCTCTTCCACGCCGCCCGCGCCGCCCTCAGCAACGAAGGAGCGTGGCAGCCGGTATCTCTTGCCGCGGTGGGTAGCTACGGGCGCGGAGCGGTGGCGCTCTACAGCGATCTCGACGTCCGCTTGCTCTGCGACAAAGACAGTCAAACGGCTCACCGCGTCGCGGAGACGTTGCTCTATCCGCTGTGGGATGCAGGCATCAGCATCGGTCATCAGGTCGTCACTCCCGAGGAGAGCATTGCGCTCGCCCGCGACGACATGCCGACGGCGACCTCCCTTCTCGACTGGCGGCCGCTCGCCGGCAGCGCGGGACCGGACGACGAGCGACTGAAACTCGTGTACGAGGGGATATTTGGGCCGAGCACGCTGCGGCATTTCCTCGAGGGGCTCGGTGACCGCGCGGCGCGCAGCCGAGAGCGTTACGGCGGCTCGGTGTACCTGCTCGAACCGGACCTAAAGAACGGCCCTGGCGGGCTACGTGATCTAGATGTGGCCCATTGGGCGGCGCGCGCGCGTTGGCGCGTTCGAGATCTCTCGGAGCTCGTCCGCCTGGGCATCCTGGTTCCCCGCGAGTGGCAGCCCATCGATGACGCACGTCGGTTGCTCTGGCGAATTCGAAACGTGATGCACCTCAAGACGGGGCGTCGGTCCGATCGTCTGAGCTTTGATCTGCAAGAAGAAGTGGCCGAGAAACTTGGCTACGGCACCGACGGCGCCGCTGCCGAAGCGCTCATGAGCGACTACTATCGCCAAGCGCGGTTGATTCGCCATACCAGCGAGATGATTCTCGCTAAAGCGATGCCGGCGCCTCGACGCCGTCCGGTGGAGGAGGATCTCGGAGGCGGCCTGAAGCTGGTCAACGGGGCCGTTTCGCTTTCCGGAGACGCATCCCTCGAGGACGATCCCGCGCTGGCGCTGCGAATCTACGAGCGGGCTGTCGAACTCGACGCGCCCATCTACCAATTTGCTCGCGACCAGGTCGCCCGCGCTACCGCTGATCACGCGTTTTGTGAGCGGCTGCGCGCTAGCCCCGACGCTGCCGATATGTTCGTGAGGCTCGTGCGGGCCGCGCGGGCAACACGACTCGAGGCGGGTTCCGTGCTTCGCGAACTTCATGACGTGGGCCTGATGCTGGCGATGATTCCCGAGTTCACTCCGGTGGTGGGGCGGGTGCATCATGATACTTACCATGTGTTAACGGTGGACGCCCATTCGATAGCCGCGGTGGACCGCGTGGCTGAGTTGCGGCGGGGCGATGTCGCGGCGGAGTATCCGCTCGGGTCCTGGCTCGCGGCGGAGCTCACTCGGCCGCGGGTCTTGAGCTTCGCTGCGTTGTTGCACGATGTCGGTAAAGACACGGGCGGGAAGAACCACGCCGAACGCGGGGCCGTGCTGGCTGGGACTATCTTGAAGCGGCTCGGCTTGCGGGATACCGAGATCAGTGACGTCCAGGGGCTGATTCGCCAGCACTTGGTGATGTATCACACAGCGACTCGTCGTGACTTGGACGACCCCCAAACCCTCGAGGACTTTTGCGCGAGAGTTGGAAACCGCGAGGGGTTGCGGAAGCTCTACCTGCTGACGATCGCCGATGTTTCGACAACGAGCCCGCACGCCATGACGGCGTGGAAGGCGCGCATGCTCGAGGAGTTGTTCGTCGCTGCTGACCGCGCGCTGGTTGCTGGCGCCGTCGTACGCGACGACAAGACCGCGGCCCGTCGCCGGCGTGAAGTCAAAGAACAGCTGCCTGCAGAAGTGTCCGCAGAATTCGCCAACGATTTTCTGAATGAGGTGCCGGACCGCTACCTGCATGCCAACGAGCCTGTTGGGATTATCAAACACCTTAGAGTTGCTGAGGCAGCAGTGGGTGAGGTGGCTCGCCTCGAGATCATCGGTGTGGACGAGCCCTATGCTGAGGTGGTGTGCGTCGGCGACGACCGGCCCGGGCTACTCGCGATGCTCGCGGCGATCTTCGCCGCGTCGCGACTCAAGGTGATGGGAGCACAGATCTGCACGTGGCAGCCTGCCAAGGGGCCGCCTCGCGCGCTTGATGGTTTCTGGGTGCGCGGACGTAGCGGGGCCGATAGCGTCAAGAAGATGCTGCCCAAGCTGAAGCGCGATTTGGCGGCGCTGCTGGCCGGCGAAGAGACGCCTCAGGAGCTCGTGTCCAGCCGTCGCACCTCACGGTGGAACGAGCGACGCGCTCCCGACGTGAAACCGCGAGTGAGCATCGATAACCGAGCAGCGCGCCAGAACACGGTCGTCGAAGTCATCGCCCCCGATCGCTTGGGGCTGCTTTATGCGCTCGCCCGCGTGCTCGCTTCGGAGGGGCTCAGCATATCTATTGCCAAGATCAACACCGAGGGCGCACGCATCGCGGACGTCTTCTATGTGTCTGAGGCGGATGGCAGTAAGGTGACCGACGCGGCGCGCTTGGCGGGGCTCGAGCGGCATCTCCTGTCGGCCATAGCCGAACTTGAAGTTACCGAGAGCTAGTTCGTTAGCGTTTGCGGCGCCCGTCTCTGCTGGCCTGTTGCGAGCGTGGGCGTCGGGGTGGTAAAAAGCTGCCCTTGGTTGGAGGAATTTGCGGATGCACATAGACCGGAAGAACGGAAAGATGGATGCCGCCGGGGTGGCGAGAGCGCTCGGAACTCGAATCGCGGGGCACGTCGCCTTGGTTCTGCTCGCTACGGCATGTGGCGGAACCCCGCCCCCGGAAACTCCCCGCAGCCAACCGGCGCCAGCCGCGTCTAGGCGGCAACTAGCGCCGCTCGATGAGGCCGTCGCCGCAATCCAGGCTGGCGACTTCGAGGTTGCTCTCGACGCTGCAAAAAGGGCTCGGGATGAGGACCCCGCGAGTGCCCCGGCGGCCTTCTACGCCGGAGTGGCGGAAGAGCGCTTGGGTCAGTTCGACGCCGCAAAACTCAGCCTGGAGATGGCCATCGAACTCGATCCCGGGCTTCTGGAGGCCCGCGCGAACCTCTCCGGGCTGCTCATTGATGCGAACCAAGGCGAGGCAGCTCTCGCCGTTATCGATCCCGGGCTGAAGCTGGCCCCGCAGGATGGACCGCTCTTGATGAATCGCGCTATCGCGCTGGTCCTCGCGAACAAGCGTGAGGAGGCGGCCGCGGCGTACGAAAAGTTGCTGGCGGTCGTCGACGAGGATCCGGAGCTTCACGCCGACTACGCGCAGCTTCTCCTCCAGCTCGGCAAGAAGGACCAAGCGGCGAAGCAATTCGGGCTTGCGATGGCGTCTGCCGATCCGCAAATCCTTACCGCGGTCGCGGCCGGGTTCGCCAGGCTCGACGACTTCACCGGTTGTGTCCAGGCGCTCGACAAGGCCATCGGAATCAAGGACGCAGCGGCCGTGCGCGTGCGGCGAGCGGCCTGTCGTCACTTCGCGAAGGATGATGTCGGTGCGGAAGAAGACTACCTGGCGGCCATCAAGCTCGAGCCGGATGCGGCCGTGGGCTACTTCTATTACGCGCGACATCTCGCGGGCTTGGGTCGCAAGCCAGAGGCCGTCGAGTACCTCGACAAGGCGCTAGCGCAGAAGCCAACGGTGGCGCTTAAGGCGAAGATCGAGGCCATGCGGGCCAAACTGACGAAGAAGTAGACGCCAGGGACGCCTAAAGCAACTCTTCGATCAACCGGTCGAGTTCGTCGAGGCTCGAGTAGTGGATGCGCAGCTCGCCCTTTCCGCTGCGGTCTCGGACTTCGCAACGCGCGCCGAGCTTGCGCGCGAGTCGGTGTTCCAGATCTCGAACGCCGGCGCTCTTCTTGCCGGGGTCAGGGCTGGAGTCGCCCGATGAGTCGCCGCTCGTCGCTCGCTTCGCCGCCTTCACGATGGCTTCGGTCTGGCGAACGCTCAATCCCTTGCCCACGATTTTTTCGGCGAGTCGCTGCATCGTTGCCACGTCGGGAAGTCCGAGCAGCGCGCGGGCGTGGCCTTCGCTCAGCTTCTTTTGGGCGACCAGCGTGCGGACGCCGCCGGGCAACTTGAGCAGGCGCATGGCGTTCGCGACGGTCGAACGCTTCTTGCCGACGCGGGTGGCGAGCGCTTCTTGCGTGTAGCCGCGCTCCTCGACGAGACGTTCGAGAGCCTCCGCGAACTCGATGGGGTCGAGATCTTCGCGTTGCGCGTTTTCGATCAGCGCGAGTTCGAATGCTTCGGGGGAGGAGGCTTCGCGAACGATGACGAGCAGCTCGAGCAGGCCCGCCTTCTGTGCTGCTCGCCAACGTCGTTCGCCGGCGATGATTTCGAACTCGTCTTGGCCGGCGACTTGCCGAACCACGAGCGGTTCGATGAGGCCGTGCTCCTTGATCGAGGTCGCCAACTCTTCGAGCGCGGTCGGATCGAAATGTTGACGCGGTTGGCCGCGCATCGGCTTGAGTTTTTCGATTCCGCAGCGAAACACATCCGGCGCAGCGGTGGTGCCGGGCTTGCCGGTGGTGCCGGGTGGCGTGCCGCCGGGGGCGGGTGTGGACGGGGCCGTGCCGGAGTCGCGGCGTGGGGCCGTTTCCGATTGGGGAAAGAGGGCGTCGAGTCCTCGTCCGAGCCCGCGTGCTGGCTTAGGGCTCACGGCGCGGTCCCCGATTCGGCTGCGTTTGACTCGACGGCTTTGGGCGCGTCAGCTGCGGCCTGTGCTGCCTCTCGCCCATCGAGGAACTCTCGGGCCAGACTCATATATCCCTGCGCGCCCTTGCATTGGACGTCGTAGAGCAGTGCGGGCAGGCCATGGGAAGGCGCCTCGCTCAGGCGCACGTTGCGCGGGATGACGGACTCAAACACGTGGAAGTGTTTTCGTACCTCATCGGCCACCTGATGCGAGAGGCGATTGCGCGGATCCCACATCGTCAGCAGGATGCCTTCTACTTCGAGAGCAGGATTGAGCGTGCGCCGCACGCGGTCGATTGTTGCCATCAGCGCGGTGATCCCCTCGAGCGCGTAGTACTCGGCCTGGAGTGGCACGAGCACGCGGCTGGCGGCCGTGAGCACGTTCAGGGTGAGCACGCCGAGCGAGGGCGGCGAATCGAGGACGATGTAGCGGAATTGCTCAGTGAAGGGGGTGTCGAGCAGTCGCCGCAGGTGCGTGCCGCGTTCATCCGAGTCGAAGAGTTCGTACTCGACGGCGGTCAGGTCCTGGGTCGCGGGCGCCACCTTGAGCGCTGCGAGGGGCGTGTCGAGGACAACGTCTTCGAGCGTCGCCTCACCAATGAGGGCGTCGTAGACGGTGCGTTCCATCGAGGCGCGCATCACCCCCACGCCGCTCGACGCGTTGCCTTGTGGATCGAGATCGATGAGCAGCGTCGGCTTCTCGGCTGCGGCAAGGCTCGCAGCGAGGTTGACCGCGGTGGTGGTCTTGCCCACGCCGCCCTTCTGGTTGGCGACGGCGATGATGTCGGGTTTGGGGGCCATGGCGAGGGGGGAGCGATTCGAGGGGGGCGCGACCGGGGAGGGACGGGGGAGCGAGAGGGGTGCGTCCTTCATAACGGAATTGGACGCCGAATTCTTGGACCCGTGAGAGGCGTGGCGTAGCTTGTGCGCAGATGTAGGTGTGAGTGGGATTAGGACCCACCTGCCAGTAACTGATTCTAGACGCGGCCGCTTCGGCCGAAACGGAGCATCGACCGATGGCACGAGGGTACAGCAGTTTCACCGACTTCGAACGTGATGAGATCCGTCCCGACAATCGTATCGGCTGGGATCCGGACGAAATGGAGCCACGTCGTCGCAGTGACATCGACTTCGACGTCGATCCCTACGAGGCTGCGTTTGCGCCCTTCAAGGACGAGGACGGCGACGAAGACGAGGACGAGGACGAATAGCGCCCCGGGGTGGTTGAACGCGAGGCCCCGGCGCCCTCGCGTACCACGGTCCGTTCCCTCATAAAGGCTTAGTCCCTCCCGGGACTCTGCGCCCCCGGGGACTGCCTCCTTTGGGGGCGTTTATTTTCTTGTTCTTCTTTTTTTGCTGAGGCGGGCGGTCCCGAGCTCGTTGGGGTCGGAGGCGCGCGGACGGTCATGTTCGGTGGATGTGGAGACGTTCGGGCTCTGGTGTCCGGTGACGTTCGGACTCTGGGAGCCGGTAGGGCCTCGCGTCACTGGCCTCCGGACCGAGTAGTCATATCCGGCCCGCCCGCCCCGCCCCCCTCCTCTTGCCGCAGCTCCGCTGCGCCGCCGCGGCTGCGCCGCGCGCTCGCCGGTGCCTCGCTGGGTTGCCCGCTGGCAGGTTCGGGAGCAGCCGTCGGGCTGCCCGCGCGCGGAGCGCGCCCGCGAAGCGGCGTGGTCCCGAGCGAAGCGCGGGTCCGCAAGAGGAGGACTACGGGCGGGGGCGGGCGGGCCGGATATGACT
>PVBE012840865.1_pt1 | contig 15065 bp, 21 predicted proteins | sample 1631181 | NCBI WGS metagenome assembly PVBE01 (sample SAMN08397723, study PRJNA350692) | Marine metagenome, whole genome shotgun sequencing project. | isolation source: water | place: Pacific Ocean | collected 2012-04 | reverse complement strand
ACTAGACGAGATTCGGCTGGAAAGATCTGAACGCCTTCACGTTCCTCTCCTAGTATCTCATTTTTAATCTGTTGCATGTGTCGCCATGGAATATGGGTTGTGCGATTGTGGTTATGAATTGCCAGTTCGACAAACCCATCACGGTCTTTGCCTTGGTAATGGACGTTCACCGTGTAGGTGTCGCTACCCCATGTTTCATTTGCCGTTTGTTCTTCGATGGCTTCTTTGGGGATGTCAGGATAACGCTTTTTGATGTCTGCGTAGACGCGTTCCGCCTGCTGGTCTACCCACCATTGTGGGTTTCGTTCTAATGGGTGCCAAGCCTTCTTAGGGGTCGGCTTCCTCTTTTTGTTGGACATGGTATTCCTCTTAATTTGAATAGGCTATATATTAGATAGTTTTATTTTAACACAGACTTGCAGAGTATTGCAAGGGGCAATTTATAACTTTTATAAAGAAATCAATTAACCCCTTGAATATCAGTTCGATATATTAGGTTTTATTAAATCCAATATTCTTTCTGACGCTAATACTGTATTGTAATGCGCTTCTGCTATTTGTTCCATAGTTCCAAAGGAGGATGTGTAACCCCCTGCAAGAACGAAAACACAAGGCAATGTCTCTTGAAAGATTTTATTAAAAACCAATTCATCTCTTTCAGCCAAAGACTCTACTGAGATCCGTGGATGAGGATCGACTCCTGCGTTGTAAAGCACAAGGTCATATTTGTCCCATTCAATTCCATCTAACAAATGAAAGACTTCTTGAAGGTATTCTTTTTCATTGCCCATGTGGACTACCAATTTATGGTCTCCTGTTTGAGCATAAGAATCAAAACTGTTTGTGCTTAGGTCAACTTGATCGACCCAGTCCATTCCTAAGCCTGTAAGGAAAGACATTGTTCCGCCGCCGCAATGGGCATCGAAGTCAAGAATTAAAATCTTTTTTGCATTCTCTTCTGTATGCGCATACCAAGCACCAATGGCCAATCCGTTTATGGTACAAAAACCCATGCCGCCTAAATGGTCGGCGTGATGTAAGCCGGAAGAAAGACTTCCGTTTACATTGCCCATTGGACGGTTTTCTGTTTCATGAATGGCTTGAAGGATTCCCGCTGTGCTATTGACAGCCATTTCCCAAATGCCTTTGTCCCATGAGAAACCGTTAGAAGACGCTAAGAATGAAGGCTCGCCTGTTTTTAAAGCCTGCACATACTTCTCGTCTAATAGGATTTCAATTAGATTTTCTGCTTTCTCAACAAACTCGTCGCTTGGTCCTTTTATGGATATGCCGGATTTGTCTTGTTCTGCTTTGATGATGTCAGCCAAAATCGCACTTTTACGTGTTGTATCAAATGCATATTTCGCTTCTACATATTTTTTATTCCAAAAAATAGTCAAAGTAATTCACCTCTCTTCTTTTAACTATATTTTTTACTATATAGTCTATTATACAGGCTAATTAAAGACTTTTCAACATGGGATACAAACACTTTCACTATTCAGACCACATAAGGGATCTTTATGAAAAAGGCTTGAGTGTTGAGTTAATATGTTTCAGATTGAAAATAAGTAGAGGGACGGTTGAAAAATGGTGTGGGATATCATCAAATGGGTTGGATTAGCAGGATTGTTTATATGTGCGCTGATAGCGCTTGTCGTTTGGTTCGATTTAGATAAGAGACGTTTTTAACTTTATTGCTGGTTGGAAACTTGTCAACCCTGTAGTTGTGACGTTTTGTTAGGTGGTAACGACTTAATGCGGTTTCTGCTATTTCTTCTATGACCCTGTCATAAGTTCCCTGATTGATGAAATGAACCAAAGTATTCAAACTCGGCAACCTTCTCTTTTCGGGTGGCTTTGGTGGGTTTAGTTCTTCCCACTTCTCTAAAGCCTGACGTGCAGCATTTTTGGCTGCTTCTGCCTGAGCCTTCGTGTCGTAATAACCGACTTCTATCTGCTGGTTATTGAATTTGATTTTTGCTCTAATCTTGCTTTTAGGCATTTAGTTCCTCAACTTTTTTACGAAGGGGCAGGAGGCCGTCAAACAGTAATGTTTGTTCCCACCCCTCCGATATCTATATAGCCATATTTGGCTTACCCGAAGGTAATCAAATTATTTTATCCAATTAGCGACTCTTACACAATAGGTGCTTTTATAAAGACCAATAAAGTTTCATGTGGTAGTCGCTTTTCGTGGTTCTCTCCATGCCTGAGACCTGGCAATGGAACTTGAATTCTATCTGTTAATTGGAATCCAATTTCACGGCACGCCTCAACATGCCATTCTGTTACTTTTTGTATCTGTCCTGCACGAACATGGTTTTTTATATTGATAACTAATTTTCCATGTGGCACCAACACACGCTTCGCTTCCACCCATGCTTTTTTGTGGAAATTGCGATACTCATCTCCCCATTGCAAAACAGCAGAACTTCCATCGGTTGGGGTTCTTCCTAAATACTGGCGATAAGTGTGGCGGATGCTGTCATCTTTTGCTTCAAAATTATCTGCCATACGGTTACCGAAACAAGGAGAAGTTACAACTGCATCAAAACAGGCATCATCAAACTCTGTTTTCAATGCGTCTCCCACAACTGTTTGAGGATGTTGGTCAGCCCATTCAGGCTCTAGTTCAACCCCACGAGTAAAATAAGGAAGTTGATGAATTGTCCCCACTCCTGCAAAAGGATCTAAGACATTTAGTTCAGGATTATCTCCTAAAATGTCCACAATTAAATGTAGATGTCTTTGTCCAAACTTGGCTGGATGTGGAACTACTTCTGTTTCGATCATGATCGTCGTCTGTATTTCTGTCGTAAGGGAATTGTCCGAGGGGGTTTGTCGCCTGAATATTTCATTCGGCTAGTTCCTGCTTTCGCTTGTCCTCTGAATTCATCTACTGTTTTACAGTCTTGTTTGAAGTGGTACAAGTGTCCTAACGGAACCTCATACAAGTCATATTCATCATTGCTTTCTATAAGTTTGCTCATTAACAAAGCCTCCTATTATCTTTTTATATTATCACTGTCCGTAAGGAGTATCTCCCCAGCAAGGACGTGATGGATTCCAGTGGTTAGCACTACTTCGTGTTTCGTAGAATAACCATGCGGCTACAGCAACGTTTGCCTCGGTATCGAAAATGTCAAATCCTTCCCAACCGGACAATTCGGATCTGGTCAACCAAAACCTACTGAGATGCTGGAACCATCCGACGGCTAATGCGCTTGAAACAGCGTTTGAGTATGTGTCCTTAGGTTGGGCTGATGACTCGCAAAAAGCCACACGTAATGCCCAAGTCCTATCGGCAGGTTCAAAATAAATGTCTACCAATTGTTGAAGGGTGGGAGGAGAGTCCCATGCATCCCAGTTGTGCTTCCATGGCTCTTCGGGATCTACTGTTTCTAAATACCAAGTACTACGTTCATAAAAGTGTGCTTGTGCCTTTTCAAATCCACCAAACCACAACATGTGCTTTTTTCTCGTGGCGGGACCATATGTGCCATCAACATAATCCATGCCTAGAAGCATTTGTAGTTCAACTATGTGTTCTCCTCTTTCGTAAAACCCATACATGTTGTCTATTAGATATGGAACATCTTCGTGAGTTCTCTCTACACCTGTTGGTGTATCCAAGTCGGTGTCAACATCAAAAGACCAAGTTCGACCTTTAAGTGTCTGTGTTGATGGGGCAACAGTCGTAGTCGTAGTTGTAGTCGTAGTTGTAGTTGCCTCTAAAGGAAAGTAGTCCTGATAAGAAATGCGACTGGCTTCGACCGAGGTTGTTGTTGTTGTTGTGTAGGTAAATATTGGTTTAGATACTTCTAATGGTTCACCAGATACAGATACTGGTTCTTCTAACAGTCTGGTTGAATTTCCTGCCGCCGTTGCTAAAAGTGCACCAACAGCACAGCATCCCGCCAAGATTGCTTTACTCATGACTGCCATTGTATTTCCTCTCTCTGGCTTTCATATAATACTAAAGGGTTGCTCTCTGACAACCCATGGTCTAAAGTTTACATACATGAGAGGAAACAGACAAGGGATTATAAGTAAACCCATTAAAACATTTAATAGTAAGCGATCTTTAAAGGCTTCTTGCAAGTTTTGTAAGTGCTTTTTAACTATTACGGATCATAATCTAAAGATGTGTAACAGTTGTTATAAGGAGTTGGGTAGCGGTGCCTAAAACAAAGTTGGAAATACCGGAAGATCTTATAGAAGCAATAGAACTATCCTCTTTCGAGCGGCAGTTGCCAGAACAAGGAATAAAAGCGATTCACCGTTTTTTAATTGATTCTTCCGATGAGAAAGCCGCTAAAGAATCTGAAGAATGGATTGAAAAACAAAAAGCCTTATGGCAAAAAGTTGATGAAGCGGTAATCAGGTGTCATGAAGTTGCTCCTGTTGTAAGTGTTCCTGAATGGCTTTCAGAAGAATGGTGGATAACCCTTTGTCTGCCGTGGTCAGAGCAATTGGAAGAAGCAATCAAATCTGCTCACGCTTGGTGCGACAAAAAGCATGAGCAGTCCTCGTAACGCTCCCCGTAAAAAGGCAGTCAACGTTCAAAAAGTGGGCGGATATGGTCATGTGATTTGGGCACATGAATTGGAATGCGGACACACGATAACAAGAAAACGAAAATCACCTAATGGCATTTTGGGTTGCACTAAATGTTTAAACGCATCTGATTTTGAAGAAATGAGTCAGGCTTTAGCGATCCCCCAAGAAGCACCTTTTGATGATGGACTTTCAGAAGCAGAAAAACAAGCCATGAAGTACAGGGCAATTCTTGCTGGTCGATTCAACGTCCCACCTGAGCAAGTGGATGTTCATATACGAAGTGCTCTAGATGGAATAATGCGAGTTGAGTCTGCCACAATATCTTTAACAAGGAGACAACTCAGAGCCTTGGATTGAGGGAGCGTAACTCAATTGGCAGAGTAGCGGACTTTTAATCCGAAGGTTGAGGGTTCGATTCCCTCCGCTCCCACGCCCATTTGCCATCCGTGTAATTCTGATCTAGACTCAAAGAACCGAAGAGTTAGAGAGGAAGGATCGGGATGAGTAAAGCAACACCAGAAGACATTTTTGAAATCTTCCAACACTGGATTGTCACTTGTAGATCTACAGGACGCAAGCCTGTTCTAGGCGATAAGCGTAGACGCAAGATAGAGAAAGCCATAGAGATGTATGGCATGGACGCTTGTAAGGATGCCATTAGAGGAGTCACCTATTCCTCATGGCATATGGGTCACAACCCTCAAGGGAAAAAGTATGATGATATAGAATTGATCCTGAGGGACGAAAAGCACATAGAAATGTTTTTAGATCTTTCAGATCAAGCGGATTCAGACTTCGACTCCTTGGAGGCTTTCGCTAACGGCGCAGAACCATTCTGATCGCCATGGAAAAAGACGAACTCGCCAACGTAGTTAAAAAAGTAAGCATCAACTGGAATGCCGCTACCACTGGACCGCCTTTCAAAGAAAGGGCTACTCTTTGGTGGAAATTTCTTTCAGATCTTTCCAAAGAAGACGTAGATGCTGCTATCGATCAAATAATTATTATTGACCAAGAACGAATGCCTCGTGTAGGGCAGGTTCGGAGATTGGCAATTGACTTACGGTTAGGAGACGCTATTCCTGATTCTGCATCAGCATGGTCACAGTTGCGCTCCGCCATAACAGGTGCAGAGTCTGGCACCTCTTTTGAAAAACCCCACGATCTAGTGGGTAAGACTATGAAAACATTCCCCAATAATGGCGCTTCCTTACGCACAAACTCTGACAGAGAACTTTTCCTTCAGGCGTACAGTAAGACGGTTAGCGCTGAAGAAAGGAAAAGGTATTTAGGTGGCACAACACAAAACTCCTGAAATAGACCTTGTTCTTTCTAGATTAGAAAAAGTTCAAACATCTGGACAAGGATGGGTAGCGGCTTGTCCGTGTAGACAAGATGACCAGAATCCCTCATTGACGATCGGACTTGGACGAGAAGGTCAAGTTCTTTTGAATTGTCATAGAGGTGGCGGTTGTGATTTTAAAGAGATTTGTGATTCCATGAGTCTTAAGCCCAATGAATTGTTCCCTGATTCTGGAGAGAAGTCCAAAGGAAAAATGAAATTAGAAGATACTTACGTTTATAGAAATGCTAATGGAGAAAATGTAATGCAGGTTCTTCGTATGCGTGATGAGGATGGGAAAAAGACTTTCCGCCAACAACGCTGGGAAGACAACGAATGGAAGTGGGGAACACAGGGAATAGATAAACCCCTATACAAACTCCCAGAAGTTTTAGAACAGATTGCAAATGAAAAAGTTGTTTACGTTGTAGAGGGCGAAAAAGACGTACATACCTTAGAACGGCTAGGAAAAGTTGCAACTTGCAATCCTGGCGGGGCTGGAGATGAAGGGCAAAATAAATGGTTGTCCGCACACACAAAGGCACTTGCTGGTGGAAAGATTGTAATTATTCAAGACAATGATGATGCAGGCGAAATTCATGCCAGCAGTGTTGCTTCAGAATTACGTAATGTTGGTTCAAAAGTTGTTGTTAAAAAACCTGCAAAAGGCAAAGATATTTCCGATCATATTGGAATGGGATTAGAACTTAGCGATCTGGAATTAGTTGCCGGTGAAATCAGAGATGAATTTACAGATTTTGTCGAAAATCTTATGGATTTAGATCACAGTTTGCCTTTGGCTCAACGAGTTAATAAAGCCAAAAGATTATTAGAAGGTTTTGAAGGAGAAGAACCCACACTTGAAGAAAAAGGACGATTGGTTGACTGGGCAACACTTCTAAAAGAAGAGACAGAAGATTCTTACGATTGGTTGATACCTAATCTACTTGAAAGACAAGAACGTGTCATCGTGGTAGCGGCAGAAGGTGTTGGTAAAACTTTTTTAGCAAGACAGGTCGCTCTAATGTCAGCCGCAGGTATTCATCCGTTTAGAAGGGATAAAATTCCACCAATACGCACATTGTTTATTGACTTAGAAAACCCAGAACGAATTATCCGTAGAACCGCTAGACGTATTTATGATCGTATAGAAAACTTTGGTAAAGCAGGAGACATGAATGCCAATCTTGTTGTTAAGCCAGATGGACTAGATCTTCTTAAAACAGCGGACAGAAACAAATTAATCGCATGGGTTGAAGAAACTAAACCAGAACTTTTAGTTTTAGGACCGTTATATAAAGCCTTTATAGATCCCGGTGGAAGAACATCGGAATCGGTTACTACGGAAATGGCAAAGTTCCTTGACTATATTCGCCACGAGTATGGGTGTGCTCTTTGGCTCGAACATCATGCTCCCTTAGGCTCTGGTCAGAGTAGGGATTTGCGACCTTTTGGATCTGCTGTTTGGAGTCGATGGTCTGAGTTTGGCATATCCATCAGTCCAGACCCCACAGACCCTAATGTATTAGAAGTAAAACACTATAGAGGCATGCGGGATCAAAGAGAATGGCCAACATTAATGCGGCGAGGCAGTGAAGATGAATGGCCATTTATTGTCCTTGACTACACCTCCATGTAAAGAAGAGGTATTTAAGTGAGTGACAAAGAGTGGTTTAAAAATGCCACATGTAAGGGGCAACCCGCAGAAATTTTTTTCATTTTGAGAGAAGATAAAAATCAAAGAGTTAAAAGGCAACAGGCTTATGCTTTTTGCAAAATCTGTGATGTTTCTAAAGAGTGTTTAGATTATGCGATTATAAATCGTGAAATCGGGATATGGGGTGGAACGTCTGACAGGGATAGGCGTAAGTTGCGACGCAACTGGATCAAACTAAGTAATCCTCGGTTGCGCCCACGCGGGTATAAACCTTACGTCTAAGAGGTATGACACGTCCCTGTCTCCACAAAAAGGCACTTCCGCAGGTGCAGACAACTTTAAACTCCCACATGCCTGTGGATGCTCCGCTATCGAAGTCGGATGAAAGATCAGTTTTACAATAGGGACAACACATATTTGTGCCTCCTTCTGTCGTAACTATGATATCGCTACTACCTATAGCAGTGATGCAAGTCTTAAAAAGGCTCGTTTGGATCAGATGGAGTGTTAGGCCATTCTGTTTCTGCTGTTTTTTCACAAGCACAACGAATAGATCCATGCTGAACACACATATCTTCTAAACCGTGCCAAACTACTTCTTCGCTGAGTTCCGCTAAAGGTTTCACGTTCTTCCATTGCTGTAAGTTGGAACTTCGCCTCCACCAAAGGCATCTTCTACCCATTCTTTCCAATGCTTTGTGCAAACGTCACAACGACATTCTCCTACTGCATAGGTTGCAAGGTATCCGTGCCTAGTAAAGTCTTCTTTAATCCATTTAATGGTTCCATTTTCAAAAGCAGGCATTTTTTATTGAACGATATGTTTCGGTTCCCATTTCTCCAAATGTTCGGCTGAAACAACTCTCGTTCTACTCCCTTCTTGCTCTGTCGTGGGGTCTATATAGTCGGGAGTCACTCCCTTTTCCCACGCTTCATCGTAATTTATGTATCCTAAAATTTCTACTTGGGTTAGTTCTGGTGTGGTTGTTCGAGCAACAAATAAAAATAAACCTTGTCCAGTTTGATACTCTCTGACTGCGGCTGTCGTCCTAGTCCTAACCGAACGAACTTCGATATTGTGTCCCACATCGGCAATCCTACGTTTGAACCAGTTGTGTTTAGTTTTAGGCCAAACACTTCCTGACCAGTAGCGGTTAGTTGCTTTTGCTACAGCAAGTTCACAGACACACGCTCGCTGTTGAGCGGTTCGATCGTCTTCCATTCTTTTTTTATCGTAATGAGCGGCATCTTTTTTACCCCAATTGGCGGTAAATCGCATATTGCCAATGTTGAGGGCGTGTACCCATTCCCATTCATTCAGTTCAACAATCAATGCCACTCCTCATAACGATGGGGGTTGATTCACCTAACCATGCACCCCATGTGTTGAAGGAAAGATATTCCCAAGCCTCATCAACGGTCATTCCTTGTTCTATCAAAATGTCTACCATCAACATTTCGTCGTAGATCAGGATTGCATCCTTTGTGAATTGATTTCCACAACCAATTATGGCGGCATCGAAACCGTCAAACTTTATAGCATCTGGATTTAGTTCCCCTACTTGTTCGAGGAACTGCTCCAAACGTTCTGCTGGTATCCGCGAGGGAGAACACATCAGACTAGATCAAGAATAAGATCTGCTGCTTTTGCTTTCATCAGATGAGATTTATTCCCCATCTGCATTGAGGCTTGAGCATTTCGTTTTTCATCTTCAAACCAATGGTGGTCGTAGTATTCGCCCACAGCATTGAGAAGACTCCAACCGTTATAGCCGTAACCCCCTGCGTTCTTTCGGTTCACGTACAAGCCACGAACCAAAGATATCGTCTCTGAACGATTCTCTTTCTTGCGGTCTGTGTCTGCATCTTTTTCTGGCCAAAGTCCATTAAGAACTCTGTCAATACTGGAACTTCCGGTAGCAATAGGTATTGAAAGCATTTTTTCTGCTGTGTCTTTAAAAGACTTAGCCCATTCTGTTGAAATGTTCAGAACTTCATTTGCTTCGTCTAAGGCACGTTCGTAATTCGTGGTATGACGAGCAGTCAATGAAGATTTGGCTACTTCTTGTCCCATGCGAACTGTGTTGGCACAAACTGCACGAATGTCAGTACATGCATAGGTAATAGGAGTAGTTCCATCATGGCTGGTGTGAACAACTAGGTAACGTCCAATTTCATCTGCAACGCCATTGGGATCTAGAATCAATGTTCCCAAATCGACGGTAGCAAAGAATTCTCGTCCATCTTTAAGAACTCCACAGGTATCCATGATTGCGTCTCCATGAGATGCACCACAAATATTTAATGCCTTTTCAAGCACTGCGGCGTTTTGAACTACTCGATAACGATTTTTAACTGTCTCGAATGGTTGGACATCACCGTCTTCATCAACTCTGGCAGTTATGTAACGGTCTTCCATTTCTTTTACATCGCCGTTTGGGGCGGTGTATTGGACTGGCAGTAGAACTACTTCATAGTTAGCCCTTGCCAATTCAAGCATTTGTGGCGCTGTCTGGTGACCGTCTACGGCTACACCTAACTTATGCCAAGGCGCTCCACCTTGTTTACGGTAAGCAAAACTTGCTGTACCTTCTTTAATCTCTAGTTCGTGAGACATATTTTGTCCTTAAACCTCTCTCTTTGTAGTGCTCCCCGAAGGGCTTAAGATAATACTATCTAAAGATAATGGACGAGACAAGGGGATTGCGGAAAAAACTTTCTGAAGTTAAAATGGACTCCATGGAGGAAGACAAGCGCATCATGCTTAATGATGACGAAATAGTTTTACATAGCCCCTATAACGCTAATGAAGTTACAGCCGTAAAAGAAATAGCAGGAGCGAGATGGGACAGACTTAATCAGGCTTGGCGTATACCTGTTTCTAGCCTGAAACAAATTAAAGCATATGCCGTGCAATTTGATTATTGGCTTGATCCCGATCTAAGGATTTTAGATTTACCTGAACATCCTTATGAAAGAGAAGGAATAGATTTATCTGGAAAAAGCATTACCATACGTTTTCGCTATGACTCTGTAAAAGTGGCAGGAGTGAAGCAAGTTGCTGGTTCTAGGTGGGATGGTAAAAACAAGGTTTGGAAATGCCCTGAATCAAGTTTGCCTCAGGCTATAGAGTTTGCAAAAAATTTCCGATTGCATGTTCCAGAAGAACTTGAGTCTATGCAACTCAAGATTATTGAGTCCCAAGCAAAGAAGATTGCTGCGTCAAGGGCAACAGATGCAAACATAGAAATTCCCGATCTAAATGGAGAACTTCTTCCTTACCAAAAGGCAGGAGTCGAATACATAATCAAAAATAGAAAAGTCTTTTTAGCAGACGAAATGGGACTTGGAAAAACAGTTCAAGCACTAGCAAGCGTTCAACACGAAGACGCATTTCCATGTTTGATTGTTTGCCCACCTAACTTAGCCCTAAATTGGGCTACAGAAATTGACAAGTTCTTTCCTACGAGAACGTGGAAGCGAGTGGTAAACCGTTCCGACTTCCCAGAAGAAGATGCAGATTTCACCATTGTTGGTTATTCCAATATCGACTTTCATCCTGAAAGGTTAAAGGGCTACACCTCTTATGTATTCGATGAAAGCCATTACCTCAAGAACCCAAAAAGCAAAAGAACGAAACGCTCACAGAGTCTTGTCAAAACAGCCTCTGGGAATGGTTTGATTTTGTGTCTTACGGGAACGCCGATCACTAACAGACCCGCCGAATATGGTCCTCAGTTGGAAATCATCGGAAGGCTTAAAGAATTTGGAGGACTCTGGGCGTTCTACAAGCGTTATTGTGGCGCATTCAGAGACAGGTTTAACCAGTGGCATATTGATGGAGCCAGCAACCTTGACGAACTCAACGAACGATTAAGAGGATCTTGTTACATTCGTAGACCGAAGGATGAAGTGTTAGAGGATTTACCGCCTATTCGACATTCCGAATGGTTGATTGATCCAGACCCTAAACATTTAGCCGAATATGGTAAAGCGGAAAAAGATATAGCGAAGTTCGTTGCTGAACGTGCGGCAGAATTGGCAAAAGAATTAGGCAAAGATCCTAAAAGCGCCGCAGTAAGAGCAAAGTTCAAAGCAGAAGCCCATGAACATCTAATTAAACTCTCCGTGCTTAAGAAGATTGCGGCTAAATCTAAACTAAAGGCTGTAGATGAATGGGTTGAAAGCAGGATAAACGAAGGGCGAAAAGTTGTTCTTGCCGCTCATCACAGGGAGATTGTTGACATTCTTGCTGATAAATATGGAGGTTTAAAAATCCAAGGTGGAATGACAGCCGATGAGGTTCAAACTGCTAAAGAATCGTTTATGGAGAAAAGTGCAGAAGATGCTCCCGTTATTGTTCTTTCGATTCAAGCCGCTAAAACTGGACACACACTTACAGCGGCACAAGACATGTTATTTGTCGAGCATCCTTGGACACCAGCGGATGTTGACCAAGTATCTGCACGTATTCACCGCATAGGAACTACAGGCTCCGTGCAGGTAACTCATGCATTGTCCGCTGGAACTATTGATGAACAAGTCTTTCAACTCATCAATAATAAACGTGCAGTAGTTGATGCCGCTACAGAGGGCACTGTAAATGACTTAGAAGAAATAAATATGGCGACTCTTATAGAAGACTTTCTTCCTTCATAAAATCAACCTAGTAATGTTTTGCTTGTAAACCCACAAGCGGTTCCCCATTTGGAACCTTGGCAGGCTAGGAGGTGAATATCCGCACAAAGGAAGACGGCGGGTAAGACTTCTAGCCCGCTTTCTTCCAGTGCAGATTCACCCAGTCGTGAGCCATTTCCAGTAACCAAGAAAAGTTACATAGGCTACCCCTAAGGCAATCCATACGTCTTTTCCTAAATGAACTGTGATTTCTAAATTTTCTGGAATTAGGTTTGAAAAATCTGGCATACCAGAAGAATACAGTTTGAATTTTCTATTTACAAGTCACGAGTCGTGGGTCTTTCGATTTGGAAATCCTCACTTGAAGAAGACTCAATTGGAACCCAAGCCGCATTGTAATTATGAGCGTCTACTTTTCTTTTCTTAAGCAATGATCCGTCAATGAGAATGTCATATTCGTCTGCGGTCATATTTAGATTGTTCATTACTTGTCGTTCTCCTATGGCGGTCGTAAGAGTGCGGATGGCACGGCTTAAGTAATACGGAACCACTTGTCCACGGGAACGATTTAATTGAATATGAAGGATAATGGCTTCTACTTTGTTTAAATCTTTAAAAACAACGGGCATTTCTGAAAGTTGAAGCCTGTGTGCGGCTACCCATCGGGCATAACCATCAATAATCGTTCCATCTTCCATCGCTATTACTGGATACAAGATCCCAAAGGTTCTAATGGAACCCATTAAACCAGTTAAATCTGGAGCGAGAATATAGGTAGTACGCCAATCTGGTGTTTTAAGGTTTTCTGGTTTAACTATTTTCATATTAGGTCATCCACTTTATCTAAGTCATCCGCATCTTGTAATGCCGCAAGTCTCATTCTATGCGCTCTTGTTTTTGGACCTACGGGCGAAGGAGAACTATGTCTAAATTCGTTAAGAAGAAGTGTTCGTATTAAATGGTCTATTGGATAACCATAAGGGTCTTTGTTTCTTTTCTTGCGATAAGCCGCCACAAACTTCATTGCATCTTTGTGTTTGCCATCTGACAGCATATTTTCGTTGATGCATTGTCGTACACCGTCCCATTCTTTACGGGAATAGGAAGCGATTAGTTTTTCAATATCAAAATCCCCCCAAAGTCTCCGTTGTGCTTCTATGTGCGGGTAGACCCTGTAAAGATCGTCATAAAATTCTGGTTCTGTTGTAATTACATCGTTTAAACGACGAGCGGCCACAGAATGCAATGGGATACCCACTCTTGTGTTCGCTCCTGACATTGCGGCGTAATCGTAATAGTCACAATAAGGAAAGTTGTTATCCATGATGTATTTCAGAACATCATCTGTATTCCAGTCATAAATGGGTTTTACTAGCCTTAAAGGAATCGCTTTACTTAACCGAAATGGTCTATTGATGTAGTTTTCGTGGAGTTTTTGTACGACGCTTCGGTATCGAATCATTGATTCGTTAGCCCTAATGCCTGTGAGGAACGCCACCTGTCCTTCTTTGCCTTGCATTGTGTAATAGTCAATTGGTTCTGGGACGACTTTATTGTTATCTAGCCCGAAATGTTCTGCTTTTATTGCCCAAGGAGGCATTTCTCTTACTAGTCGTCCTTCTTTCGCTCGTTCCCCTGACCAAAGAAGGACATACTCTCGTCTGCCCATCACCCACACTTCTTGCCCCATTGGAAGGCAGTACCATTCCATGTTCACCCATGGAAGATCTTTAATGTATTCGATGTAGCGAATGACTGATGGAGAAACCATTTCTTCGTCTCTGAATATGACGGTAACTGGTCCTAGTCCTCTTTTTTCGTGAATCTCTTTAGCAAGGAGCAGGAGAGCGGTGGAGTCTTTACCTCCGCTGAATTGAACCGCCACGGTGTCAAAGGTGTCGTAGACGTGTTCTAATCGCTTACGTGCGGCTTCCACTACGTCCATGTCTAGGAAGAGTCGTTTGCGTGGCATTTGAACAAGATTACTTCAGTCAGTTGCAAAGGGGTTGGACGCTTGGTAGTCTGTGTCCAACACATTGATTTGCAGGGAGTGCCGTACTGGAGGCACCCATTTGCTGAGACTGCATAACACCTCTCGGCTCCTTACCAACCGCGTATTAGGAGCGAATCAAATGTTGTTTCAAATTTTTTAAAAGTTTCTTGGTCTTGTCGCGCCCTTAAACGCTTCGGTCTCCATATGGGTTTATTAAGAAAGTTTGCCTATTTATGGGACAGGGCGTTTTTGGGAACCGATATATAAAGGAGCGCAAATTTTCTGAGAAATTTCCGAAGGTTTTGGCGTTTCGGCCCATCTATCACTGAAGGAAAGAATAAGGAAAAAATATGTTGAGAAATTGGAGTTCCCTGTGACTCATATATGTAAGGGGGGAAGACCTCACAAAATTGGAGTTATCTCCGAATAGATAAATAGAACAAATAATCCCGAAAAATTGGAGTTATCTCTGAAATAAATATTAGGAAATATGCCGAGAAATTTGGTTTAACGGTGACTTAGGTAACTAGTACGACTGAAAAGAATTTTACAAAATCGTGTCCGCACGGGACATGTAACACACATAGGTATAACAGGAAACAAAACCTCAAGGAGGTAGATATGAAAATTGAAGATACGGATCTTGAAGACTCAACTAATTACGGTTGGGGTGCAGAAATAGGTGTCCTTCTTCGACACGAAGCACTTTTGACAAAAACCGAAGTAATCAAAACTGCTATCTATTTTGAAAAGATCGCACCATGGATAATTGACAGAGACAGGTCGTGGGATCTTTTGGACTGTAACGATCCTGAAGATGATGACGTGCCTGATCTGGGTAGTGGCATCTGGGCGCAGATGCTCTACATGTT
>PVBE011210341.1_pt1 | contig 15066 bp, 15 predicted proteins | sample 1631181 | NCBI WGS metagenome assembly PVBE01 (sample SAMN08397723, study PRJNA350692) | Marine metagenome, whole genome shotgun sequencing project. | isolation source: water | place: Pacific Ocean | collected 2012-04 | reverse complement strand
TCGCATCCAGCCCGTTGGTCTCGCATCGCCTCGGTGCGCCAAGTCGATTCGTTACCGAGGCCTCCTTGGCCACTTCCTGAAATTGTAACGCCTCAGCGATCATCCGGCTGATCGGTCACCCCCTGCACGCTGCTAGGTATCATTCGAAGGATCAGACATGGCTGCCGGTACTGTCAAATGGTTCAACCCCACGAAGGGGTTTGGCTTCATCACGCCCGACGATGGCGACAAGGATGTCTTCGTCCACATCTCGGCGATTGAGCGCGCTGGAATGTCGAACCTCTCTGAGGGCCAGCGCGTCACCTTCCAGGTGCTCAGCGAACCCAAGGGCCTGAAGGCGGTGGACCTGGCGCCGATGGAGGAGTAGCCCTCCCGGGTCTTCGCGCGGGCCTGATGGTCGGCCGCGGCACGGCCCGCTTCCTCTCCGCCGCGCCATAGACCGGCGTCTCCTCTCAGGCGATCGCCGAGGAGGGAACGCCAACCTGTCCGGCCCCGGCGCTCTGGCGCCGGGCGGTGCGGCCGCTCCACCGGATGGCATCGGCGGGCTCGTCTGGTATCAGCCGGCGGCGACGAGCTGATCGTAAATCGCGGCGATACTCAGCCTCTGGAACTCTTCGATCATCTCCTCGGGGTAGCCCAGGTAGGCGGCGGTGGTGGTGTGGATGTTGTCGTCGAAGCGCACGCTTGCGGCGATCTCGTCGCGCGGCCGGCCGGCCTTGATGGCGCGCCGGACAATGCGGATTAGTTCCTCTATCTGGGCGTGGAAGGTCCGCGCCTCGGCCAACGTGCAGACCTCTCCGTGGCCGGGAACGATGCGCTCGACGTCCATCTCGAGGATGTGCTCGACCGCGGCCAACCAGTCGAACAGGTAGGCGTCGACGAAAGCCGGTAGTCCGGCCTCGCACACCAGGTCGCCGCTGATCAGGATGCTCTGCTCGGGCACATGCACCATCAGGTTGTTCGCGGTGTGGCCACGGTGGTGCGAGAGCTCGATGGTCGCGTCACCGCAGTGAAGCGTCATCCGGTCGTTCACGGTGATGGTGGGAAGGCGCAGCGAATACCCTTCCATCAACGTGATGCCCTCGGGATCGATGGTCCCGAGAAGATCGATCATGAAGTCCAACGTGGGCGCGTTCTCGGCAAGCCGCCGTCGCGTCCCCTCGTGGGCGACGATGGTTCCTGGGAGGAAGGCGTTGCCCATGGTGTGGTCGATGTGATGGTCGGTGTTGATGAGATAGAGTACCTTACCGCGGGCCTCGACCTCGCGGCGCCAGGCCACGGCGTCGGTCGGCTTGTGGGGCGAATCGACCAGCACTACGCCAGCCTCGGTGAGGATCATGGTGTTGTTCGAGCCAAGCTTGCCGGTCTCGATGAAGACGTTGCGGGCGATCTCTCTCATGGTGGCGCTCCGACTCCAAACTCTCGGCCCGAGGATAGGTGTTGGCCCGGTTCCGTCACAAGCAATAATGGACGCTTGCTCGGTTAAGAAACGCGATGGAGTGAGCTATGGGACGAATCGCGTTTCTGGTTGTCCTCGCCGTGGCGTGGGCGGCGGCGGATGCGCAGGCTGCGGAGAAGGCCGGCGACGTGGTCCGTGTCCAGAACGACGCCCACGTTCGCGGCGCCGATCTTCTGGGCGGATGCGAGCGCGACCGGGCATTCGCGACGGTGACCCTTCCAGTAGCGACGGACGGGAAGGGCGCGATAGCGGCGCGATTGTCAGGGAAGGTGCGCGCGCGATCCGCGGCCGACGCAACCGTTGGCCGGCCTCAGTTGCCGGCGGGCCGGCCGAGCAGCGCGGCGTAGTCGGCCACCTCCGGTGCTTCCCACAGCCCGGCGACGCTCGCCTCGATCGCGGCGACGCGGCGATCCGAGGCCACGCTCCCGGCCAGCGCCCGGAACTTGTCCTCGATCTCGGCCCGGCTCATCGGCGTCTCGGGATAGCCGCGGGCGACGTCGCCGCGCCGCTCGAAGCGGGCGCCCGGGCGGGTCTCGAGCTCGATCCTGGTGGCGTAGAAGTCGGGGAACAGGGCCTCGAGCTCGGCCTCGTCCTGAACGAACTCGATTCGCCGGCTCAGCTCGGCGATCTCGGGGTCGGTGTCGCGCCGGTCGAAGAAGAGATCGGCGACGCCGACGTCGTGGGTTTTCACCGCCAGCGCCAGCGCATACTGAGCCGAGTGGCTCTTGAGCGGGTTGCCGTCGATGCAGTGCGCGCCGGATTTGGCGAAGTGAATGACCAGGCGCTCGACATCCTTGGCCTCGATGTCTTCGGCGCGCACTAGCCCGATCAGGGCGTCCAGTCCCGGGTGCAGGAAGGCGCAGCAGGAATAGGGCTTCAACGCAAGCTCCATGACCCCGTCGAAGCGCAGGCCCAGGTCCTTGGTTAGGAGCTCGGGGCGCGGCGCCCGGCTGAAGGCGCGAAAGACGGTGTGCCCGTGATCGAAGACCGCGTCCGGGGCGCCGAAGCCGCTCTTCGCCAAGAGCGCCGCGGTGATTCCGCCCCGCGCCGCAACGCCCATCTGGAAGGGCCGCGAGTTCTCGCTTCCGTCGCTCTCCCACGCCATCAGGCCCGAGGCCTGGCCGGCGGCGAGCCCGAGGGCGCGGACTACGGCGTCTATCTCCAGGCCGAGCAGCCAGCTGGCCGTAGCGGCCGCGCCGAAGGTGCCGCAGATGGCCGAGGGGTGGAAGCCGAGGTCGTATTGCTCGCGCGGGCCGAGCGCCATGGAGACCCGGTAGGCGACCTCGCAGCCCAAGGCCACCGCGGCGACGAATTCAGCGCCCGTCGCGCCGATCTTCTCCGAGAGTGCGAGCGCGGTCGGCACCGTCACCGAGATCGAATGCAGGATGCCCTCGGGGTGGTGGGGCTCGACGTCGCAGGCATAGCCCATGGTGGCGTTGGCGAGCGCCGCGTCGACCGTGCCGGTCTTGAAGTCGTGGCCGACGACCGTCGCCTCTTTGGGGCCACCCTGGCTCTGTACGAACTCGGCGATGAGCTGGCCGGTGGAGTAGTCCGGATTGGAGGCCGCCAACAGCGCGCCGGTGCCATCCAAGATGACCTCGATGGTGCGCTCGCGCACCGCTGCAGGCAGCACGTTCGGCGAAAACCCGGCAACGAAATTGGCCAGCGTCCGGGTCAGCGTCGCGCTCGGGGTGTTTGCGGTCATCGGGCCTTCTCACGCTGGATCGGGCGGGCGGCGAGGGTCACGATATCCACTCGCTCACCGGCGCCCGCGCCTCGTGCAGCGGCTGAGAGATGACGTCGACCAGCGTCGGGCCGTCGGTGGCGAGCGCGCGTGCGAGGGCCGGCACGAGATCCGCCGGGTCCTCGACCCGCCAGGCCCTGACCCCGAACGCCTCGGCCACGTGAGCGTGGTCCGAGCGCTCGAAGTCGACCGAGAAGTAGCGTGCCTCAAAGGCGGATTTTTGACCCGCCTTGATCCAGCCGAACACGGCGTTCGAGACGACCACCATGGTGATCGGCAGGCCGAGCCGGACCATGGTCTCGAGCTCGCCGCAGGCGAAGCCGAAGCTGCCGTCGCCCATCACCGCCACGGTCTTGACCCCGGGCCGTCCGAGATGGGCGCCGACGGCGGCCGGCAGCGCGAAACCGAGCGCGCCGTGGGCGCGGTTGGTGATGAACGTCCGCCCGGTGCTGGCGCGTCGGTGGAAGGCCGAGAGGTAAGGGCACGGCGTGCCCGGATCGGCGACGACGAGCGCGTCCTCGTCCAGTGTGTCCTGGAGCGCGGCTACCAGGCGCTCGGGCAGGATTGGGGTCGCGTCCGAGCGGGCGAGTTCGGCGAACGCGGCGAACTTCTCCGCCTTCGCGCTCGCCACGGCGGCGCGAAGCTCCGGATGCGAGGCCGGCCCGCCCGGGCGCCCGGCGATCTCGTCTCGGAGCGCGGCTAGCGCGAGACGCGCATCGCCGATGATGGCCGCGACGGTCTCGTAGTTGGCCCCGATCACCGCCGGATCGGCGTCGATATGGACGATCCGCGCCGCGTCTGGGGCCGGGTAGCGCCAGCGCTCGGTGGTGACCGAGCCGGCGCGCGAGCCGACGAAGAGGATGAGGTCGGCGCGCTCGACGATGCGGCGTGTCTCGGCAACGCCACCGTTGCTGCCGACCACGCCCAGCGCTAGCGGATGGTCGTCGGCGATCACCCCCTGGCCGGAGATCGAGGTCGCGACCGGCGCATCGAGAAGCTCGGCCAGCCCGACCAGCTGGTCTTCCGCGCCGGCGATGATCGGCCCGCCGCCGCAGATGATGAGCGGCGCCTTGGCGGCGAGGATGGCGTCGGCCGCGGCCTCGACCGCGCCCGCGTCCGGCGCGGTCGGATGGGCGGGAAAGCGGCCGAGCGTTTCGTCGGCCCAGAGATCGGTCTCGTCAACCGGCCCCTTCTGCACGTCGAATGGGAACCCGATATGGGCGGCTCCGGGCCGGCCGGTGGTCATGTGGCGAAACGCGGCGCGGACCACTTTGGGGATGTCGGCGGAGCGATTGAGCACTTGGTTCCACTTGGTCAGCGGGCGAAACAGCGTCTCTTGGTCGAGCTCGGTCAGCGCATAGCGCCCGCGCGAGCCAACCGCGATGTCGGTGGTGATCGCGAGCACCGGGATCGAGGACTCGTTGGCCTCGACCACGCCCGGCAGGATGTAGGTGGCGCCGCCGCCGCTCGGCCCCTCGCAGACGCCGACCTTGCCGGTGACGCGCGCATAGGCGTCGGCCATGTAGGCGGCGGATCGCTCGTCGCGGGTAAGCACGTGGGAAATTCCGTGATCGAGCCGGTAGAGCGCGTCGTAGAAGGGCAGGCTGGTATCGCCGCAGAGCCCGAAGATGTACCTCACCGCGTGAAGCTGCAGCATGCGCACGAAGGCTTCGGCGCCAGATAGCTCGTTCATAACCTCTCCCGCAATGCTCGGCCGATTGTCGAACCTCGGCGACGGGCGCGCCCGCGAGGCCCTGGCACATGCTCTTCGTTTGGCAAGGGATGCGCAACCCCCGTGGGCGCCCGCCGGAGCCGGCCGGCGTTGTGCAGCATGCTCGCACGAATGGGCGGGCGCGCCGAGCGCCGGCACGAACCCGACCACCGGTTTCGCGCTCAAGTGCCCAAGCGAGCCCCGCACCTGGAGCGGTTCGATCTTGAATGGAACCGCTCTCGTTTTTTTGTCGCCGACGGCAGCGGACCGAGAGGTCCGCGTTTGCGCGGGTGCGCCGGACAGCCGGTGGGCCGCCTTGCGCCCCTCAGGCGATCCCAGGCGAACCGGAATCGCTCTTGAGGCGGATAGTCCGTCCGCTCAGCCGTTTCCCCGCTCTCTGCTGGCAGCTCCGCGGCCTTCGCGTTGCGCCGGGGGGCTGGCGGTGGCCGAGCTTTGCCCGGCCGAACCGCCAATACTCTTCGTACTAGCGCGGCGCCCCCGGCCGACCGGGACGGAACCCCTAGCCGAACCGGCCCCGGCGCGCAGGGGTTTCGATCGCCGTGCTGGTATCGAGCTCGACGATGCGGCTGACTTGGCGCCCCTTCTGGGCCTGGATGACCTCGCAGGTGATCGTCGAGGCCTTGGGCGCTTCACGGAAGCCCGCTTCCTTTACCGTGGAAATATGGAGGAAAACGTCGGATGAGCCGTCTCCCGGTTGGACGAAGCCGTACCCCTTATCTAGGTTGAACCATTTCACAGTACCCTCGACGGTTTCTGGACTCCCGCCAACACCATCTTCGTTCTGCATCACAAGGTACTCGTGTCTAGTGTGGGGGATCAGACAAGGCTCTCGGACCAGGCCCTGGCCGATGCACTCAAATGATCCGATCCGCTGGACACGAACCGTGCCTCCCTTGGACAGGACTTCTCCAGAGTGGCGGACGCCTTGTCGGAATGCAATAGCGATGCGTGTATCCGCATCCCGGGTGGAAGCTTGCAATTGGTGGTTCCTCTGGTGACACTGAGCCGCGATTCCAATCAAAAAAGGGGAGAGTCCCGTGGCCGGTTCCGTCGATAGTGAAAGCGCGCTCGCTGCCGTCAACGAGGGTTACGTGCTCGAGCTCGAGCAGGCCTCGCTGCGCATACCAAGCCCCGTGTTCGAGGAACACGAGCTCGTCGATTACCTGGCTGGGCGCATGTCGGAGCTTGGCCTCGAAGTCGACGTGATGGAGGTCGAACATCCGACCGAGGACAAGACGACCCGCCAGGCGATCGGCCGGCTCAAGGGCAGCGGCGGCGGGCCCACGCTGATTCTCAACGGCCACATGTACCCGGCCTTCCAGTTGAGCGGCTGGACCGTCGATCCTCACGGCGGAGTGTTCAAGGACGGCTGGGTCTACGGGACCGGTGCCCACGATGACAAGGGCGGCATCGTTGCGGCCATGGGCGCGATCGAGGCGATCGTGAGAACCGGCCCCCGGCTCAAGGGTGACGTGCTGATGTGCGTGGTCGCCGCCCACAAGGCCGGCGGCGTCGGCACCCGAACGCTGATCAGGAAGGGGGTGAGGGCGGACTGCTGCCTGAACATGGAGCACTCCGCTAACACCATTGCGACCACGGTCACCGGTTCGACCCGGATCAAAATCACGACGCGCAACACCGGCCTCTTCTTCCGCTACAGCGCCGACGCCAAGGCGGCCTACTTCAACGCGATCGAGCAGCAGGCCGAGATCGTGCGGCGCATCGGCCCGAGCATCGATCCGGCGCGGCCCGACGGCTGGCTGACGTTTGCGCCGCATCCCGATCTCCCCGGCTTCCCGTTGCACCGGTTCGATCGCGTCCACAAGGAGCACTACCTGCGCGAGTGCGACCTGTACCTCCAGGTGAGGACGGTGCCGGGGCAAACCATCGAGGGCATCCGCGCCGACACCGTGCGCCTGCTCGAGGCGTGCAAGGCGGACCACCCCAACCTCGATTACGAGATCACCATTCCCGAGGGCGGGCCCGAGGACACCTTCTACGCCGAGCCCTCCGAGATCCCGCGGGATCATCCGATGGTCGCCGCCCTGATCGCGGGCCAGCGCATCGCCTCGGGCCACGAGCCCGAGGTCGGCGGGGTGCTTAGGGTCGGCAACTACGGCGACGGCAACATCCTCGCCGCCGCCGGCATCCCCTCGGTCCAGTACGGGCCGGGGGACTGCCGCATCTATCCCGAGTGGCCGGCGCCCGACGAGCGCGTCGAGCTCCGCGAACTGGTCGAGGCTGCCAAGGCGATCGCCTATACGACTTGCGAGTACTGCGGCTGACGAGGGCGCGCTCAGGCACCCCACACCTCGCTTAAGAATCTCATCCAGTTTCCGCCCAGAACCTTGCGGATGCGGGCCTCGGGCCAGCGTCGGCGTTCCATCGCGGCGGTGATCTTCGGATAGTCGGCGAGCGACTCCAGGCCCTCGACGAAGCCGGCGACCCGCGACTGGTCTCCAAGCAGGTTCCGGGCATAGCCCTTGTCCCGGTGGAGCCAACCGAAGAATCCGTAGTCCTGGTCCTGGGTGAAGTCGGTGCCGATGCCGACATGGTCCTCGCCGGCGACGTTGATGACGTATTCGAAGGCATCGAGGTAGTCCTCGATGGCCGAGTCCGCGCCCTTGGCCAGGAAATGCGCTAGCATGACTACGCCGACATGGCCGCCGCGCTCGGCGATCCGCCTGAGGTCCTCGTCGGTTTTGTTGCGTGGGTGTGCCTTCAGCCCGGCCGGCGCGCAGTGCGAGAAGGTCACCGGAGTCCCGGAGTGCTCGATGGCGTCGCGACCCGACTTGGGCCCGACATGGGAGAGGTCGATGGCGATGCCGGCCTCGTTCATCGCCGCGACAGCCTCGCGCCCGAAGCCCGAGAGGCCGGCGTCGAAGTCCTCGAAGCATCCGCAGCCGACCAGGTTTTGGGTGTTGTAGGTGAGCTGCATGATGCCGACGCCCAGCTCCTTGAAAAGCCGGACGTAGTCCAGGCGATCCTCGATGCAGGCGGTGTTCTGGGTGCCGAGGATGACGCCGACCTTGCCCGCCTCCTTGGCGCGGCGGATGTCGGCGGTCGAGCGGACCTCGGTCAGGATGTCGCCGTGCTCGCGCAACCAGATCTTCCAGCACGCGATGTTGTCCATGGTCTGGCGGAAGTTCTCCCACACCGCGCAAGTGCAGTTGGCGGCGCTCAAGCCCCCGCGGTGCATGTCCTCGAAGACCTCGCGGCTCCAGTTGGAGATGACCAGGCCGTCGATCACCACGGCGTCTTCGTGCATGGTGTTGGCGGTCATGGCGCGCGTCCTTCTCTCGGCCTCTGCGAGGGTAACAGCATACGGGATCATGCCGGTCGCCGGCCAGGGCATCCGCGCAGGGGGCTTGGTTTGCCCGCCGTCTCCCGGCAGGATAGGAGGTGCCAGGCGACGATGGATAACGAAGAGGAGCGGTGATGGAAAGCGAAGAGATCACACGTCTGCCGGCGGCGCTCATTCAGGGGCTCGGCGGCATCCCGACGCCGACCTTGAGCGATGCGCTCGACCGGCTGGGGCTCGCCGGGGTGCTCGGCGGCATTCGCCCGGTGGTGTCGGGCCTCCGCTGCGCGGGTACCGCGTTCACTGTGGCCGAGGTCACCGCGGAGCTCGGTGCCTACACGTCCGAAGAGTTCCAGCGCGAGCGCATGCTGGACCTGACCGAGCCCGGCGACGTGCTGGTGATCGACAACTCCGGGCGCCCGATCTCGAGCTGGGGCGGTACCATCACGTTTGCCGCCAAGAACCACGGGCTTGCGGGTCTCGTCGTCGACGGGGCGGTGCGCGACTACGAGGAGATCGCGGAGGTCGGATTCGCCGCCTTCTCGCGCCACGTGGTGCCGACCACGGGGCGGCTTCGCAGCAAGGTGATCGCCTTCAACAGGGCGATCCGGCCGGCCGGCGTCGAGGTGTGCCCGGGCGACATCATGGTCGGCGACGGCTCGGGCGTGGTGCGCATCCCCGCCGCACGCGCCGCCGAGTTGCTGGAGATCGCCACGGAGCTGGACGCGATCGACCGCAAGTTGATCGGCCTCCTGAAGCAGGGGCTCACCTTTGCCGAGGCCCGCAAGCAGACGAGGGTTCCCTGAGAGCGTGGTGCCGGAGGCCGGAGCGCCTTTGGACCATGGGCCGCAATGAGGTAAGGTGGCCGTGGTTCAACCACGGCGTGTTGAGGGAGCAATCATGCCTGTGCGCCTCGGCGCCCGCCTCAAGCGCTGCGCGCCCTCGATCGGCATCGGTTTCGCGATCGCGGTCGTGGTCTGGCTCCTGTTCTACTACCGGTTTCCGACTGAGCTGCTGGGCGAGATGGAGTTTCTTGCCGTCTGGATGATCGCGTTCGGGTGCGCGGCGGGCGCGCGCGCGTTGATCGGGCGGCTTCGCCGACCGCGCCCGCATGAGGCGAGGGAGGGCCAAGACGATGGCTAAGCGCCAACCGGCGGGCGACGGCGGAAGTCCGACGCCGTGGTGAAAATAGTCGCGCTCGGCTCTGTCGCTGTCGTCTTGGTTGCCGGCTACCTCGTGCCCCGGCTTTATCTCTCGATGGAGAGGTTTCCGGAAGAGCGCTTGGCGTTGGCCCCGGCGGCGGCCAATGGCAACGAGCCGGAGAACGGCGGCGAGGAGGCTCCCGCCCCGAAGCGCGCGTCAAAGCCAAAGCCGAAGAACGGTGACGGCGGGCCGGGGATTGCGGTCTTGGGTCACGATTTCCTGGTCCGCGGGCGGGCCGTCCCTGCTCTCCTATCTCGCGCCCTCGGCCGGCCGGCCGGAGGCCGGGGAACAAGTGCTGGTCCAGCACCTCTCGCTGGTGCCGCCCGAGCTGGTCTCACTCTGGGTCGAGGCGTTCGCCCGTGACGTGCGCGAGCCCCGCTACTGGGACCGGGAGCATCTCGGCGGGTTCATGCTCAAGATTCGCACCCTGATCGCGGTCTTCGCCAAGCCCTTCGCGATCGGGGCCAAGGCGGCTGAGCGCTACATCGAGTTTAAGAAAGCGCTCGGCGGGACTTGATATGATACGGGACCCTCGGGCACCGGGCGGGCGCGGCTGGCGGGCGAAGATGGCCGCATCGAGTGTGTCCCGGCGCGCGGGGCGCAGGCTCAGAGTCTTCCCGCGACCGGCAGGGCGGCCGGTGCGGGCGGGGCCAGGAACGCGTAGCCCTTCTTGGTGACCGCGACCACCTCTTCGAGCTGGAAGGGGCCGTAGTTGTGCATCATCTTGGGCTCGATGTGGATCACCATGCCGACCTTGAGCACGGCGTCGTCGAAGGGCGCCACCGAGGGCGGCTCGGTCATGTCCATGCCCGACCCGTGGCCGACGCGGCCCGGAATGTTTCCCGGCAAGTCGATGCCTCGCCGCTTGTGCGCCAAGGTGTTCTCCTCCGCCACCTTGGCCACCGAGACGCCGGCGCGGATCTTGTCGAGGATCTCGTGGGTGAGCTCGCGCACGACCTTGTACGCCTTGCGCTGCTCCAGGCTCGCCGCGCCCACCGCGGCGATGCGGTTGAAGTCGGACCAGTAGCCGTTGACCGAGCATCCGGCGTCGGTCCAGATGACGTCACCCTTCTCGAGGCGGCGATCGGTCGGGTCCATGGTGAAGCGCGTGTAGTTTCCCGGTCCCGAGGTGAGCGGCAGCCAGCCCACCTTGTCGGCGCCGGCTTCGATCATCCGTGCCGCCATGTACTGGCGTACATCGCGCTCCGGCATGCCGACGCGGGCGTGGCGCCAGCCCGCGCGCATGCCCTTGTCGGCGGCGAGGCACGCCTTCTCGATGTAGGCGAGTTCCCGCGGCGACTTGATGAGGCGCTGCTCCCACAAGAGCGGCGAGCCGTCGATGAACCGGATCCCCTTGTTCAGGGCTTCGAGCTTGCGGAACGTGGTGAGCGGAATGCCGAGGCGCATCTCGAGGCCGAAATCGACGCCGACGCGTGCCTTCTTGAGCTCCAGCTCGCCCAGGATGTCCGTGAGAGGAGCCACGCTGTCGTCGGCAAAGCCGAGCCAGGTGCGCAGGTCTTTGAGCCAGGAGCTGGCCTTGAAGCCCTCGCCCTCGGTGAACGTGGCGAGGGCAACGGGCCGCCGGCCGGGAACGATCACCGCATAGAAGGGCCGGGCGTTGCTGACCCAGAACTGGCTGCGATGCCCGGTGAAATAGCGGTAGTTGGACTCGCTGGTCACGAGCAGCCCGTCGAGACCGTGCTCATCCATCAGCTTCCAGACCCGCCGATAGCGCCGTTCGTATTCGCCTTTCGGAAAGTCGGGGTACATCGGCATCTCGTTCATCTCCCGCGATGGGTGCGTTGTCGATCGGTGGTGACCATAGCCGTTTTGCCGGGTGCCCGAAACGCCGAGGAGCGGCGTCGGCGGCAACGGTGCTCACCGCGCTCGGCGCCACCGTCGCCGGCGGCCGGCCGCCAGGTTCAGGGCCTCGACCGCGATCGAGAAGGCCACCGCGAAGTAGAGATAGCCCTTCGGGATGTCGACGTGCAGCCCGTCGGCGACGAGCGCGGCGCCGATCAGCAGCAGGAAGCTCAGCGCCAGCATCTTCACCGTCGGGTGGCGGGCGATGAAGCCGCTCACCGGGCCCGCGGCGAAGACCATCACGCCGATCGCGATGACGATGGCGCTGGCCATCACCGCGAACTCGCGGGTCATACCGATCGCGGTGATCACCGAATCCAGCGAGAAGACGATGTCGAGCACGACGATCTGGACGATCACGCCGGCGAAACCGCTGGCCGGAGTGTCGGTGCGCTCGTCGCGCTCGGCCTCGCCCTCGACCGCCTCGTGGATCTCGCGCGTGCCGTTGGCGATCAGGAACAGCCCGCCCGCCAGCAGTACCATGTCGCGCCACGAAACGGCATGGCCGAGCACGCTGCGCCGGGCTAGCGCGCGCCGGTTCTCGGGAAGGCGCGAGGCGGCGATCGAGAGGAAGATGAGGTTGTCGATGCCGAGCACGATCTCGAGAACCGTGAGGGTCACGAGGCTTGCCCATATCTGGGGGTCGGTGAACCAGCTCAGCACGGCAGGCCCCATCGGTTTGCGGGTTCAGCACGGTCGCGGGCCGGGGCCGTCTTGCGAGTGTCCCCTCATGATTATCAGCGGCGGTTCGAGCCACCCAACATCCACGTCCGCTATTCACAGCATGGTCGACATGGCGGCTCAGTTCGAGCATTGAAGCCCGGAAAAAGGAGCGTAACAGGACATAACATTACTGGACATTACTGGCGAAGCGCGGCTTCGGCGGAAAGGACGCGGCAACCCGCCGGTTCCGCCTCGATCCTCGTTTCGCGGACGGGCGGCGACGGGGCCGCGAGCCGGGGGTCGTCCGGCCGCGAGGCCGGGTGATGGCGATGTCCGCGATGGCGCCTCGCGGCGTGCCGGTCGAGCCCGGTGAGCAGGCGGTCGAGGTGGCGGTCGGCATGACCTTGGCATTGGGCGGCTGATGGCGGGAGAAAACCGTATCAAAGACAATGGTTTCCTAGTAAATTAGGGAATGCGACTTGAGCTTTGCTCTCCAGCTGGCGCTTTACGTTGTCGGGTGTTGATGGTGACGAACGAACGACTCCGCGATCTCGTCGATGCAAGGCTTCGCCTGGCTATTGAGCCGGTGACCACGGTCCTGTGGCGCCTCGGGGTGACGCCGAACCAGATCTCGGTCGGTGGCGTCGCGCTCAACCTGGCGGCGGTTGGATTTGTCATCGCCGAGCACCTTCCGGCGGCGGGTCTGGCCTATCTAGCGGCTGGCGTGTTCGATCTGCTCGACGGCAGCCTGGCGCGCAAGGTGGGCCGTGAGACGGCGTTCGGCGCCTTCCTCGATTCGACGCTGGATCGGGTCTCCGAAGGCCTCGTCTTTGCCGCGATCGCGTTTCACTTCACTCGTCAGGGAGACTTGGTGTTGCCCGCTCTGGTGGTGCTCGCGCTCTTGGGATCGTTCATGGTCAGCTACACCCGCGCGCGGGCCGAGAAACTCGGTTGCGAGTGCAAAGTCGGGCTCGCCAGCCGCGCCGAGCGGGTGATTCTGCTGGTGGTGGGACTGCTCTCGGGGCTGGTGGCCGAGGTGGTCGCGGTGTTGGTGGCGCTCACCGCGGTGACCACCGCCCAGCGCATGATCCACGTCTCGCGCCAGCTGCGCTCGTCGCACTGAGCGGCCGCCGGCCCGGCACCCCGATACCGGTCGCAATTCGAGACGCAAACAATCAGGATGCAAAGCGGCTTCCATTATTGGTTCCATTATTGGTTCCATTATTGTCGTGGTGTGGACGGCGTCCCAATGCGAAGTCAGGCGCTTTTCGGAATAAAATCCCATCAGAAGGCTAAGAATACGGCGAGCCCAAGGGCAAAGTACGTAAGAATTTTATTTTTGGTTGCTTGCTTAGCTATCGGAAGTTAAAGTCCCGACGGAGTTTAGTAGGTACGAAGCGAGATCGTCGGTTGCGCGCCGGTGGCCTCAGGTCTGGCCTGCGCATGTCGCGGCAACGTTCGGAGAGGTCGAATGCATTCCCAAGAGAGGGTACGGTCTACCGCGAAGGGTCTTTCGATTGCCCGCAAGTTCGGTGCCTCGGTGTTGGTACTGGCGATCGCCGCGGGGGCGACCGCGGCGCGGGCGGAACCGCTGGCTGAGCTGCTGCCGAAGCTTCTCGAGGAGCACGATCGGATCAAGGCGGCGGAGGCCTCTCTCGTGCAGGCCAGCCACGGGGTGACCCAGGCGGTCGCCGACTGGCTTCCGACGGTCGACCTGACCGCGAATCACGGCCACGAGAGTGTGACCAAGCCGAACGCGTCGGATACCGGGACCGGCTACTTTGAGATCGACCTTAAGGCGACCCAGCTGGTCTTTGATTTCGAGAAGACCTCCTCTGCGGTGCGCATCGCCCGGATCGGGGTGAAGCGGTCCGCGGCGTCGCTCGCCAACGCTCGTCAGGCGCTGATGGTCGAAGCGGCCACCGCCTATTTCGGCCTCCTGAAGGCGGTGCAGACGCTGAACTTCTCCCGCCAGTCCGAGGACAACATCCGCCGCCAGACCGGCATGGAGGAGGCCCGGGTTCGGCGAGGCTCCGGTTTCTCGACCGACGTCTTGCAGACCAAGTCCCAGCTTGCCGGCGCCCAGGCGAGCCGCGCGCGGGCCGAAGGCGCGCTGGTCAACGCTATCAACCGTTTCCGCGCCGTGTTCAACCGCGAGGTCGGCGACATCAACTCCTATCGCAAGCCGCAGCTGCCCCTCGCCAAGCTGCCGCGCACGCTGAACGACGCGATCAAGGTTGCGGAGCAGCGCAACCTCGACCTCAAGATCGCTGCATTCTCGATCGAAACCGCCAAGCACGACATCGACTCGAGCCGCGCCGACTACTTGTTCCCCAAGATCGAGGCCACCGCTGAGCATAAACACAAGAAGAACGTGGGCGGCACTTTGGAGACCAAGAAAGAGAGCATCTTCAAGCTCGAGCTCACCTATCCGCTGTTCAGCGGCTTCGCCGACCAGGCGGCCTATCAGTCCAGCCTCAAGGGCGCGGAGGCCGCGAACAGCCAATTGGCGGACGCGCGCCGCTCGGTGCTCGAGAAGGTCCGCAACGCTTGGCAGAATCTGGCGACCCAGCGCACCAATGCTGAGTTCCTGCGCAACCAGGCCAACATCTCGGGCGAGTTTCTGGATCTCGCCCGCCGCGAGCGCCAGCTCGGCACCCGCTCGCTCCTCGACGTGTTGAACGGGGAAACCAGCTTCATCAATGCCATCAGCGCCGCCGTCTCCGCAGAGACGGATATGGCGGTTGCGGTGTATAATTTGCTGTCCGCCATGGGCACCATGAGTGTCGACGTCTTCAAGGACGTGGTCGCCGAAGGAGCCCCAAAGAGTGACGCACCATCGAAGGAAGGCGCCAGTAAGGGTTAGGTCCGAGGGCCTGCTCGACCGTAGTTTCCACCTTCTTTCTCTCGAGAGGATGCCATGGCAGTTTCTTCCTCCTCGTCCACCGAACAAAGCCTGAGCGCGGTCGCAAGCTCAGAGGCTAAGCCCGGGCCGGACACCGAGGCCACGACCGACGCACCCGGAATCGAGCTCGCTCAGGCTGCGGCTCCGGGCGACGCGGCTCCGGGCGATGCGCCTCCGGGCGACGCGGCTCCGGGCG
>PVBE011014222.1_pt1 | contig 15066 bp, 15 predicted proteins | sample 1631181 | NCBI WGS metagenome assembly PVBE01 (sample SAMN08397723, study PRJNA350692) | Marine metagenome, whole genome shotgun sequencing project. | isolation source: water | place: Pacific Ocean | collected 2012-04 | reverse complement strand
TTGTTCATGGGGTTTGTGCTGGGCCCGGTCCTGGGCAGTATGGAACCCAAGGGCCGTGCCGATGTCTTTAGGCGACTAATACCGAAAATGACTTTCCTGATGCCGGTGCTGGCTGCGGTCACGATAACCTCGGGAATAGAACTGTCCCAGCGGCTCGGTTTAGCGTCCTTCTCCAATCTATCTGGCTCTCTGTCGGATCCCTGGATTATAGCGGCAGCCATCGTTGCCGCTCTGCTCAGCATTCAGGGATTTGGCTTGCTGCTCCCCAACGAAATTCGCGTATTCAAGCAGTTGGTGTCAGACATCCCCGACATAAATAGGATTTCCCGGTTAGGCATGACGAACGCAAAACTGGGTGGGTTACAGGGCCTGTTCCAGCTTGCCATCATCTTCATCATGGCGAATATCAGGTTCTGATTAATTTCATCACAATCGAGGAGGATAAGGGTGGTCAAGATAGTGGCGCTCCTTAATCTGAAGCCCGGTGTGGACCCAGTGGAACCTCCCTGCCGTACTCTGTTGTCACCCATATCGTAAGTTGGGGCCAGGATGAAATCAACAGACCCCTATGCCCCTTTAGCCCCTTGGTGTGGATAGTGTCCGTTTGGAGACAAATGTCATGGCGGGCGCAGAAACGGTGATGTAAGATGCAACAGGCAGCGGTCACCCGCAACCAGTGTGAGGGGACTCCAATTGGAGGTGTCTCTAATGTGTGCCACCAAGATTAACGGGCGCCTCGGGGCTGCGGCAGGTGTGGTGGCGCTGTTGGTGCTCTCGCTGTTGCTGACAGCCTGCTCCCAAGAGGCGGCCGGCCCCACGGCCCCCTTGTTTGAACTCACCAACCAGCATGGGCAGACCACTAGGCTGGATAAGCTGGAGGGCCGGGTGGTGGTGCTCACTTTCCTTTACACACATTGCCCGGACACCTGCCCCATGTACGTGTCCAAGCTTGGGCAGGCTATGTTGGCACTGGAGGATAACGCCTTAGAAAAGGTGGCCGTGGTGGTGGTGACGGTAGACCCAGAGCGGGATACCGTTGAGCGCCTCAGTGATTATGCGGCTTACCTCCCCCCCGGCTGGCAATTTCTCACGGGGACTCCGGGCCAGTTGAGGACCATGTGGGAGAACTATGACATCTTCGTCCAGAAGCAGGAGCAGCAGACCGATCCCGGCAGCCACCAGGGCCACGCCGAATTTCTGGTAATCCATACTGCGAAAGTGGTGCTAATAGACGGGGAAGGCTTCTTGAGGTCCGAGCTAACGGGGGACTGGGAGGTGTCGGAACTGGTGGATAAGATAAGCCTCTTGCTGTCCGGGGGACAGGTCTCGGGCAACGGTGTCCGGGGCTTGGTGGCCGGGTTGTTACACCGTTGTGGGCCTTTCGTATTCAACTCTATCGGTAGCGCTCTGTTATTCTATTTTGCCATGTTTTTTATGCCAGCAGCGGCAATCGCGGGAGTCGGTTTCTATCTGCTGAGGTCGTAGGCCCGCTACGGACTTGGAGGTCCTGTTGGATTTTCCTAACTCTCCCCCACCGGCTTCTTGGGATGGGCATAGGGGTGCACATATTTGAAGCCGGTGAAAGGCACCTCCCGCACTCTATCGGCCATCTCCTTCGCAATCTCAATCAGCCGGTTCTCGGCGGCGTAGTCAAAGGGGTCCCTTAGTTGCTTCTCCACCTCCCCGCCTGGCTCTGGGGGGCGCTCCATGTACCATTGTACGGTGCGGGCCACGGCCTCCTCGGCGGGCACCACATCCTCATAGCCTAAGTCCCGCTCCAGGCTGGAAATATCCAGGTAGACATGGTGGCTTCCTCGGGAATAGGGCCGGCTGGTGCGGGCCTGAATGAATGGCAAGCTGACATACTCCCACTCGTGGCCCATGGCGCTTGTGATGGCCGTAACCCATTCTCGGAGGGAGAGCACGCGCTGGTCCCGCACATTGTAGGATTTTCCGGCGGATACCTCCGGCCGATCCACCGCCAGGAGCAGGGCGTGGGCCATATTCTCGGCATAGCCACGGGAATGAAGCTTCAGGCCGCCATCGGGGAGGATTACAGCACTGCGGCCATCAAGAATACGGCGCATGATGCTCCACTCTGGCGGGGCAAGCTGCCGGGGCCCGTATACCATGGGGTAGCGGAAGTATGTGGCCGAATAGCCACCCTCTTGGTGGCCTTTCATCACCTCCTGCTCGCTGAGGGCGATGAGGGAGGAGAACTTGTCCAGGTTGGGATCCGTCTGCAAGGGAAAGTGCTCTGGCACTGGCACCGGCGCCCCCTCCGGCAGATGGGAGGCCCTGTATAGTATCTGGTATGCGGCGCCACCCACGCCGATAAAGCGGGAGGTGCGGCCCCGCATCACCTGGGCAACCAGCCGCAGCCGGCCGTAGGTGCACACAACCAGGTCAAAGCTACGGCCCCCCAGGGCTAGCTCTACGGTATCCACGAAGTGGGGGTCGCCGTGGATATGTTCCACCTTGGACGGCAGGTCCACCTCGTGCTCGCCTCGGTGGAAGATGGCCACTTGGAAACCCCTCTTTATGAGTCCTGCCACTATGTAAGGACCGGATGGGCCGGTGCCACCTACCACCAGTGCTGTCTTGCTCATCCCAGCCTCCTTTTAAAATCCAGTTTAAGGGCCTCACTATCTGCCGTCAATAGGGCCTGTAACCTAAGAGGGCACTCCTATCTCGCTAAGATGTCAGGGGCTCCGGTTCGAAGACCTGTGAGGAATTCGCCTGGTGTCACGCTGTCCGTGGTCGCTGCTGACGTGACGTGCTCAAGAGCTACGGATGGTACCGATCACACGGGCCCGACTCCCGTTGCTTCAGCGCTCCCCCGTGTAACCGACTGGGCCGAATAACCTTTGCCGGCCCCCATTTTTTGAAGCTCTGGTGGGCTCGCCATTGCCCCAAACCACACTTTCAGGCATACTATGCTTTAACAGCGGAGGTGGGTCATGACCAAGAAGGAATACCTCTCCGTGGTGGAAGGGTCGGGGCGGGTGGCCTCGGGATACCTGGACGGCATGGAGGGAGTCTATGAGCAGTTCCGGCTGCGGGAACTGCCAGAGATGCAGGCCTATGTGAAGGACCGTTACGAGGCGGCGCTGTTCGAGCAGAAGGCTGCGCTCTCCGGTCTTAAGCCGCCGCGAGGGCTTGATGATTTCCACAGCCAGCTACTACAGGCCTGGGAGCATCTGGTAAAGAGCCAGGAGATATTCTGCCACCCCATCCGTCCCGAGGAGTGGATATTGGGCCTGCGGGGAAGCCGGGGGCAGATGTGCCAAGCCATGCGCTTGCTCTACGGCCTCCGCCTGCAGATACCCGGATTCGCCGGCCACTGGGTGACACCGGAGGCCCGCCACAGGCTTAAGGAGTTGGATACGCAGGCTGACCCTCCCCCGGGAGCGCAACTGGGGCTGCTCTACCGTAACTGGGAGCCGGAACCACCCCGCTACACCCTTTATGTACCGGAGAACTACACATCCTCCCGAAGCTGGCCGCTTGTGGTAGCCCTGCACGGCGGCGGCGGCAACGACCACGACTTTCTCTGGCTATATTTGAAACACGCCAAAAGCAACGGCTATCTGGTGGTGGTACCCAAATCCATGGATGTTACCTGGACCTTCAGCGATTCCCAGGTGGTGTTGGCCGCCATCCAGGAGGTGGCCTCCGTATACAATGTGGACCGCGGGGCCGTTTTCCTCACCGGGGTGTCTGATGGCGGCACTTTTACCTATGAGTACGGGCTATCCCACCCGGAGATGTTCGCCGCCCTGGCATCGGTGGCGGGGGGTTTTATCCCCTGGCCGTGGCACGATTTCGCCCACGCCCGCAAGTTGCCGGTGTATATCCTGCACGGGGCAATGGACAAGATAATTCCGGTGGAGTTCGCGCACTCCGCTCGTGAGGTGCTGGGCAAGTATGGCTACCCACTGGTGTACCGGGAACTGGCGGATTGGGGCCACGCTTGGCCGTTCTCTAAGATGGGGGAGATATTCGGCTTCTTTGAGGGTGTGCGCCAGGGGCGCGAAAGCACCCAGGCGGCCTAAAGCAACTTGAAGCTGGCAGCCATTTCAGGGAACGGGTGAGCCCACTCTACAAGGTTTTCGCTCCTGTTTGTGGAAACCACTGCTCAGCCAGTTTCGCCTTTGACGACAAGCACAAGCATCCTGGACCTCCGATGATTCAGCTGGAACGGAGGCAGGCAAAGGGTTGCTTGCTAAACTGCCTCCGGTGTCCACAGGTAGAGAACCACCGGTGGGCCACTGCGCAACGCTAAGGGGGTGGGCGGAGCTAAATTTGGCGGCCTACTAGGGTTCCCTCGTAGATGGCATCCATGGCCCTACGGGGCTGCTTGGCATCCCCCACTAGGTGCAGCTCCGGCACCTTGCCCAGCAGCTGCTTATATAGCTGGTTCTGTGGGCTGACCCCCACCGCTAGGACGACGGTATCCGTCTCAGCGAAGTGTAGCTCCCCGTCCTTCAGGTATTCCACTCCACGCGGGGTGATGCTCCTGACCTCGGCCCCGGTCTCCGTTTTGACTCCCGATACCTCCAGCAGGCGGCGCATAAAGGCCCGGCGGCTGACCCCCACATCCCGGGCTAACGAAGGCAGCATCTCCAAGACGGTCACCTCCCTTCCCTTGGAGGTGAGCGCTATGGCATCCTGAGGCTCTAATGCCTGCCAGCCCATCAGGAAGAGGGCGTACTCGGCATCCATGGCCCCGTCACGGGCCAGCAGCAGTGCGGTCTCGCACCCCGTCCCCCCTCCCCCTACAACTATCACTCTTTCCCCCAGTTCCGCCTCCCCGCCCAGCACCTGCCACGCCTGCACCACGGTGGGCCCGTCGCAGCCGGGAACCGGCGGGGTAACCGGCACCGCCCCAGAGGCTATTACCACGGCATCGGGAGCCTCCCTTTGCACCAGGCGGGCCGTCACCTTCCGGCCCAGGCGGACCTTGACCCCAAGCTTCTTGATCTGGCGAGTGAAGTATCCTATTGCATTGGAGAAGTCCTCCTTGCCCGGCGGCGAGGCGGCATAGAAGAGCTGGCCCCCCAGCCGGGAAGCCCCCTCATACAAGGAGACCTGGTGTCCCCGTAGGGCTAGGACCCGAGCCGCCTCCAGCCCTGCTGGGCCGCCGCCCACCACCATCACCCGCTTCTGCCGAATGGCGGGCCGTATCCCCATCTCATGCTCCCGCCCGCAGGCGGGATTGATGAGGCAGGTTACCGGCTCCACGTCCGTGCCCCATATATGGGTGAACACCCGGTCATAGCAGCCCTGGCAACAGCGGATACAGGGCCGGACCTCATCCTCCCTCCCCTCTTCCGCCTTGACGGCTATTTCAGGGTCGGCCAGCATGGCTCGGCCTAGGGCTATCATATCAGCCTGCCCTTCCCGCAGTGCACTCTCCGCCAGGGTCAGGTCTCCAGTATGAGCGGTGACAATGGGCAGCTTCACCTCACGCCTGACCGCCCTGGCCAGGTAAAGGAAGGCACCCTTGGGCGCAAACCCGGGCGTGAGGGGCAGCGAGGTGTCATGCCCCGCCGGCGATACATGCAGCGCATCCACCCCTAGGGCCTCCAGTCCCCTGGCCACGAACCTGGCCTCCTCCAGGTGGTTGCCCCCGGGCAGGTACTCGTCCCCGGATATCTTCACCATGAGGGGGTAGTCCGGGCCCACCTCCGCCCGAATGGCCTGTACCACCTCCCCCAGAAGGCGGAACCGGCCCTCTATACCGCCGCCGTAATCGTCGGTCCTCTTGTTGGTGCGGGAGGAGAGGAACTCTCGTAGGATGTAGCCAGAGTAGGCGTTTAGCTCCACCAGGTCAATGCCGGCCTCCTTGATTCGGGCCACGGCCAAGGCGAAGTTCCTTACCACATCCTTAATCTCCGGCACGGTCAGATCCCGGCAGACCTGCCGGGTCCAGGCGTTCTTTATCTCAGAGGCGGACGCTGCCTGGGTGCCCGTAATATCCGGCCGGCTGTACGAGCCTCCGTGCAAGATGTGAAACCCCAGCTTGGTCCCATGCTTATGGACGGCATCCGCCAGCCCGCGGGCGGCAGGGACAAACTCATCTTCCCAGGGGCGGAAGCCGTGGAGGAAGGACTGGCCCAGAGGTTCGGAGACGGCAGCGCTCGCCAGGATGAGTCCCGCACCTCCCCGGGCACGTTCCACATAGAAATCCACTATCTGCGGACTGTACTTCCCGTCCACATAGGTGGTGTCATACATCATGCCCATGGGGGACATCACCAGCCGATTGCGCACCCGGAGGCTGCCCAGGGAGATTTCAGAAAAAAGTCGTTTCAGTTCCACTCTTCGCTCCTTGTCCACGGCGTCTATAGTGCGCTTTGGGGACTTGCCCGGCCCTTCCGGCCACCGGGGCAGATAATACCCTCGCCGCACCCCGGTGTCAAATAGCCTCCACATCACCCCAAGAGGGCCGGACATCTTGACACCTACGGGCGGTTAATTCACCATGGGTGTTGTGGGTGGCAGGGGTCGGTGGGGAACACACCAGGGAAGGAGCTAGGTTGGGCAGGCTGATTCAAACCGGGAGGTATAAATAATGGGTGACAAGCTTCAGGGGAAGAGCGCAGTGGTAACAGGTGGTGGGCGGGGTATCGGCCGAGAGGTGGCCCTGGCCTTGGCGGCCGAAGGTGCCGGGGTCATTGTGGTTGACCCCGGCGTGGAGCGGGACGGCTCCGGCAAGGACACCTCAGCCGCCGACGGGGTGGTGAGTGAGATAGAGCAACAAGGGGGCACCGCGGCTCCCGCTTACGAATCTGTGGCCGACTTCGCCGGCGCCGAGCGGATTATTATAAACTGCGTGGAGCGGTTTGGCAGCCTGGACATAGTCTTCAATGCGGCAGGGGTGCTGAGGGAGCGCATGATTTTCAACATGACCGAGGACGATTGGGACACGGTTGTCTCCGTGCACCTGAAAGGCACTTTCAACATGTGCCGCCATGCCTGTGTAGTGATGCGAAAGCAGAAGTCCGGACGCATAATCAATGTAACCTCGGACGCCTGGCGGGGCACAGTGGGACAGTGCAACTACGGTGCCGCCAAAGGCGGCATTGTCAGCCTTACCCGCGCCATCGCACGGGAGATGGGCCGCTCCGGGGTGACCTGTAACGCCATCGCCCCCCTTGCCGCCACACGCATGACCATGACCGAGGAGGTAAAGGTTGGGTTCAAAAGAAGGATGGAGGCCGGTATCATCACACGGGAGCGTTACGAGGAGCTGCTGGACATGCCAGGGCCGGGGTATGTGCCGCCGGCGGTGCTGTTCCTAGCCACTGAAGCCGCCGCCAACATTAACGGACAGGTTATGGGCATCGGCGGCGGCCAAATATCCATCTACTCGGAGCCGCTGCCGGTAAGGGTTCTCAGCAAGGACTACAAGAAACAGGGCCGCTGGACGAGCTTATCGACCTAGCCCCCAATGTGCTCCTCACCGGCTATGTGAATCCGGCCCCCCGGCAGGTGGACTGAGCGGCGCGGCAACCTCTACCGCAGCCTGTTTAGGCAAGACGCTCCGAGTGTTATACTGTTGTAATCATATGATAATTATACTCAGGAGGTAGCCATGGTCAAAATGAAGACCTTCACTACTGCCCTCAAGATATTCCATCCCGCAGATGAACTGAACAAGTTGGACCAGGAGGTAAGCAGCTTCCTCACCGGGGCCGGTATTAAAAGCGTTATATCCGTTTCCGATACAGCCACCACCCACAACACAGGGGCCACTATGGGCCTGATGCGGGTTGTTGCCTACGAAGCATAGGTGAGGCTTTAGACACAGACCATCACATCCCTACGCCGCAGCCTATAGAGAAGGGGAGTGATCGAAGTGGTTAAAGAGGCCGTCACACATGAGATTCAGGCCTTGGAGCAGGCTCTCTCCGATTTAGAGTTGCGCACGGGCCCCCTGGATCCCGATGGCAGTGCCTTCAAGTATAAGGTGCAGCAGATTCATTCCGTGTTAATCTCAGATAGCTACCATACCGAGGACGCTGTAGACTGGGTTGAGCTATGCAACATCTGCGCCGCCGCTGCTGGCTGTAGGTCAAGACCCCAACACCGGGGAAACGGCACAGGGATGGCTACGCTCCCTCCTGTTGGAACTCTAGGCGCAGCACCCGGTGGGTGTCAGGCCTGACTCGTACTCGCTCGTCCAGCCCCCACCCCACTAACCAAAGGAGGTGCCTTGGGGAGCACACCACCGGCACCCGTCCCCGCCACGGCCGGGGTATGCGGGCATCCACCATGAAGTCCTGCAGCTTCTTGTCCCCACCCAGCCCCAGTGGGCGGAAGCGGTCACCAGGACGGCGTGGCCGCACAGTCAGCCCGCTGCCCGCTGCGTCAAAGTCCATATAGGCTGCCAAGCCGCTTAAGGCATCATCCCCAGGGCCGGACGAGTCTGCTTCTCCACTGTCTGATATGGTGGCGGTGACCCGCCATCCAGGGAGTCGTGACTTCCCCGGCACCCGGAGGGGGTACTCCCCTTCCAGCGGTGGCAGGGGGCAGGGGGCCTCGCCCTTCCCCAGCCAGGCATGTTCCTCCAGGGTGGTCACGGTCAGCCCCCGGGGCAGGGTGAGGTGGTGGCTGCCCGGCTTGTAAAGCAGCCGTAGCGCACTCTCAACATGCACCATTTCCACAGCCTCCCGGCCGATGACCTCCCCGGCCGCCCGCAGCAGCATGTGCCGCTGCAGCGCCGGGTGTAGCTGTCGGAACCGCATCAGGTGCAGGCACAGCCCGCCACCGGAACCGGTCACCACCTCCTGCCAAACCGCCTCCACCGCCCCCGCCAGGAAGTCCGTATCAAGTGTCAGGGCCTGAGCGGTGCGCAGCAGCGCCTCCTGCACTCGTGGGTTCATACTTTGCAACAGGGGCAGTAGGCGGCCCCGGATGCGGTTGCGTAGGGGCCCGAAGTGCAGGTTAGAGATGTCCTGCCGGGGGCTGAGGCGCAGCCACCCGCAGTAGGCCTCGGTATTGCTATGTGATACCGACAGCAGTGGCCGCACGAGCAGGATATCGGTCTCTGGCTCCGGCCAAGAGGACACCGGAGCCATGCCGCGCAGCCCGCGGGCACCTGCACCCCGCACCAAGTTCATCAGCACCGTCTCCACTTGGTCATCTGAGGTGTGGCCCACCACCACCCGGCCTGCACCGGCATCCCGGGCCACTCGGGCCAGGAACCGGTACCGCACCCGGCGGCTGGCCTCCTCCATGGATAGCCGGTGCCGACGCCGGTATGCGGACACATCCTGCCTCTCAACCGTAAAGGGCACCCCCAGCCCCTGGCAGATGTGTTCCACGAAGCTGGCATCTTCCGCCGCCTCCGCACCCCGCAGCATGTGGTCCAGGTGGGCGGTGTGGAGGCCTATACATAGCTCGCTACGGAGCCGGTGGAGCAGATGGAGCAGACACAACGAATCAGGGCCTCCGGATACGGCCACCACCACCGTTTCTCCGGAGTGGAGCAGGCCGTGCTCCCGGATGAAAGCCAGCACCCCGGCCTCAAAGCCTGGGGGGGCCTCCAGTCTATACCTCCTTCCAGTGGCAGGTATCGTTGAACTTTACCAGGCGGGCCTGGTCGCCGTTCAGGTCTATCTCGGTGAAGCTGCCCACCTCCAGGCGGAGGCGGCGGAAGAGGCCGGGGGCCAAGTCCAGGGCCCTGAGGAAGAGAGCTATGACAGTAAAAGTATGACACACCACCACCACGGTATCCCCGTGGTGACGGTCCCGTATACGCCGAAGTGCGGCCCAGGCACGCTCCATCACATCATCTAGGGACTCCCCACCAGGGCAGGAGATAGAGCCGGTGCCCTCCCGCCACTGCTTCCAGAAAGCGGGGTGCTCCTCCGGCAACTGCCCGAAGGGGGAACCCTCCAGGTCACCACCGTCAATCTCGGTAAAGTCCGTCTCCAGCGTCACCTGTAAGTCATGGTGTTGGGCTATTTGCTGGGCCGTGTCCCGTGCCCGGCTGAGGGGGCTGGAATAGATAGCGTCTATTTTCTCTGCCTTCATAGCCTCCCCGGCGGCCCAGGCCTGACGGCGTCCCTGCTCATTCAACTCTATATCACTGCTGCTGCCCTGAAAGCGGCGCTCCACATTCCACTGGGTCTGGCCGTGGCGTACAAGGATAAGCCTCATGGCACCTCCAGGAATATTCGGGTGCGGTGCAGGTGGCGTGGGCGCAGACCCACCGCCAGGGCCACTTGGTCCGCTCGGCCCGTGCCGAAGGGGCCTGCCCTTAGGCGCATCTCCAGCACCCAGCCTCCGGCGCCGGACGGCACTGCACGCAGCCCTTCCACCAGGGGTCGCAGGTCATACTGGCGCACCTGTCGCTCACGGCGGTGCTGCCATGGAAAATGGTCGGCAACCAGCAGGGTGTCCGTTGCTTCGGCCACCCCGTTACCCTCCCCCTCCACGCGGTACTCGGCGGCCCGCACTAATGAGGGCAGGGATGGGGCGCGGGGGGGCACCGGCTGCACCCCGGCTAGCACCAGCCCCGTGGGTGACTGACGCTCCAGGCCACCGGTCAAGTGGTCTAGGGGCAGGGGCCGGGTGAGCCATATATCCAGTAACTCGGCATCGCTGGTGACACCCAGGGGTAGGGGTAGGGCCAGTGATAGCTGGGGGTGTGGGCTGAACCCCTGGGAATAGGCCAGGGGCACAGAGGCCCGTCGCAGCAACCTCTCCCACAAACGCATCATGTCCAGGTGGGACAGGAATTTCAGTGTGTCCCCCCGGCTGAACTGGAGCCTCCAACGCAGCAATCTACTCCCTGGTGATGAGGATTTTCTCTATCTTGCGGCCCCGCATGAGAGTGACCACCAGCTTCAAGCCACCCTCGCGCACGCTATCTCCCTCTCGTGGGATACGGCCCAGCAGGCTGAGGAATAGCCCGGCCACGGTCTGGTACTCACCCTCGGGCATCTCCAGGTCCAGCATCTCGTTGGCCTCCTCCACTTGGAGGCCGCCATCCACCTGGAAAGTGGTCTCGTTGATGGTCTCCCACTCCTGCCCCTCCCAACCCATCTCGTCCCGTACACTGCCGACAATCTCCTCTACCATCTCACCCAGCGTCACCACACCGGCCACGCCGCCATACTCGTCCACCACCACCGCCATCTGCCACCCCTGGGCCTGCATCACTGGCAGCAGCTCGCCCAGCGGCTTGGTCTCAGGGGCGAAGCTGGCGGGGCGCATGAGCCTATCTACGGGGTCGCAACGTGCCAGCGTCCCTTGCGCCACCGCCATGAGCACATCCTTAACTGCCAGGATGCCCTCCACCTCCTCCAGTGAGCCCCGGCAGACCGGAAATCGAGAGTATGGGTGCTGCCCGTAAATATGGAAAAAGTCCTTTAGGGAGGTGCCCAGGGGCACGGCCACCACCTCGGTGCGTGGGGTCATCACCTCCTTTATCAGGCGATCACCAAACTCAAACACGCGGTGGAGCATCTTGGCAGCGGCCTCCTCCACCGCCCCCTGCTCATGGCCGATGGTAATGAGGAAACGGATATCCTCCTCACTGAGGGTCTGCCGCATGGGGCCACCCCCGGTGACCCGGGTGGACAGCCATGTGACCGTAGCAACCATGGGGGAGAGGGCTTTCTGCATCAACCCCATCAAACCCGAAGTGAGAAAGGCAACCCTCTCTGGGTGGCGGGTGGCGAAGGACTTGGGGAGGGTGTCCCCCAGCAGGAAGACCAAAGCCGCTACCGACACCGTGGCGACAACCACCCCCCACCGCGGACCCCACAGGGAGACGGCCAACGCAGACCCCAAGACCGCCACCGCCGTGTTGGCCACATTGTTGGAGAGCAATACCGTGGCCAGCATACGCTCCGGCTCCTGGATAATCCTCTCCACCTCCGGCCCGCCGCTCACACCCTCGGCAGCCAGGCGCCTCACCCGGCTGCGCTGCACTGAAAGATATGCCGCCTCCATCAGGGCGAACAGAGTGGACATCAACAGAAAGCCAGCCATCAACCCAAGGTACAGTCCGGCCATCCTCAACTCCTCCTTCCCGGTATGGAAATGATAGCATCACCATAGGGGAGCGTCAAAAATGCTACAATAGGCGAGGTGATCAAGTGGGTGAGGAGGGATAAAGAGTGAGAAGAAGGCGGATAGCTACAGTATGGATAGAGCCTACACCAGAGCGGAGATGGAAAATCTACTGGAGGAAAACTTTGAAAAGTTCGCGGAACTGCTTACGCGAAGGGTGGGCGAGCGAAATCCCGGCTTTGGTGAGATGCGCCTCGAAGGCAAGGTAGAGGCTGATGGGGGCTTCACGGTATCCGATGTTAGCCCTCTACGTGAAGCCTTTGACGGAGTGGGGGATATAGTTGCCGAACAAGCGGTTAAAGCCTTTCTGGACACCGTTTTTGGGCCTCACCCAAAATCCACAAAATAGTGCGACGTATATTGCCACTCAAGGACAATAGTAACCCAACGGGGGAAGTAGGTGGGTATAAGGCCACCGGATATGATTTTGCGGGCCGTAAAGGCAAAACAGGTTGCCAAATGGCCTCTACGAGTAGGTGCTGGCACAGATCATGAGGGTACTGGGAATAGAGACTTCCTGCGATGAGACGGCGGCTGCGGTGGTGGCCGATGGCAGCCACCTGCTGTCAAGCGCGGTGTCCTCCCAGGTGGCCATCCATGCCCGCTATGGCGGCGTGGTGCCTGAGGTGGCCTCCCGCCAGCACTTGCTGGCCATCGTGCCCATCCTGCAGCGGGCGCTCTCCGGGGCCGGGGCCACACTTAGTGACATGGACGCTATCGCCGTAACCTGCGGCCCGGGGCTGCCCGGCTCGTTGCTGGTGGGCCTCAGTATGGCCAAGGCACTGGCCGCCTCCCTGGAGCTTCCCCTTGTGGGGGTAAACCACTTGGAGTCCCATGTTTACGCCCGGTGGCTGGAGGGGGACCCACCACCCCTCCCTCTGCTGTGCCTGCTGGTCTCCGGGGGCCACACGGAATTGGCCGTCATGCACGGCAGCGGGCGGTTCCAGTCCCTGGGCCGCACAAGGGACGACGCCGCCGGAGAGGCATTTGACAAGGCGGCGCGCCTGCTGGGTCTGGGATACCCAGGCGGCCCGGCTATCGACCGTGCCGCACGCAGGGGGCAACCCTGCCACCTCCTGCCCCGGGCGTGGCTCTCCGGCAGCAAGGACTTCAGCTTCTCCGGACTCAAGACCGCCTTGTGGCGCTATGTGAACCAGGTGGGAGGAGAGCCGGACGACCTTGCTGCCAGCTTCCAGGAGGCTGTGGTGGAGGTGCTGGCGGTAAAAGCAACCCAAGCGGCGGCCCAGCACAAGGTTCAAGCCATATTGGTGGCGGGGGGAGTCGCCGCCAACCGCCGCCTGAGGCAGGCGGTGACCGCCGCATCTCCGGTGCCGGTGCTCTTTCCCTCCCCTGCCCTATGCACCGATAACGCGGCCATGGTGGCCGCCTGCGGCTACTTCATGTTGCAGAGGGGCCACCGGGACGGTCCGGACCTGGACATCTTCCCCAATCTCAAGCTAGGCATCTCCGTGGCATGAGTACCTGCTCATAGAAATAAGCGTTAGCCCGTCTTGCAAAACGAAACCATTCGCTACGCTCCTTGAGTAAAACATCGGTCACAGACTCCAGACTCCTTCGGAGAGTCCGATACTTGGTTGGGACAGAGTGACAAAGGTTATAAGTGTCATTCTGCCCGAAAGACTACCCGCCTTGCGGAACCCGTTACTTCGTGGCGAACACCCGCATCCTGTGCTTTCTTATCATACCGGGGCCACCCTCACATCAGCCCCACCGCTAACAGCAGTCCCAGCAGGGAGTTGGACGGGGTTCACAGGTTGCCCAGCAGGTAGAGCGCCAGTCTTATCTGAACAGATATAGTGCCCACCACATCAACCCTATCAGCACTATCAGGGCCTCCCCACGGGCAATCGGCACCTCCTCCACCAGCCCGTTCCCGTATTTATGCACCCAGTAGTGGTTGAGGGCGGACTGGCCCCACATCATAATGTAGGCTACTACGGCTATGCCCAGCAGGTCAATTAGCAGGGCCTTCCCTAGGCTGATGGGGCCAACCCCGAACAGTGCCTGTATCTCCGCCACCATGAGCGCCCCCATGATTATGACACCGCGCACTGGGCTCAATGAGGTCTCCACGCCGGAGGTCACCAGAAGCTCCCGTATGGCCTTCAGGTGGACATAGGCGATGTAGAGATTAAGGCCGGGCACCAGCATGCCCAAGGCATGGTAGAGCGGATAGTATTCCCGCCCCGTCTCCTCTTTCAGATGCTGCCAGGATAGATAGAACCAGAAGTACACGTAGAACCCGTGGGACAGGAGGGCCGACACACCCACCCGTCTCTCCGCGAGACGGCGGGCTACCTTGTCCTCATGCATAGCTCAGCCCCGCTCTGGAGGCCCAACAAGGCGCCTCCCTGCTGTACCTGGTTGTAGCGACGACGTCTCTAAGGCTCGAACTGGGTCTCGCCGGCCTCGTTAATCTCCTTGAAGCGAGTTTCGGCATCCTAGTCCCTGGAATCTGCATCTGGATTAGAGCGCCGGGCCAGCTCACGGTAGGCCTGCTTTATCTCCTTTTGGGAGGCCTTGTTGTCAATGCCTAAAACGGCGTAGTAGTCCTTGGGACTGTTCACTGCATTTCACCTTTCGGGTCTTTCCGAAGACACATGGAACGGGCCTAACCCCGGGGCCACCACATGATAACGGCTACCCCTGTCAGGGCCAGCAGTCCCCCCAGCATGTCAAAGGTATCGGGTCTCCGCTTGTCTATGCCCCAGCCCCAGAAGAGCGACAGCACTATGAAAACACCTCCGTATGCCGCATATACCCTACCGAAGTGGGCTGGCTGGAAGGTGGGCACCACTCCGTAGAGGGCAAGCACCAAGGCCCCGGTGAGCCCCACGAGGAAAGCCTTGTGCTCCCTGAGCCATAGCCACATAAGATAGCCGCCGCCAACCTCAAAGAGGCCAGCCACGAGGAACAGCAGGGCAGATTTGAGTACCAGCATGGCTGCCTCCTGTG
>PVBE010868573.1_pt1 | contig 15066 bp, 9 predicted proteins | sample 1631181 | NCBI WGS metagenome assembly PVBE01 (sample SAMN08397723, study PRJNA350692) | Marine metagenome, whole genome shotgun sequencing project. | isolation source: water | place: Pacific Ocean | collected 2012-04 | reverse complement strand
TTGGCGTCCCGCCGTTGCGTGGCCCGCGACCAGCGCCGTCGGCTCGCCGCCGATACCCTGAATGAAAGGCCTTGCACCCCCACCTTCCCCGGGCCTTCAGCCTCTAGGAAACCCGGCCTGAGAAAGCAATTTACTAGCAGTCGCCGCATGCTGGCCGAGATCATCGCGCGGCGCAACGGACTGGAATCGGGAGCGGCGTTCGGGACGGCACTCAACCAGGTCGCCGGATTTACCCAACCTTTCGAGAAAGAATTCTGGAGGTGCTTCGACGGCCCGATCTTCGTGGCCGCTCACAACCTGAACGAATTCGGGCGCGACTATCTAAAGGTCTACCTCCGGCGCGACTTCGAGGCGGTGTGGCGCTCCACACAGAAGGCACAGGCCGAAATGGAGCGGTGTTGGTGGGGTGGGACGCGCGAGGAGTGCTACGAGAAATGGAGCACTCATGTGGCCGACGGATGCCGGTCCGCCAAGGCGGTGATCGACTACGAGATCACGCGGAGTGATCCGGCCGCAACAGTCCGGGCCATCTGTGCGGCGGTCGATTACGAGGTGAGCGAAAAGGAGGTGGACGCCGCGGTGCGGGCCGGAAGTCGGGAAAACATGCTCGCCGAACAATCCCTCCACTGCCCTCACCGCGAGTGGGACATCGTTAACTCCCCCACCCCTTCTCTGTCATGAACCAAGACCTGCGCAAAGAATCCTTCCTCGTCATCGCCGGATCCCGGGATGCCGCTCCCGGTGCCCTGCACTTCATCGAAACGACCGGGCGCTGGCCGCGCCGCGTGCTCGGAGACCCGCCCAGCGAAACCGAAATCGAGGCGGTGGAGTTCGAGGCCCTGAAACTCCAGCGCAAGCTAGACCACCGCAAGAAGCGCAAGCGCGAGCAGCGCCGCGGGGTCACCGTGCTGGGCGTATCAATTCTCCCCTCCGACCTGGTGCCGCTCATGCTCGCCACTCTCTCGGGCCGCCCAACCGTGAACTGGCGCGACCGCAAGGCGGGCTACATCGAGATCAACCCGACCGAGGTGCTGGAAGCCGTGCTGGCCGACCGCGAGAGCCGATACGACGACGAGGCGGCCAACTGGTCAGAGATCGAGGCGGCCGCGACCGAGGACGATCTCCCAGCACGACCAACCCCGCCTCGCAAGAGGGCTCTGGGAACCAGGGACAGCCCTGCAACCGATTGACATGAACGGCCGGACAATGCGCTTCGACTACGATCTGGCCTTCAAGGCCATCGTAGGGACGGTTTCCCCGCTCCTCGGGGTGATCACGTCCCTGCAGGAGCAGATCGAGTGGCACCTGCGGATTCTGTCCCTGCTCGTCGGCCTGGCGGTGGGGGTGTTGTCGCTGATCGCCTTGTGGCGGAAACTGCGCGGGCACCACTGAATTCGCCTTTGGGTTAAGGCGCCGCAACGGGCCGGCAGGCCGGGGTGAGTGGGGGTCGGAGAAGCCGAAAACCCGTACGCTCTACCAGATCAGACGGGGTTCCCGGATGACGCAAGGCTACCTGATGAGGTTGCGTGGTTCCGGCACGGACCGGCGCCTTCTGAGCAGATAGTGTTAAGCACAGGAGCAAAGCGGCAAGCTGCAACGACCGAATTGCGTAATCACCTATTCCCTGCATCTGGTTACCTTCACTCTGCTGTCATGCAGACGACCGAACCGTCGGACATGGACATGACGATCCGATTCGGTCCGGCGATCATGCCGTCAAAGACGGGGATTGTCTTGAGATCGTACTCAGCCGTTCGCTTTCCGGACTCGGAATCATAGACCCACAGCATTGCAGCACCGCGGTTTTCGAACGTCGCCAGCGGATCCTTTGGATCAACCTTGTCCGGCGGGCCGGCGATGAATAGCCGCTTATCGGCCAGTGTCATTGCACGAATCCTTACAGACACCCATTGATGCCACACCGGAGCTTTGCTTCTGGTGAACCCAATCCCTTTATCCCGGCCCCAATCCCTGTCGTCGAGTACAGGCTCGTTGTCGTTGTCGTCGGCAAAGAGCAGATAGCCATGTTTGCCCGGTATGAACTGCGGGCTATTTACGGTTCTTTCCGGGAAGCACTGCACGCCGTAGGTCTTCTTGGGACCGATCACCAGAAGTTGTCCCGACTTGGACGCGACGTTGGCGTGGTTGAATCCGGGCCACGTGTCGCCATACATCCAGAATATCCTGTGCCAGTAGGTATCGTCGAGGAACCCCCCCGTGGTAATCAGATGTCTGCCGACCACCCTCTCACCCATATGCCCAGGACGCACCTTCTTCCGAGCTTTTCCATGGTAGGTGGTTAAATCCTTATCGCCGCGAAAGTAAAAGGAGGGGTCCTTCTCAAAGTCAGGGGAGGCGGACGCAAGGGGGGGCACAGGATCCGGGGACGGCCGGTAGGGGGTTTCGACGATCTCCAGCGCTGGTGAGAGCGTGATCTGGCCCATATGGAGTAACCCGCCCTCGCTGACGAGCAGGTCACTGCGAGTACCCTCTATATGGAACGCCGGCGTAAATGGCTTCCCCTCCGCGTCCGTTCGCGTCCTATTCCACGTATCGATACGACCGCAGTGGAGCACCTTCCCGGTTGCCGGGTCAAGTGCATAGAGGAAAATGCCGCCATCGAGAAAACTCGAACGGCCGGCCGAGCAGTAGACCTTGCCGTCATGAACCAGCGGACTGCCGTGGACCTTCCAGGGCGATTCGACGCGGTTGTCGATGACGATCATCTGCGACGTGGGGGCGGCACGGAAGCGCCAGACAAGCCGGCCGTCGTCCGCATGCAGACAGTAGATCCAGCCGTCGGCGGAACCGAACATGACCAGGTCTCCCAGGATAGACGGTGGGGAGTCGACCTGTCCGCCGACCCGATAGTGCCACTTCTCACTGCCGTCAGCGGCATCCAGGGCATAGAGCGTATTGTGATCTTTTGCCGAGGCGAAGACGGTGTCGCCCGCCATCACCGGAGGCGTCAACTGTCCGCCAAGGTCGATCCGCCAACGCTGCTTCAGCTTGTTTGAAACCGTGGCGTCGGTCGCGCCGAAGCGGCTGGCGTTCCGGCGATACATCGGCCAGTCGGCGGCGGCAGGCTGGCCGACCTGGGCCTTGCCGTATGCCGGCCCTCTGTGAAGCCGCCCGTCGAGTTTCTCCGCAGCCGCGACGATACCCGCCATCTCTTCGTACGACGCGGTCGCGTACGCATTGAAACCATTCATCATCGTTCCGGCATTGCACAGGCACTGGTGCTGCGGCACGTAAAGGAGGCCATTGGACGGCATGACGCCGAACCGGCACGGGCCGCGCGTCCAGTTATTCGAGGTATGTTCCGACTCGCTCTCGAGGCTGAGAAACTCCACGCCACGCTGCTGGCCAAGGATGTACTTGCTCGTCGCCTTGCCGCCATAACATCGCCCGTGGTGGCCTTTGCTGTTTACCGAGGCGGAGTCTATCTGTCGGACCAGCTTGCCGGTATCCAGGTCAAAGCCTTCGACGATCGTCCCATTGCCGCGCCAAACCGCGCCATCAATAACGAACAGATCGACATTCTTCAACGGCGCCGCACTACCCCCGTGGCCCTTGGGCTGGGCCTTGGTCCACTCGGTTCCTCCCGTCTGCTTGTTCAGGGCCAGCAAACCAAAGCTTCCGGCGGCGAGCACACGCTCACCAGAGATAACGATTGAAGGCCCAGAGTTGTATAGGTAGAGTTGCAGTTTCAGTTTCTTGATGTCCTTCCTCCAGAGTTCCTTACCATCTTTGGTACTGAGACAGACAATCTGTGGCGGGGCTACTTGGCGATGACTTCGGGAAGCGATGTTGCTATAGACCATGTCCTCGCCAGAGACAGTCATGGACATCGGGTTGTATACTTTGTGCTGCTCATCCTCGTGTTTCCACAAGATCCGACCTGTTTCAGGATCGGCCGCAACAGTGCCGGTGAAAGTGTCGCTACGAACACGCAGATATAATGTGCCGTCTGCGAAAACAATTTCGTGGGTCCCATCTGTACCTTTGATCGTTCGCAAGACTTTTCCGGAACTCGCATCCAGAACGGCTGCCGGCCCACGGTATCCATCGGTAGTAAAAACACGATCACCGTCCGCCACCAAGGTCCGCTGAACGGTGGCCGAAGTGCTTCGCAGTATTATTGTTTTGGTATGCTTGACGCCCCAATCCTTCAACGGACGTTTCCACAGCAAGACACCGCTAAAAGCATCGCGAGCGATCAGGGTCCATTTTTCCGGGAGAAGGGCGTGGCCACGCAGTGCCGAGTACGAGCTTCCCGGGGTCCAGGCATCCTTCTTCGCGTCGGCTGTTGGCTCGTATCGGATGATGCCGGGTACGCTCTCGTCAAAAATATAGAAATTCCTGCCGCCGGCGGAGACCATAACCGCAAAGCTCGACGTCTGTTCGTGGCTGCGCGACCAGAGAGAGGGCGCCTTCCATCTGAGCCGCCGCGGCGGTCCGACAACGGTATCCTCGGCTACCGGGTTGTTGTCAGGGCCGTGCATGTAATGCGACCACTCATCAATGTCATCAGGCCAGGCCTTGACGGCCCGTTTCCACCCGCCGGATGTTCGCGTCATCACCACGCCACCCGGAGAAAGCACCCGCATGATCTCAGCCGCGTCGACTTGTGATTCGCCGTCGGCTACCACCAGTTGCACCAGATTATCCGCATAGGGGAGCGTCTTGCCGTCAAACAGCGCGATCGTGACATCGCCCGACTTGGCCAACGATTCACGCGCCGCCATGACGGCATCGAAGTCTGTTGCGAGTCCCTGCACGATGTAGCTGTCGGATGCACGCAATGCGGCAGTGAACTTGCCGTCTCTGCAACCGAGATGAACAACCAGCCCACCTCTGACTCCGGATGCTTCCAGAACATCAGCAGACGTGCTTGAAGCATCCACATGAGGATGCCTCTTCGAGTGTATCGCCGCGCTAGCCGTATTTAGAAACGTGGACTCGGTGAGATCACTATTCCCACCACCCATGTTCTGCAACAGAATATAGATGGTCTTTGTGCTGGGATCGACCCAAGTCTTCGATCCGCCGGCGCCGCCCTTTCCGAAACTCCCTTTGGTAAGCGCGGCAGTAGTGCCCTGCGGTTCCACGGCCTCTTGAAAGGCAAGAGCATGGAAGTTTCCGGGGCCGTGCCCGGCATTCTCCACATCGCCGGTCTGTTTGTGAGTCAACTCATAGACGGACTTCTCCGAGAGGTAGCGAACACCGCCGTATTCACCACCGTTGAGAAGCATCTGGTACCAGAGGAACAGGTCCTCGACCGTTGAGAATAAACCTCCATCAACCGCAAAGTAGTGGCCGCTGCCGCCGCCTCTGAAGTCCGGCCTTAAGAAGGATTCCCATTTGCCATTCTTGAGCTTGCGATGGGTCGGGACAACCCGGCTCTCGGGCACTTCCTTGATGGTGAAATAGGTGTTTTCCATGCCGAGAGGATCGAGGATTCGGGTCTTCAGAAATTCGGTATACTGCATGCCGGAATACTGTTCGACCAGATAGGCGGCGACGTGAAGGCCCTCACCTCCATACAGCCATTTCGATCCGGGCTCCCACATCAGAGGGTTCTTTGCCGACGCAAGAGCACGGGCCTTGATGGTTTTTCCCGCTTTCGTCGACCTAGTCACCGGGAGCCCGTCCAGATGATTGAGAAGGGTTCGAACCGTCAATGGATGCTGAGCCGTTGGCAATCCGTCAGATGATCTAAAACCACGGTATCGCACCGTGTACCTATTGGCATTATCTACTTTCTGCCCCTTGAATTCCGGAATGTGATCCTCCACCAAATCATCGAGCTTCAGCTTCCCCTCATCGACCAGCATCATGATGGAGGCCGCGACAAACGGCTTGCTAATCGAGGCGGCCCAAAAAACATCCGTGGTCTTCAGCGGCTCTTTGCCCATGACGCGCCACCCCACCGCATCGATGGACGCAATCTGGCCATTTCGAGCCACCAAAGTAACCATGCCCGTGCTCTGGCCGCGGTCGACAATTGCCTGAAGTTTTTTGGGGATCTGAGATAGAACTTTCTCATCCATCCCGTGATCTGCCGCTTCCGAATAGGAAGACGCCAAGAGCAGGGCGGCTGCGCAGAGACTTGCGACCAGGGCGGCGTTTCGTCCGATAGATTTGATTATGGTTCGAATCGACGTTGTCATTTCAGAGCATCATTTTGTTACTGGATTTGGGTGGTGAGAATAGCTATGGGGACGTCGTTGATCGGACCATGGCGCGAGGCGACGGCCCCGCAGGGGGACCGCCGGCGGGCGGGATCAAACGCTGAAAGCATCTGGGAGGTGCTCAGAGTTGTTTTCGGCTGATTTTGGAGCGGATCTGCCCGTTTCGAGCATGTGGCGAGCGTAGGCAGCCCGGCCCGCAGCGTCAATTCAGGGGCAGTTTGGGGTTTCGGGAGGTGAACTGCGGGCCCCGGTCAGCCGGTTCTGGTCCCGTAGGGCGCTTCGTTTCCGTCGAGGACAAGAATCCGTTTGTCGTCGAGCTTGAGTTCCGGCGCCTGCCAGGCGGGCTGGTCCACGGTCCCGGCGGGTGCCTGCGGCCATTCCCACGGGGAGGGATCGCGGCTTTCGAGTTGGAGGGCATCCGGGTCATGATTCCCGATTTTCGATCCCCGGCGTCTTCGATCGAACCGGACTCGAACTTCCACAAGTCTCTGATAATCAGTTTATCGCAAAACAGAGAGTACCCACGATTTGTTCGAAATGCGGTGCCTTCGAGCTTACCGCTTGGTTGGATAAGGCTGCTCCACATAGGCGGTAATTCCTCCGTCTTAGACGCTTTCATAGCCTTAAAGAAGTCACCAACTAGGGACGCCTTGTCTTTTACCGGATAACTTTCGCCCTCCACCTCTTCGAGAACTTTGTCAGAAAGGCCATGCTTTTTCATGACCTTGTCGAGCTTGGCTATAGGCTCAGGGAGTTCTTCACCTGCCAATCCCACAAAGCCTTTCATCATCCCAAAAAAACCAACGAGCATTTCTACGAAGGTCTCCTGTGACTCCTCAGTCAAACAATTCATGACGCCCTCCATGTCTCTCTTCGCGGATGCGGCTTGGGCAGCCTCAAAGACTGCAGTTGGAGATTCGTAAGTTTTCTGCCCACAGCCGGAGAGGTTGATACTTGCGATTGTAAGGGAGCAGCACAGAAGGAAGGAAGATGCCACGCGTTTCACGAACACAGGGCTTCTTACCGGTTCCGTCGATTTTGAGTCTCTCATCAAGTGGTTGTAACGCGACTGCCCTTGCCGCTCCATTCCAAAAAGGCGCTCGTTTTGTAGGGGCAGGGTGCAGCGGGCCCACCCCATCAGGGTGCAGGAAACAGGGTGCAGGGACTACTGCACACTGAACCGGAAGAAGAAGGCCCTGTCCTCAGAGGGGAATTCCATGCAGATCTTGCCATCGACCACCGATACCGATTCAGGGTTCACGGTGAAGGGTACGAAGGTCACGAGGTCGGCTGACTCGAAGAGGTTGATCTTCTTCTGCACGTTTCCTGCTTCGTGCGGGCCGATGGTGTAATCCGCTGACAGGGCGTGGATCCAAGATTCTTGTTCCGTTCTCGCGGATGGAACGAAGAAGCCCGGGGGGCAGTTCGTATTCCACGATATTCTGGCAGGACAGAATTCCGAGATTCAGTATCCGTTCCGTGGGCGTACGATCAATCGATCAGCCACTTGATCACGGAAGGGGACCTCCGAGAACTCTTGGCGGGATTGGGACTTGAGACCGTGCGCTGGGAAGACCGGACCAACGAGTCGGCGGCATTCCTCCAGACTGTGCTGGAGCGCTTCCAATCCGGGGGGCTGCCCTCTCTCGGACTGCATCTGCTGATGGGAGAAGACTTCGCGACCAAGTTTGCAAATCTTCTCGCCAATTTAGAGGGCGGTTGCGTGCAGGTGGTGCAGGCCGTAGTGCGGAAGAGGGGATGAATTCTCGAGGTCTGGACTGCCGAGCAAAGAAAGGCCGACCACGAGTCCCAGCGCAGCGCCCGGCAGGGAGGAAGCCTGCCGGGCGCTCAGGTCAAAAATGGTGTTGCCGACAGGTTATGGTTGGTCGATCTCGATGCGGAAAAAGTGCTTGGCGTCTCCGCTATTGTAGAGCCATTCCGCGGGCGGGCCCAGGTCGAGCCAGGACTTGCTCACTTCATCCAGTTCCTGGAGTTGGAACCTGAGGAGAAAATCTCCGCCGAGTTGCTTTTCGACGAAGAGATTGGCGGCGTTGGCCTCGATGATTGATTCCTTCGTGAAGAATCCGGTCGATCCTTCCAAGGCGGCGAGCAGGCTAGCGTCATCGACCGCCGGGTGGAAGCCGAGAGCCGCCAGCCCGAGTTCGACGTTGTCACCGAGACCGTCTCCGTCCGTGTCGGGATTGCGATCGTCAGTTCCGTAGAGCTCTTCTTCGTCCAATTCGCTGAGGCCGTCGCCGTCGCTGTCTTCGCTGCGGTCATCGAGGACGGTGATGAGCAGCGCCACTTCGGACTGTCCGCCGGGGTAGGCCGAACGGACGCGCACGGTGTAGAGGTCCTTGGTCTCATGATCGGCTGATGACTGGAAGATGAGTCCCCCGCTCACGACCTGGAAGAGATCATTGTCGTCTCCGCCGGGCCCGGCAAGGAGGGAGTAGGTTCCCGCGGTCTCGACGCCGTCCACCACGGTGAAGAGATCGCCTACCCGAAAGCCGGGCGCATTTCCTTCCGGGATTGTGTTGTTGTCGAGGGAGACGATTGATCCGCTGGCGGTTCCGGAATCCTCGGACTGGGATCCCCCTCCGTTTTCATCGAGGATCACAATCCTTGTCACGAGGCTCTCGTCAACCGGCAGGACCACCTCACCGCTCTCGTCAGTGAGCCCGTTCAGGACGCTTCCATCGGTGAGGACCAAATTGACCCGCCGGCCCTGCACTGCGTTTTGGAAGATGTCTCTCACCGAGATTTGTACCGTGCCGGCTGTTGCGAGGAATGTCGTGCGCAACAGAGTGGGTGCAAACACGTTGCTGCGGCGGATCGTCATTTCGGGGTCGCCGAGCAGGATGTAGCAGAAGGTGTTGCTCTTCCAGTACTGGTCATTTCCGTAGCTGCTTGAGGAGAGGATCTCCGCTTCGGCGAGGGCGGGACCAAGATGGGTGATCCCGGACTCGTAGATGGCCTTGAAGATTCCCTTCGCACGCTCATGGTTCTCGGAGGTGTAGGAATTCACAGAAGCGCTGTAGTAGGCGACCGATCCGCCGTCCACCCGCGACATCCAGTTCTCCCCTGCGCAATCGTCCACCTTGATCCGGTTGTTCTGACACGCGATCGCGTAAACGATCGGGAAGACACTGTCGTTGCTGAGGCTGTTGATTTCGGTATTGTTGAAATCGTTTCCGAGATTACTGGATCCATCCCAGCCGGAAACCCATGCGGTCGAACTTCCGTGGCCGCGGTAGAGGACTTGGCCGCGTCCGTTGTCAATGTCGTCGATGACATTCTGGTTGACGGCTCGGGTCGTACCGGCGCTGGCGGCTCCGGCGTGGCGCACCGAGAAGTTTGGCGAGTTGGTGTAGTTGGTGTAGTTCGCGATGGCATTGACGGCGGCGGCGTATTTCGAGGGGAAGGAAGAATCCACGCCGTAGTTCCCGTTGTCGTTCTGGCTGTTGGCAGCGAGAGTAATGCGGGTCGGCCAGTTTCCGACTGCGGGAGTTTTTTCGTAAGCGAGGATCTTGTTGAGCTGCACGGTGAGATCCGCGGCATTGTCGATCGAGAGGCGGCCAACGTAGAGCGACGCGAAGTCGTCGTTTCCGACCACCTCGTAGACATGATCGGAATCGGCGTTGGCGCCATCAGGATTGGCGATGACCTTGTTGGTGCGGCCGCCCGGAATATGGGCCACATCCCCTACGAGAAGAACGTAGACCCCGTGACAGTAGTTCCGGTGATAGTAGTTCTCCAGGTATTCGTCGATCTCGTCCCGATCCGCGGGGATGTCATCGGTGGGGTCGTTGCCGACGAAGACGAATTTCACGTGCAGGCCCTTCTCCCGTTTCCAATCCGCGAAATCGGCGAGCTCATCCTCGAACTCGCGAGGGGTCACAATCAAGTAGCGCGCGGTCCGAATTGTGAGGATCGGCACCCCTGTCGCGGCGAGGCGGGCCTGGAGCGAGGACCCGTTGACAAAGGAGGGTTTGTTGGTCCACTGGTCCCAGGCGATGCACTCGTATTGCCGGACGAAGGGTTTCCTGTGGATGATGCGGCAACGTAGCTGTGAGACGACGTTCAATTCGCTCGGCGCGCCGATTTCGCACATGGGAACGCTCATCTGGCATCCCGCGAAAGTGCCGCCGATGCGCTCGACATTTCCGAGGGCGACTTCGGTTCCGCGGTAGGCCTGGCGGTTGCCGCCGTAGAAGACTTCATCAATCAGTTCGGGGGAGGGATAGCCCTCGTTGACCCCCTGATCGGATCCCTGGAAGCCAGCTGGCGCCAGGTCGGCCGCGAGATCGAACATCATGAGATTCTCCCGCAAGACTTCGTATTTGAAGGCCTCTCCCTGCACGGAACCGAGGGCCGCCGAGATGAGACCCCGGAGATGCGGAATCCCAGGACGCGCTCCAGCAGGATCGATTCCCAGCGCGATCATCTCCGGGACGGATCTTGGCTTCTGGCCCACCGCGTTCTCGGGGAAGGCGGCCGGCTTCACGCCGATGCGCATGCTCTGCATGTACTTCGTGGTTTGGAGTGGGGTCCCGTTCTGGCCGGCGGGGAAGTCGAACCAGTTGTCGTTGCCTCTCCGGAGAAACGGAGCGCGATCAGCGAGAAGTCCATCGTTATCGAGGAGACCACGCACCCCAAAAAGATTGTTATTGGTGTCGAGAGTCTCGAGATCGGGAAATCCTTCCCCGAAGAGGACGGGATCCGGAAAGCGGATCTGGGTGTAGTCCTTGGCATTGTAGGAAATGATGCGTTTCCAGAACCCGGGCACTCGAATCTCGAGTTCGGTTTCCTCCGAATTGCAAGAGCACACCTCCACGGTGACCGGGGTGCCTTCCGGGTATTCCTTGCCGAGGGGAGTCCACTCCCAGCGGGGGAAGGAGTTGCCTTCGACTTCCTCCACGATGCCGCCGTAGATGAGGCTGAACTTGTCGACGAGGGAGGGGTCGGGAATTCTGAACTCGGCATTGCCGTTCTCATCGGTGGTGGCGGTGTCGGTGTCGCCATTGTTGTAGATGAGGGTGACCCGCACACCACGGAGAACGGTCCCTGCCTCGTCGGTGACAGCCATGATAGCGCGGTAGAGGCCCACGAACTGAACAGTGCCAATGAGCCGGAAATTGAAGGGCACGGTCTGTTTGCGAATGGTGAGTTCCGGGCAACCGAGCAGGTTGTAGCAAAAGGTGTTGTTGTCCCACGCGGCACCTCCTCCCAATGCGGAGCGCGAAATGCGTTCTGCTTCCGCGAGGGCGGGACCGAGCCGGGTGAATCCGTTTTGATAGATGGCACGAAAGATGCCTTTGGCACGTTCGTGATTTTCGGTGGTGTAGGAGTTGACGGAGGCGCCGAAGTGCGCGACAGCCCCGGCATTGGCGAGGCTCATCCACGTTTCCGCGATGCAGTCGTTGTTGCGCAACCGGGCATTCTGGCAGGCGATGGAGTAAATGATGGGGAAGGCCTCGTTCTTCAGGGCCGGGACGTCGTTGGTCTGGTCGAACGAGTTTCCGGTGGTGCTGGAACCGTCCCATCCCGAAACCCATGACGAGCCTCCTCCGTGTCCACGGTAGAGGACGTGGCCGACGCCATTGTCGATGGCGTCGATGACGTCCTGATTCACCGCACGGGTGGCTGCGTTGCTGGCCGCTCCGGCATGCAGAACATTGAAGGTGGGTGGGTTGGTGTAGCTCCCGTATGCTGCGATGGCGTTGACCGCGGCGGCGTATTTCGAGGGGAAGGAGCTGCTCACTCCGTAGGAACTGTCGTCGTTTTGGCTGTTGGCGGCCAAGACTGCCCGGAGAGGCCACCCTCCTCCCGCCGGGTTGCGTTCGTAGGAGAGAATCTTGTTGAGTTGAGTCTGCAATTCTCCCTTGCTGTTCACGGAGAGGCGGCCCACGTAGCAACTTGGCATGCGGTCGCTGCCGAGAACCTCGTAGACGTGATCAGAGTCCGCGTTGTTTCCATCCGGATTGGCGATGACCCGGTTTGATCGTCCGCTCGGGAGAATGTCCACGTCTCCTACCAGCAGGACATAGACTCCGTGGCAGTAGTGCTTCCTGAAATAATCCTCGATGAAGTTGTCGATATCATTGCGGTTGGCGGCGACGTCATCGCCTGGTCCGCTTCCGAGATAGGCGAAATCGACGGCGAGTCCCTTACTGTTTTTCCAGAGCGCGAATTCGTTGAGCGTTTCACGGTAATCCTGGGGAGTAATGATGAGATACCGGGCTGAGCGCGATGCCTCGATGCGAATGCCTCGTGCGGTCATGGCCTCTCGCATCGCACCGCCATTGATGAAGGGCATCTTGAAGATCCAGTGGTCCCAGGGAATCGGGCAATCGAACTGGATCGGACCACGCAGGTGCTTGATCCTGACCAGAATGACCTCGGGAACGAGGACAGTGCGGATATCAACAAACGCACTGATGGGAATGCTCACTTCCGCGGCGGGGAAGAAGGAATTCCGGCTGAGCACGGTGGCGGTGGGTTCAAGTCCGACGTAGGGAGCCTGGGCACCCCCCTCGTAAAATGCGACATCCCAGACCGGGGCCGAGGGGTATCCGAATGGCCCCTCGTCCGCGTCGGAGCCGACGTAGCCCGCCGGCAGCATTGGGCTGGGGAGCTGAAACTGCTGGAAGTTGTGCTCGATCTCCACGTGCAGATCGTCATCAACCTCCGCCTTTCCGTGGATCGCGATAAGGCCGCGAAGCCGGGCGGTCCCGGGGCGAGCACCCTCCATCGAGATCCGCGCGTCCTGAAGTTCCTCGAGAGAGCGAATTCCCTTGTGGCCCAGCTCATCCGGAATAGCGGTCTGGCGCACGCCGATTTCCATTGCCCGTGTGAAGCGGTCGGGCGCGATGAGTTTCTGGTTTGCTTCCGCTGGAAAATCCCACCAGCCGGGTTCGCCTGCTCGGATCGGATATCCTTCTCCGCTGAGGAGCGGCTCCGGGAAGGACAGGGAACTGAAGGGTTTGCCTGCGAAGGTTGTTTCCTCAATCCAGAAACCGGAAACACGTATTTCTAGGACCGTTTCGGTTGGGTTAGATCTCACCACTTCGACCTTGATCGGGTCGCCCTCCTTGGCTTCTCGATCGACAGTGATCCAGGTAAGGTGCTCTGCGAGGGAGAGGCTCGGAATCAAGATCACGAGCCCCGAGAGGACGAGTATTGCTTTCATCAATTTGTGCTGGTTGTTGGAACGGTCCGCTCGATGGAACCAAAATGCAGTCTAGATATTGAAGAGTCTCTGTAAAGGAATTGAGGAGGCGATCTCCTGTGGAGGCTCCGATCCGCCCCTGCCTGGACCACTCATTGACTCAAGGAAATGCCTCTTTACGAAATGCTGATGCTCTGGTTTTGTTCAGAGATGAGAAAGGGCTGGCTGATCTGGGTAGGTGTCATTGGAATGTTGAGTAACTCGGCTGCATCGCAGGAAAAATCGCCCTTTCCGGTGCATGACCGTGCCGTGGCCTACGCTTTCAACCAAGGGGAGGGACAACTGCAGTCCATCCTTCACGAGGGGAAGCTCAATCCAACCACCAGCGAGAAGCTCGCGCGCCCTCTCAAAGGGAAACAGTTGGATGAACTGGCGTCATTCGTTACCGGCGAGCGCTCGAAGCACGAGAAGGCCGACTGCTATTATCCCCGGCATGCAGTGGTCTTTTACCTCGGGAAAAAGCCGGTTGGCTACGTGGAGGTTTGCTTCGAGTGTTACGAGTACCGCAGTGACATCAAGGGCCTCGCGAAGACCTGGGATTTGAGTGGGTTGGCGGGCTTCTTCCGCGCTCTGAAGTTTCCCGTCAATTGGAATGACAAGCTCTTCAAGCGCTTGAACCCGGACGCTCGTCAGTGAGCCGAGTCCGCAGCACGAACTCCGCTGGGCAGGGGCTACGGAATGATCACGCTCTCGCAGTAGGCGAGGACATCTGCGAAGGGATGGTTATCCAACAAGGCGAAGGCGTCGTGGGTGGTGAGGCGGGCGCGTTTCTTGGAACCTGTGGGTCCTGAAAACTCCCGCACGCTGATAGCGTTGCAGTTACGGTGCTAGTTGAGATGCTTGGCGGACATGGGAAAGTGGGTGAAATTGATGGCGAAATTCGCGGTTTGCTGGTTCCGAGGCAGACGGAATCTGGCGCTGGAGAACCTGGGGTTGCGCCAACAATTGATGGTGTTGCAGCGAAACTCGAAACGGCCGCAGTTCAAGGACTCGGATCGTCTCTTTTGGGTGCTCTATTCGAGAGTGGCGGATCGTTGGCAGAAGGTCCTGTTGATCGCGCGGCCCCGAACGATCCTTGATTGGCGGAAGAATCGCTTCAAAAAGTATTGGGCCCGGAAAAGCCGAAGGAAGAGACCGGGACGGCCGAGAATCGATCGTGAAGTTCGAGAGTTGATCCGAACCATGAGCCGAGCCAATCCGACTTGGGGCACTCCTCGCATTATCGGGGAGTTTGCCAAATTGGGAATATCGCTCTGCAAGTCGACGGTCGATCAGTATCGCACCCGAAGGAGCGGAACACCGTCTCCAACTTGGAAGTCGTTTCTTGCTAATGAAGCCAGTGCCATCGCGGGCATTGATTTTTTCACGGTGCCAACTGCGACATTTCGGGTCTTGTATATTTTTGTCGTTCTGATTCACGAGCGACGCCGAGTCGTTCATTTCAACGTGACTGAGAATCCAACCGCGCGGTGGACGGCCCAACAGATCGTAGAAGCCTTCCCATGGGATTCGGCACCCAAGCACCTCATTCGTGACAACGATACCATTTTCGGCTCTGAGTTTTCTGCGCGAGTGAAGGGCATGAACATCAAGGAGACCAAAACGGCGTATCGGTCTCCCTGGCAGAATCCATACTGCGAA
>PVBE011820946.1_pt1 | contig 15067 bp, 15 predicted proteins | sample 1631181 | NCBI WGS metagenome assembly PVBE01 (sample SAMN08397723, study PRJNA350692) | Marine metagenome, whole genome shotgun sequencing project. | isolation source: water | place: Pacific Ocean | collected 2012-04 | reverse complement strand
TTTTTTGGCAATTAGTTTTTCAACAGAATCGGCCAGTAGCTGGCATGCAAGCGGCTATGATTTTTCTCTGACGTCGGCTTTACATCGAAATTCGAAAGAAAGCCGATTCGCTCTAAATCCAGCTTAGCGCATCATCTATTATCTCGGATGCATTAGATCGCGAGCACTCTCCATGGGCAATTAACAACTGTTCGGCATTCCATCCCATCACTGTTTCCCGCGCGGCGCGCGCTGGACTTCGACGAAGAAAGCTGGCCCGCCACTCCCGCGGAGTGCTCCCATGCTCGCCAACTAGGCCATCGAGCTTCATCAACATCCCCTTCCAGCCCGACATTTCCGATTTGGGATGTCGCTGTATGAGATCACAAATAATTACAGTCCGCGATGGCCGATGGAAAAACACAACCTCTTCCATTGCCAGAGATCCACGAAAAATCACCTGGTCGATATCCTTCGCCCAGGCGGAATTTGGCTCATCATCTAGTTCCGCATGAAATCGTAAATCGGATTTCCTGCTTGCCAGACCAGGTGGAGCATACAGGCGAGCTTCAGGCCAATGTTCGGCCCACTCCTTCAGAAACAAATGGTGAATTTTGTTGGGTGAGACGATGTGGCGGACCGATCCTATGGCCTGCACCTCATTTGCTAAATCCGCGGTTAGCTTGACAGGGGACCAAACCCAGACGCTGCCATCCGCAAGGCGCGCCAGTGCCATCCGAGTTGGATAGGGAAAACCGTAGAATGAGACGCAAGGTCCATCGGCGATGAAAAGCGATGTTCCGAACTCTGTTAGCATGCGAATATCATAGCAACAGATAGTGCTGTTAGCGATTCTTCAGGCGGTTATTGCTTAAACATAAGAGCGAGCCCATGCCACTGTGTACAATTTGTTCAATCTGGGTCGGCATTTGGTATCGGCCAAGAACTATCGATATTTCAGGTTACGCGCCTTTGCGTCTTGGGAAAAGGCAGTCGCGGTGTGATCGTGATTTTGCTGAGATTTTTCATTGAGTTGGGCAGTTAAGCTGTCAGTACTGGATTGCAGGGTAATGAATCTATCCATTTCTTTTCACTGATGCGGCAACTGTTACAGAATCCTGCTGAATTGGAATCATAATAGATCTAACTCAAGTCTGCTTGGTAAGATTTCAATTACAGTTTTGGCAGGTCAGCAACCGCAAACTCCTAGATACATGGATCATTAGACTATGCAGCAATTTTATCAGCCGCTGGCAGACCTGGTTCTGAGCTTTCATGCGCTAATCGTTGCGTTCATAACTCTTGGTCTGATATTGATTTTGATCGGCGGCTTTCGACAATGGAGATGGATAGCCAATCCCTGGTTTAGAGTCGCGCACTTACTAGGTATAACTATTGTAGTACTGCAGTCCTGGCTCGGAGTTCTGTGTCCACTGACCACCCTCGAGGCGTGGCTGCGGCAACAAGCAGGGAGCGAAACCTACCAGGAAAGTTTCATCCAGTATTGGCTATAGGAAATTCTTTTTTATCAGGCACCGATGTGGGTTTTTGCGGTGGCATATACAATTTTTGCCCTATTGGTGCTGATGGCATGGCTGAAGTTTCCACCATCCTTTTTCTCCAGAGATGATCGATCGTCCACTTCCTCATCAAAACAAATAACTCTACATCCACTCGGTTGGATCGACCCGATAGAATTTCACCAGCTCGCGATATAATTCGCCGTGATTGCGATGCATCTGTAGCGGGCACTCAAAGAATGTTTCGGTGGCAACGGCAAAAAATTCAGCAGGATTGGTAGCACCGTAATGATCCATCAGGCTAGGCTGTTGCTGTGCAGCCAGATGTTGTAATTCTTCAAATTCTTTTAAAAATACCTGGGCCCAGCTCTTATAAGCGCCTCGAGTTTGCAACACCGGTGCACCATTTGTTGTGCCGGATTCGTGATCGAGTTGATGAGCAAATTCATGCAGTACGACGTTGTGTCCATCCTGTAGATTCAGCACGCCGTTCTCGACATTGTCCCAGGCCAATATTACTTTTCCCTGGCTCCAGGATTCTCCCAGCAGTGCAGCGCGATTGGTGGAGACCAGGCCGAGGTCGTCTCGTACCCGACGCGTCGTTACAAAAGTCGATGGATACACCAATATCGACTGCAGCTGGTCATAGTGACTGCTTTTCTTATTAAGCAGCAACAAACAAGCCTGGGCTGCGATGGTAACTCGAATCTCATCATTAATTTCCTGACCACCACATCCAACAAAGCTTTTGTCATTCAAGAAGACCTTTACCTGGTTTTGTAGCTGCTGCTGTAATTCTTCAGTCAGGTTTTGGAAAATAGGCAAGCGTCTATGCAGGATCTCAAGCCATTGAGCGGGAAACTGCTGGTGATAGATTCGATTCAATCGCATTTGTGGCCAATAGATCACGTAAAATGCGACCGCAACCACGATTAGTAAAAGGGCGATCAAAGTAAGGATAGAAGCAGTAGTCATCTGTGTTATATCAGCATGCAACAGGAATTCAGTTCTTTACGTTACACCAGTGGCAAGTCAAAACTCCAGTCCTTTTTAGCAGACGGGAAAGCAAGCGGTCGGCCAGAATCTTGCTAGCTCCGCAATTCAAAAGACTAGGGTTAGAGAGCGGGGCATGCACAAGTTAAGATCGATAGAGCAAGCGCAACGCTTTTTAGGCACACACGCTGCTGTATACAATTTGTTTAATTTGGGTCGTTATTTGGTGTCAGCAGAAAACTATCGATATTTCCATCTGCGTGCTTTTGCGTCTTAGGAAAAGGCAGTAAAATTGTAAAATTGGTATTGCGTAGTTTTTCTCGATTTGAGTGATTAACTTGTCAATACCAACCGGTGGTATAGTCAGGCGGTATGTTGAATAATTTCCGGTGGAAATCGGTGACGTTTGTATATTGATTTTGGTGAATTCGTGCGAGAATTATCACCTGAATCGAGTTAATTTGTCAGTACCCTAAATTGGCAATAAGAAGGAGAATACTATGTTTCGTTTTTTATTTAAGCTTGCGCTTAACTGTTTGCTCGTGACCGCCGCGGCAACGGCTGCCGCGCAGTCCGATATCTACTACGCGGCTCACCACGACTATCGGGTCGTGACGGTTACCGAGGGCATGGTACATCCCTGGTCAATAGCGTGGCTGCCCAACGGGGATATGCTGATTACGGAGAAACCCGGTCGCTTGAGAATAGTTCGAGATGGTCAGCTGTTACCGGAAGCTATTCCCGGTACGCCGGAAGTATTCTACGAAGGCCAGGGCGGACTATTCGATGTCCTGCCTCACCCGAATTTCGACGAGAACCGCTGGGTTTACCTGAGTTTTTCCAAGCCCGTAGGGGATGGATCAGCCACTGCGATAGTTCGCGGACGCCTGGAGAACGACCGGTTGACAAATGTGGTGGAAATCTTTACTGCTCAAGCAGTCGGCAGGAGCCACTACGGCGGCAAAATGGTTTTCGACAATGACGGTTATCTCTTCCTCACTGCCGGAGACCGCATGGTGCCCTCCACTGGTGATCTCACCGCTCATCCGGCACAAGATCTGACCAATCACCATGGGGTCATTGTGCGCCTGAATAATGATGGCAGCGTGCCCAATGACAATCCATTCGTCGGTCGTGACGATGCGCTTCCGGAAATCTGGAGTTTCGGCCACCGTAGTCCACAGGGTCTAGCGATACACCCTGAAACCGGTGACCTCTGGATGACTGAGCACGGTCCCCAGGGAGGTGATGAGCTCAACCGGATCGAGCCCGGGCTCAATTATGGCTGGCCCGTTGTTGGCTACGGCGTGAACTATGTGTCAAGCACACCGATCCATGCACGCCAGAGTCTGACCGGCATGGAGCGTCCAGCCCACTTCTGGGTACCTTCAATTGCGGCTTCCGGTCTTATGGTCTACACCGGAGACAAGTTCCCCATGTGGCACGGTAGTATCATTTCCGGTGCCTTAGCCGGAGAGCAGCTTGCGCGACTTCACATGAGTGACGATTACCGGGAGGTAATAGTGGAAGAAACCCTGGCCTATGGCATGGGCCGCCTTCGCGACGTACGCCAGGGGCCGGATGGTTACATCTACATAGCCATTTCGGACAGGGCTGGCGATCCGTCTGAAATTGTTCGGCTAGAGCCGATAGATTGATCTGATTCGTAGCGGTTAAATCAAAGCAGCAGTTGGAGCCTTTTTCCACACACTGGTGTCTCAGCCGAATTTAAAGTCACTATCCCATAAATTGTAATTAAGGTCACTGTCCCCGGAACTCCCTGTCGGACAAAACCTAAGGAGGTAGCAAATGACATATCTGCTACAACACGCCACCCGAATCGGAAGCTTGCTGCTGTGCACGGCTCTAGCATGCTCTGGCCCATGGGAATGAGTTAACTTGTCAATACCGGATTTTGATGATTTCATGGCACAATTATCGATTAGAGCGGGTTAACTTGACAGCACCTTGGTCAATTACTGAAGTCGCTTGACATGCGTTTTCTGTCTTGACAATCCCACGGATTCCGTGCTAATTACTATACTTGAATAAGTGGCGCTTCTAACGGATATACATCTGCTAAGAAGTTTTATTCTCTGTTGAATATCTGCGAGGAATATACCTATATTGTTACAATATTGTGACAACTAAATTTTGCCAACGAGATCTAGCAGTCTACGCACTACCCGTTACACATAAAACCAACCCTCGGGATACAATGTAATTTTGTGGCCTTTGTTCTTTACGTTAAACAAGCGTATATAAAGGATGGAATTGTGACATCAAACACCAAATTTAAAGGAAAAATATTAGTTGTAGAAGATCACGAGGATATGCGAGATCTTGCGGTCGACATATTGGCAAATGAAGGATTTAAGGTAATAACTGCAGGTGATGCGATTTCAGGTCTGGAGCAATTTAAAAGACACTTTGATGTTGATTTGGTTTTTACCGATCTCATATTGCCCGGCGGGGCTTCAGGTATTGATATGGCAAAGAAGATTTTAGAGATAAATCCAAGGACGCAAATTCTCTTGACCAGCGGTTACAGAGCTAAAGGGGAGGCTCTGAAATACAAAACTGCCAAACTTCCTAATATTTCCTATGTGCCTAAACCTTATGACGTAGATGAGCTATTACAAATTATTTATAGTTTAATCGGAAAAGCTGCGTTCCAATGATAAATTTATCTTAATGGTCCTCTAATTTACCATCAGACTGAACCGGTTTTCCAGTAGGATCGGTACTTGGGAATGCGCCGATTCAAATCAATGAAGCAGGCACAGCGTTTTCTAAACGCCCATGCGGCAGTTTACAAACTGTTTAATCTTGGTCGGCATTTAGTGTCAGCAGAAAACTATTGATATTTCAGGACGCGTGCTTTTGCGTCTTGGGAAAAGGCAGTGTCAATATAGAAGTGATTTGATGCGGTTTTTCATCGACTTGAGTGGTTAACTTGTCAATACCGGAAGGCGTGTACATCACGAGATAGCTATTATTCTTCTTATACTCACTCATACTCATAAATTTAGCCACAAATAAGGGGGGGGGGGTGGACCGAGTTTTTCAACGCGGCTCGACCCTGGTTTTGGCATCTCTCTAGACTGGTTTTAGAAACATAAGAGAAAAAGCAACGAGAATTAGCAAGACATGGCCAATCTGTAGAATAACCTGCATACCTGTTTTAACTGCACTACCGCGCTTTGACACAATCATACGGGCCGGCCTTGTAACAAAAACAAGGGCTACGATATAAAACACCATAAGCATCAAACTCATCCACACCCAAGCTTGCGACAATGACCAAGGACCCATAAACACAGCAATTAGACCCGTAAGGAGTACGGCACTAGCAAGAATACTTTCAATCAGTCCAACAATATTGGCTTTTCTTAGGAGTATCGAGTTGGCGGGGTCAGCGGCTGGCTTCACCGCTATTAATACAGAAAATACTACAGAAACCATTGCCAACAAAAAAAGCAATAGAGATACAGCAATATGAACCGTGCTCAAAATATTATGACCTCGTTAAAAAAACCCTCTATTCCTCAGAATAGATACAATAGTAGTATCGATGTTAATACTTGACGTGTTTTATTGTCTTAGCCTCTGCAGCACTTTAGATAGTACAATGACATAGTCAAACCGAGGTTTTCGATAACCTTACCTAAATCAATTCTTGATCTTTTAAATTGAATAGTTAAACTCCAATAAACACTAGCGGGTTTCATAAATGTTAAAATATTATATCGCTCTCTTTGTTATTATGGGAATAGCTCTTTACTATGTTTTCATCACTGACCCCTGCAACCGACTGGTAAGAGCAGACTTTTCCAGCAGGTACCCAAGCTATGAAATTATGTTTTCAGGTGCCGGAGGAGAATCTACAGGCAGTGTCCCTACAGGCAGTGTCCAGTGTCATATCACCTACGAAAAACCTGATAGTGAACAAATTCATGAAGATATTTGGCTGTATCAAAACTTAGGCGGTGAATGGACATTTTCAACAATCCTTGAGTCAGAATAAATATCTTAGTACAACATCAAGAATCCATCTCGGCTGCTTCCTTTCATAGCAATTTGTGTTCACTCAAAACAGTTGAGCCAGGTCTTGTCGCTACAGCTGATCACTATTCACCTAATATTGTTCGCGTTCTTTCCAAGCCATGAATAAAAACGAGAGTGATAAGCAGCCAAGCCAGCGTTCCATGCCATTGGAAAAACATGCTTTGCAAGCTCTCGTTAGCAGCAGCCAAGGCCGAAAAGTTGATAAAACCAAAAGCGCGAACTTCATATTCATTAAAAATTGCCACTAACATCCCGATGACGGGCTGTATCATTAGCAACGGATAAAAAATAACCTGCAGAAGCATAGAAGGCCTTTTCCACCATCTTGGCGGCGCATAGAGATTACGAGACCTTCTCCACCACAAACGGAACAGCATCAGCATAAGTATTAAGATTCCTATTCCCGAGTGAATCATAATAAGTACTTGCTTAATTTCTGTCGAAAATTCCTTAATTCTAAACCCGGATAACAAATTAAAAGCAATAATAAATCCCACCGACCAGTGTAAGATTTTCGCAATCGTATAGTGAAATTTTTTGTCTGATGTGGCCATGAAGTTCCCTTTCCTGTTTTAAGCTTCCATATTACAAATAGCAATACTACGCAAAGTTTTCAGAAGGCAGTTCGGTCATTCTCTCAATCGCCTGTTTCTTTTCCTGCTCATTAGTCAAATCATCTATCGCAGGGTAAAGAATATTTTCTTCTTTCATATTGTGCGACCCCAGAACCTGCAATAATTTGGTCCCCAATTCATCGATCCCGTCCAATTCACCGGCAAGAACTTTCCCACTAATATCCTCTAGGAAATTCTTGATTTGACCGTGTTCCATCCGCATTACCGCCGTCGGCCCAGCGTCACGCATGCCAGTTTCTCGTTCAAAAATCGGGAACAGAATATCTTCTTCCCAGGCAATATGCGCCTGAAGCCCAGCACTGAAATTAAGAAATAATGGTTTAGCTCTACTTATATCACTTTTTCTCAGCTTGTTAAATTCCTCAAACAGATTATCCAAGCTGTCATGATCTTTGCTCATAAACTCTAATATCGTAGTCTTCATCAAATACTCTTTGCTAAATAATAATCTATCTGCTGTCGTTAGGAGCGGACCTTCAACTAGCGATAGATGTTTGGCTCCTAATCCTCAACCCGATTCTTTTTCTGGTTCGAAATATACAGACTCAAGCATTTCCATGCCGATAAGGATATTTTCCCGGGTGGCACCCTCAGTCCCGGCACGCACACGGTTAGCACCGATAATTCCACCTTCAAACGCTCGCCCGGTATAACTTGAGGGAATAATTTCGTGCATCAAGGTTGCCTTATCAGCGGTGCGATAAAGCGTCCAGACCACATTCATACTGACAGTCATGCGTATGCTAAATGCCGGCGCGTCGACTTCAATGATCCTGATCTTCAGCACATACGGTGTATTGTCACTAAGTTCGTTACTAGGGTAAACACCATCAGCACCTATCATGGGTATGATGATATCAGCTGCATCAGAGCTGTCGATACCAGAAAAAATACCACTATCGTTAATTGCATCGGTGATGGCCTGCCTGAAATAGTCTGGCGCAATCCCACTGGATGCACCCTCTACAGCCAGACCAAGCGGACCAGGCTTGCTGCTTTCTGGCGCTGCCATTGCCACCGAGCAAAACATCAATATACCGCCAGCAATAATGTTTAAAATCATATATCGAGACACATATTGAGCACCGAAAAAATTCATTGCGCATCTCCTTAAAACTATTTCCAGATACTTACTCAGCCTTTTGCCTTAACAGTATCTTCGAGGACCAGATTGTCAAACTTAAGATCCATCACCGCATGCTTCGTACCGCACTCTACATGGAATAGAAATCTCCCGCAAGTCGGCGCCATTCATGATGAGTTAGCCGGTAGAAAGCAGCGGGCCCTGCGGTCGAGTATTCAACTTTGTTGAATAAACTCCGGCAGGGCCCGCCTTTTACCAATCCCCCCCAAAGAGGAGGAGTCTCAGGAGTATTGACTAACCTCCCAGTGATGGATCTTTTTGATCCGACCATGCATTCTCGTAAACAGTCCATTCACCTTCTGCAACATCCTCTTCCTTAAGGCGAAGCTTGGTGCCTCTAGATAGTATGAACCATACCATGGGTACTAGGCCACCCCAGATGAATACCATCCCGCCGATGGTGCGGCAGTAAGTCAGGAATGTGAATACCGGACCCGTTACGATTTCTGATGATCTGGCATACCAGGTGCCATCAGTGTATGCGACCCAGGTCTGGTACAAACCAACCGGGAACAGATCAAGGAACATCATCAGTGCCAGTCCAATATTCAGGCTCCAGAAGGATGTTCGAACCAGCTTCGGATTCCAGGCAGCTTTATGGAATAAATGCTGACAGCAGAAGAGCATCCCGCCCAGTGCAATATTACCTTTCACACCAAACATGGCTGCATGAGCGTGGTTACCAGTGAGATAGGTTGCATGCTCATAGTAATTGACGATAGGCAGGTTAATTACCGAGCCTAATACGCCTGCGCCAAAAATATTCCAGAAATTAACACCAAGAATAAATAACCAGACACCTTCCATGACGATGCTTTGTTTGCCTTCGATCATGTTTTTAGTAGCCGTATGGCCTTCCTGACGCATCTGCCATGCATCCAGAGTAAGCAGAAGCAGCGGCAACACCTGAAGCGTGGAGAACACACTACCAAGCGCAATAATTCCCGTCGGTTTGGCAATCCAGTAGAAGTTATGGGATATACCAATCGTCGCAGTGATAAGGAAAAGCATCACAGCCAGGAAAATAACCCGCTCTGCCATCATTCGGGTAATCAGACCCATTTGAACGAGCATGTAGCCGACGATGACGGTTGTGAACACTTCGAAAGTGACCTCAACCCACATGTGTACGACCATCCAACGCCAATAGTCTGAGATGGCAAAGTTCATGTCCGGTTGAACCATCAGTCCAAAGAACAGGAACATCACCATGATGCCGCTACCGTACAGCAGCCATGAAGGAACAGACCAGAGATTCCTCTTAGTCAGCCATGGCTTCACAGCGCGGTAAATGATGAATATCCAGAGCGCAAACGCAGCTAACAGCGTGAACTGGAAGAAGCGACCGAGTTCTACGAACTCCCAACCCTGACTACCGAACCAGTACGCGGCGCCGTCACTCAACATGCCAGTCTGGCCCATGTAGATACCCGCCAGTGCACCACCGCCCGTGACGACACACAGAACAAATAGCGCGTTGATCAGGGACTTCTGCCCGGGTGGAACTTTCGAAATCCTGGGCAGGAAGAAGATCGTGTATCCGACCCAACACATAAAGAACCAGAAAATCTGCAACAAAGTATGGTAGCTGCGAGCAACCGTGAAGGGGATGATCTCATTCAGAGACACTCCGCCAGGACGAACAAAGTCGGTTGCCGCGACGACGCCACCAATGATTTGAACCAGGAACACGACCATGGCCAGGACAAAGAATTTGTATGTAGCCCGTTGAGTGGGACGAACATATTCATTTTCAAGGTCATAGGTGGTTAGTGACTGCCCGTTGTTTTCATTTCCGGCAGACGTATCAAATACATCGACATCCTGCTCTCTCATCTGACCGTATACGTACAAGACAAGCATGACACCAACAAACAGAGCGAAAATTGAGAAGACACTCCAGAAGAAAGTCGCTGCAGTAGGACTGTTACCAGCGTCCGGATCATTCGGCCAGTTATGCGTATAACTGTAGTTCTCACCCGGTCGATTCGCTGCAGAAACCCAACCGCCCCAGAAGAAAAATGCAGTCAAAGCTGTTAGATCGTCTGGATCGGAGATAAAGCCACTCGGCTCGAATGCCTCTGAATACGTGGGATCGTTAAACACCGCGGTGTAATGCTCATTTAAATCCGCAAATGCTGAAATCTGGGCATCGTTAATACGAATTACGCCAGCTACCTCATCGTAGTTATTTACGTGAACCTCGTCTCTTACTCTGGACGCGATCGCACCTGCATCATACTCAGTTGGACTTACACCACTATTTTCCAACTCTTGCGCATAAAAGGATCGCATGCCCAAAACAGTTCGGTGCAGCGCATCGGCAGAAAAATCTGGCCCACGTTCCGCGCCGTCACCCCAGAAGGAGCCCCAACCCATCAGCCCCCTGATGTGGAACAGTTCTTGCCCACGTTTGATTTGTGTACGAGAAATGACCGTTTCTCCGGTACTGGCTGACACATAATCTTCCAGTGGCGGAGACCCCATATAAGTCGCCCCCCCAAGATAGATCAGCCCCGCGATACATATCGCAGAGACGATCATAAAGTGTGTTAACCAGTTTTTCTTGTTTACCAGCCATAACGCTATGTTCTGGTTGCTTGTAGTGCTCATTTTCGGCTCCTGTGATATTAAAGCTCAAAATTAATGCTTAAATTAACGCTCAAAAACGCCCCGTAAAGGTCGTTTCACAACAATTACCATTTAAGCAGAAGTCTATCAAATCAGTGTCAGTCATATAACCGACACCAGATATTTTTTTTACGAGAAAGTATCTGCGAAAGCAGATAAATAACGGGATAATAGGGGACACCATGCGGGAGCACGATGTTTGGCAGCAACACTATTCGAGGAATCCGAGCCGGAAACCTTCTGCAACCGCTGCAGCACGCGTATTGACGCAAAGCTTGCTACGTATTCTCTCGACATGTGTACGGATTGTGGATTCACAGACATCCAAGCGGTCTGCGGTGGAGGAGGTAGTCTCGCCATCGGCAAGCATTCGCAGTATTTCTTGCTCCCGAGTGCTCAAAGATGGCCACATTTTTGACGGCTCGTGGCCCTCGGAACTGAACATGCAAACCACCACTCCATTCATGGCACGGCAACTAATATCACGCTGCTTACCGGCCTGTTTGAACTGGGTTTCCTGAGTATCCACGTCAGATGCTAACAACTTCATAACACAACCTTGACGACACGGTAACTTTTTGCTTTTTTCCATCTTACCCACGACGTCCCAACAGTATTTGCCTGTTCCAGGTCCAAGCATACGTCGGGCTGACTTATTCTGGGCAATAACCGTACCATCACTGCCAGTAACAACCACTGGGCGTGCGTCATCAAGCATGTAGGTACTAGGTTTTCGCAATTGCACGTTCCCCTTAAGATTCCGGGCCTATAAATGTCTACAGAATGCTCTGTATAGCGTATATAATAGCAGCGTTTAATCTTTGATCTAGCTCAATTAGATAGCACTAATTTCTGGGATATGCTTGATATCTTTAGAGTCAGAGGCAGAGGCAGACGAAGAGAACGATATGAAGATCCTTTCCTGGTTTAAATCCCCCAAAAAAGAGGTCCACGAAGATGGTCCCTTCGAGTCGCACTACGAAAATGGTCAATTGGAGTCTAAAGGGATCTACAAAGACGGTCAACTCGATGGTCATTGGGAGTTCTTCTATGAAAACGGTCAGCTGAAATCTAAGGAGAATTTTACAGATGGTAAAGCAGATGGTCTTCAAGAATGGTTTCACAATAATGGTCAATTACGGGAAAGACAGCCTTATAAAGACGGTAAAAAAGATAGTCATTGGGAGTTATTCCATGAAAACGGCCAGCTGAAATCCAAGGGAAACTTCGAAGACAGTGGACGGAATGGCCCTTTTCAGGTTTTCTACAATAATGGCCAGGCCAGATCCAAAGGAAATCACAAAAACGATGAGCGCGATGGTCCCTACGAGTCATACCATGAAGTTGGTCAATTGGAAGCCAAAGGAAACTTCAAAGATGGCAAACGGGATAAGCTATGGAAGGAATTCCACGAAAACGGGCAATTAAGATCTAAAGAGAGCTTCAAAGACGGCAAACGAGATAAGCTATGGGAGCAATTTCACGAAAACGGCCAGTTAAGCCGCAAAGGAAATTACAAAATTGACAGACAAAATGGTCTCTTTGAGGAGTATTATGAAAACGGTCAACTTAAAGTCAAAGAGAACTACAAAGACGACAAAAAAGATGGCCCATACGAGTCGTACGACGAAAATGGTCAACTAAAAATCAAAGAGAACTACAAAGAAGACATAAAACATGGCCCATACGAGTCGTACGATGAAAATGGTCAATTGAAAAGCAGAGGGACCTTCAAAAATGGCGTGCTAGATGGCGCATATGAGTTGTATGAAGATGGAGTCCTTCAAAGTTAAGAAAGAAGATACTAACCCGATAAGACTTACCATTATCGCTGTGGAAACCCAACTATGAAGATGATTTCTCGTTTCTTGCTCAAAGTCCTAAGTTTGCTCCCGGATGGCCCATGGATGTGGGGCGCCAAAGCCAGTCAACTAGAATCCAAAGGGGAGTATGTAGACGGGCTACAAGAGGGTCCGTGGGAGATGTTCTATGAGAATGGTCAAATAGAATTCAAAGGAGCCTACAAGAAAGGGAGACGTCATGGCCCATGGGAGATGTTTTATGAAGACGGCCAATTAAAAGTTAAAGGGGCCTCTAGAAATGGCAGACCAGATGGTGCTTTCGAAAGGTATTACCAAAGCGGTCGAGTATCAGAAAGATACAACTGCGTAAATGGAGAGCAAACCGGTCCGTATGAGAACTTCCATGAAAATGGCCGATTAAAAGAAAAGGGAACCTATCTCCGTAATTTTAGGGATGGCCTTCTTGAGGCCTACTACGAAAATGGTCGATTACAAAAAACCGGGCATTATAGAGCTAGCGGCATGGAGGGCCGCTGGGAGTTTTACTATGACAACGGCCAACTGGGGAAAAAGGAAAACTACAAAGATGGCCTGCTAGATGGTCTCTGGGAATACTTTGATAAAAATGGTGAATTGAAAGAGAGAAGGAACTACTAAAGCCGGCCCGAAGTTTCTAAATAAGCTTCGCCAAAATTAGTCCGTACGAAGCTGAACCAGGAATAGTCAAGCACCGGAGTCAGCGATCAGAAAAGACCGGCGGTGACACAAAAGTATCTATCAAATAGTCTGCTGCACCCCGGTTAAAGTTATTATAATTATGAGCCTGGAAAAGCCACGGTCTTAGCGCTCCAGCAGTCTTAGTTTATCCGGCACCCCATCCCATTCTTCCCTATCAGGTGGCGGCACTTTTTTTGCTGTGATGGGGGGCCAGATAGTGGCTAACTCCGCATTCAGCTGCATAAATGCCCGCTGATCCTTGGGAACCTTCCTATCCTTCACGATGGCACTCACCGGGCATTCCAGTGCACAATCCCCGCAGTCTAAACACTCCTGCGGGTCAATCACCAGAAAATTAGGGCCTTCGTGAAAGGCGTGTACAGGACAAACAACTGCACAATGTGTGTGCTTACAGTTGATGCAATTTTCGGTAACAAGATGGGGCATTGATGCACTCGTGAACTAGCCTGGTTTCAAAGTTAGTTTACGACGAACCGGCCAAATGACCAAAGTTACTCGCGCAAACCATAGCTTCGTGGAAGCTCTATTTTAACTTTGCGAAAAGGTTGTTGACATCCGTCATACGAATGACACAGAATCGGCCAATACCTTATGTAATGAATAAAAGCAGAGAGACGTAACATTCTAGCATAGATTTGTTATTCAGGCGCAGGCATTAGGACAATCGCAAGATAATGCAAGGAGAAAGTCATGAACTCACCATCGCATTGGTTTACGAGGCTGAGATATGTGTTGAGAACTATCCTGGTAGTGCTCGGAATAGTTGGATGCACAACCGGCAGCGTCATGGGCCAGTACTGGAAAATTCCTCCAAACCCTGAAATTGTTAATTTCCAACGAGCAGATGCTGAAGTCGTCACGCAAACTTTAGTTGCGCCACCCTTTCTCCCGGAACACAAACAAGTGGCGAACAGGCCACCGAGGCTCGTCAAGATCCGAATGGATATTGTGGAACGCGAGGTAGAGATTGCACCTGATGTATTTGTATGGCAAATGGCCTTCAATAACTCAGTACCAGGCCCGGTACCTGTAGTCCATCAATATGACTGGGTGGAACTTACTCTGCACAACGGTACCGCCGATGAGGCGAGCTTTACGCTCAACGATGGTTCCAGCCCGAACTTTCGGGAACACAATATAGATTTCCACGCCTCTACTGGTGCCCTGGGTGGCGGTGCTCTCACTACGATCGATCCGGGAGAAGAGGTGGTACTGACCTGGCGGGCTGTGAAATCCGGGTTATTCGTTTATCACTGTGCACCCCCTGGGGTGGTTCCCTATCATGTAGTAACTGGCGGCAACGGCGCTATTCTTGTGCTGCCCCGTGAAGGACTGCGAGATGGCTATGGTAATCCGATTCGCTACGACCGGGCCTTCTACTTTGGTGAACAGGATTACTATGTACCGAAAAATGACGATGGCAGCTGGAAGCGTTCAAGCAATTTTGCTACCCAGATGGGCGACATGCTAAGAGTCATGGACGGCCTCGTTCCAACCCATGTGGTCTTCAATGGACAAACCGGCGCTCTTACCGAGGATATTCGCCTGGAGGCACAA